>Ga0207080_1117_pt1 | contig 16332 bp, 15 predicted proteins | sample Alteio_BWMinHeat_58_FD_153532 | JGI IMG/M metagenome (GOLD analysis project Ga0207080, IMG submission 153532) | Enriched cells from forest soil in Barre Woods Harvard Forest LTER site, Petersham, Massachusetts, United States -... | ecosystem: Environmental > Terrestrial > Soil > Temperate forest >...
TATAGGGGGAGTATTTTTTTTTTTGGCGGGCAAAAAGAAGTCGATGGGTTAAGAGGGTGACTAAATTGATTGGGTTCGCGATATATTAACCTAATCAACAAATCCATTTGCTAAAATTAATTGCGGCATTCGGGATTCTATAATCATATCGTAGTGTCCCTTCCGTCCTTTATGGTGTTATCACTCCATAAAGGACGGACAGGAATAAGCTGTGCGAGCGAAGAATCTTATCTAAGCGATAGGCATCCGTTATGTATGGTGTATAAGATTCTTCACTATGTTCAGCATGACAAATCTATTTGGAATCCACCCAATGACTAATGACTCAATGGCCTAATGACTAACGTCCAAACGCCCACACCAAAAACTTCGGCATGGCTTCGGCCCAGGTATTAATGCTGTGCGTACCGCCAACCATTTCGAGGTATTGGATATCAGCGGGGCGGTTATAGCCTTTGGTTTCGAGTTCTTTTATCAGGTCAATGGTATCGTCGATGGAGTCGATAATACCGTTTTTGTTGCGGTCGGCAGTTTCATCTTTGGTACCTGTTTGTAGCCAGAATTTGAGTGCGGGTTTAGCTTTGCTTTCGCGAATGATGCCGTGCATAATACGGTCGGCATCGGTATAGCCTTTGCCCAACTCCTTGCTCCTCCACCAAAACGAACCTGAAAATACACCCACTTTATCAAAAAGTTGCGGGTTGTTCCAGGCAATATCCACAGCCGACAATCCACCCAATGAAAATCCTGCGAAAGCGGTGCTTGCAAAACTATCGATACCTGTTTCCTTATGGATTACGGGTAAAAGCTCGGTCGTAATAAACTTGGTATAAGCCGCAGCTTTTGAACCGCGAAGTTTATAATCTGGTTTGCCGGCTACGCCGTATTCCTGCAAGCGATCCTTATCCGTATGAATGGCCGCAACTAAAAGTGGCTTTATTGAGCCTGTTTCGTATAGTTTTTCAAGCGTTTCGGCTAAGCGCAGGGTTATCACTTCCTGCCCATCGTTCAATAATAGCAGGTTTAGCGGCTCAACGGAGTTGTACCCATCAGGTATCAACAGGGTTATGGTAACATCCCGCTTAAGGGATTCAGAATCAATTGTAATTTCAGTTTCGGTAATGGTCATTTCACTCACGTTCCAGCTCAGGTACATCTCTCTCTCCAATTATAAAGGGGGCAAAAATAGGAATTTTAGTGATTAGGGTGATACTAAATTGTAATCGTAGCGATTTTACGGAATAATTTGACATACTGTTGTCTTTTTAAATCAAAGCACTTAACTTACAATCAAAAACCAACGAAAATTTTGAGGGAAGATTATCGCAAATGGTATTCCAATAGTTTGGGTATGGACGTTGAAATGCTGGTTTTCGGCGAACGTGGCTACCCGGTTATTTTATTCCCTACTTCGCAGGGGCGCTACTTTCAGAATAAAGATGAGGGGCTGCTCGACGCCGTAAGCTGGTTTGTGGACGAGGGTTTGGTGAAAATATACTGCCCCGAAAGTTTCGACTGGCTAACCTGGTACAACAAAGGTGTGCACCCGGCTGAGCGGGCGCGCAACTATAATTATTACGACCAGATGCTATATAACGAGCTTGCCCCCTGGGCCATGCACGAAACCGGCGTAAGCAAAGTAGCAACGGCGGGCGCCAGTTTCGGCGGTTACCATGCGGCTAACTTCGCCTTTAAACATCCCGACAGGGTTGGCCACATGTTCAGCATGAGCGGCGCGTTTGACATCAAACAGTTTATGGATGGCTTTTATAACGATGACGTTTTTTACAACAACCCGGTAGACTATCTGCCCGGCAGCGACAGGTGGGAGCTATGGCAGATGAATATCATACTGGGTACAGCCGAGCATGATATTTGCCGCGCAGATAATGATCACCTGTCAAACATGTTGTGGCAAAAAAACATTAACCATTGGCTGGATGTGCGCGGGATAGGCGACCACGACTGGCCGATGTGGCGGGCGATGTTCCCGCATTATTTGAGTACGATTAAATAGGGTTGTTCCGCAGAAGTGTTACAAAATAAAGAATGGAACAAAACAGGCATTAGGCACTTGTCATTAGGCATTACAAAGCTGCAAGCAAATGACCAATGACTAATGCCAAATGACAAATCGCTATGTTACAAAGGAACGGACGAACACATAAATTATTTGGAGTTTAGAGTTAGAACTTAAAAACAATACCATGAAAAAAATAGGCATTCTCTTCGGGCAGGAAAGTTCATTTCCACAGGCATTTGTTGACCGCATTAACCAAAAAGGCGAAAAAGATATATCGGCGGAGTTTGTACGCATTGATAAAGTGATGCAGGCGGAGCCGCTGGATTACGCGGTGATCATCGACCGTATATCGCAGGATGTACCCTTTTACCGGGCGACCTTGAAAAACGCAGCCATCTGCGGAACGGCTGTTATCAATAACCCCTTTTGGTGGAGCGCTGATGAGAAGTTTTTTAATAATGCACTGGCGGTGAAGATTGGCGTGCCCGTGCCAAAAACGGTTATCCTGCCTTCAAAAGAATTGCCCAATGATACGACGGACCGCTCCTTCCGCAACCTGGCATACCCGCTGGATTGGGAAGGCATATTTCATTATGTAGGTTTCCCGGCTTATATGAAGCCTTTTGACGGTGGCGGCTGGAAAGAAGTTTATCAGATCAACAATTTGGATGACCTTTGGGATAAATACAACCAAACCAAGCAATACGTAATGATGTTGCAGGAAGAGATCATCTTCCAGGATTACTTCCGTTGCTATTGCATCGGCGGCAAGCACGTACGCATTATGCAGTATGAACCGCGCAACCCACATCACCTGCGCTATGAACACGGTAAAGCTCCGGCAGAAAAGAAGCTGTTGGAAACGGTTAAGGATTATGTCATCAAGCTGAATAAATACTTAGGCTACGATTTTAACACCGTTGAGTTTGCTATACGCGACGGTGTGCCTTATGCCATCGACTTTTGCAATCCTGCCCCTGATGCCGAAGTAACCAGCGTGGGACAGGAAAATTTTGACTGGGTGGTTGAAACGGCGTCCGATTACGCAATTGAGCGTGCTAAGAAGCAAAAGGACGGACAAGACAACCTGACCTGGGGTGAATATGTGAAAACATCGGCTGCTAAGGAACATCTGTTATCCTCAGAGAAAAAAATCGAAAAGAAGGCGGAGAAAAAACAAGCTACTGAGGGGAAAATAACGCGAAAAATAACTGATGATGGAAAGCTGACTGAATTAGCGCCTAAAAAAGCGCCTGCTAAAAAACCGGCTGCTCCTAAAAAAACTGTCGCAAAAAAACCTGCTGCTCCTAAAAAATAAACCTATCCAATTATGAACGAATTTACCTTAGGTGTTGAAGAAGAATTTATGGTGATCGACCCGGTAAGCCGGGAATTGAAATCGCATGAGCAAAAAATTGTTGAAGGCGCCCAAAAAATACACGAGGACCAGGTAAAAGCCGAAATGCACCAGGCCGTGGTAGAGGTAGGCACCAGCATTTGCCGCAACACCGCCGAAGCACGCAAGGAAGTAGGCAAGCTGCGTGGCACTGTAGCTGTGCTGGCCGGAGAGCTTGGCTTGCGTATTGGCGCTGCAGGTACACACCCTTTTTCGCACTGGCAGCACCAATTGATAACCGACCATCCGCGTTATTTTGAGATTGTGGATGAAATGCAGGAAGCCGCACGGTCCAACCTCATTTTTGGGCTTCACGTGCACGTTGGTATCCAGTCGCGGGACCTGGCGGTGCATATTGCCAACCAGGTTCGGTATTTTCTGCCGCATGTTTATGCTTTATCCACTAATTCTCCTTTCTGGGAAGGAAGAAACACCGGGTTCAAATCGTTCAGGACCAAAGTATTTGACAAATTCCCTCGTACCGGCATTCCCGATTATTTCAGCAGTATCGAAGAGTATGACCGGTATATCAAGCTTTTGGTAAAAACCAATTGTATTGATAACGCCAAGAAGATTTGGTGGGATATCAGGGTACACCCGTTCTTTGAGACCATCGAGTTCAGGATATGTGATTGCCCCATGCTGATCGATGAGACAATGGCTTTTACGGCGCTTTTCCAGGCTTTGTGTGCTAAACTGTATAAGTTGAGACTACAAAACATGTCGTTTATTACCTATAACCGTGCCTTAATTAATGAGAATAAATGGCGTGCAGCAAGGTATGGTATCGATGGCAAAATGATAGATTTTGGTAAGGAAATGGAAGTGAATACCCGTGCTTTGATATTGGAACTGCTGGATTTTGTTGACGATGTGGTAGACGAATTAGGTTGTCGCGAGGACCTGCAATACGTGCACAAAATATTAGAACACGGTACCGGAGCGGACAGACAACTGGCAGTTTACGCGCAAAATAATAACTTTGCCGATGTGGTGGATTATATCACTTCGCAAACTTTAAAAGGAATATAGGCGGTATGCAAAACCTCCCCGAACGAGAAGGCGTAAAAGGGCCTGATAGATGAAATTATGATAACTGACAAACCCGAAATAAAAGTTGCTATACTCGACCTGTACGACGGCATCGCCAACGAGGGCATGCGCGGCTTCCAGGATATACTAAATCGTTATAAAGCAAAGCATAGCCTGAATTTGAGCTACGAAATATTTGATGTGCGTAAAAAATGCCAGGTTCCTGAATATAAGGATTTTGATATTTACATACACAGTGGCGGTCCGGGGAGCCCGTTAGATAGCCAGGGAACCGAGTGGGAAAAGAAATATTTCAATTTGATAGATAAGCTGGAAGATCATAACCTATCCAACAATCCACAAAAAAAACATGCGTTTTTTGTTTGCCATTCCTTCCAGTTGATGTGCCGCAAATATAAACTGGGGGTTATTAGCACACGTCGCTCGCCATCATTTGGGGTACTACCGGTGCATCAAACACAGGCTGGTTTAGCTGACCCTGTTTTTGAAGGCATGGCCGACCCATTTTATACCGTCGATTCGCGAAGCTGGCAGGTGATCCATCCAGATGAAAAGCGCTTTGTGGAACTGGGTATGCAATTACTGGCTATTGAAAAGGAACGCCCTCATGTTGATCTGCCGCGTGCGCTGATGGCTATACGTTTTAATGAGTATTTTATTTCGACTCAGTTCCACCCCGAGGCGGATGCTGTAGGTATGATGGCCTATTTAGCAAAAGAGGACAAAAAGAAGGAAGTGGTGAACGAGCATGGTCTGGATAAATACAACGAAATGCTGGAACACCTGGATGACCCCGATAAGATAGCGCATACCCAAAATACCATTATTCCTAACTTTTTGGACCAGGCGGTGTTGAGTTTGCAGGAGGTATAATTTACCATTGTCATTCTGAGCGAGAGCGAAGAATCTATTGGGGATTATAATAAGGTCGGGATCATGACAGCATCACGGATTAGATGCTTCACTATGTTCAGCATGACAAATTAATTTATTAACCAATGGACTCATTAGCCCGGAAAATATTCAACGATAACTTTACCCCGGAAAAGTATCAGCATTTGCTGGAAGCGTTGAATAAAGGTCTGGAAAACCCCATCGCCTTTCGCGTGGCTGAAACACCTGTTTTTTTGACCGATGATTTTAGGGATAAATTACTTGAAGCCGGTGATGATATTATCAAAGTTATCCAGCAGCCCGACTTTAAACAACTCACCGAAAGGGCTATTCCCGAGAAATGGAATGTAGCTAACGAAAACGACCATCCCCATTTTATTGCGCTTGATTTTGGTGTTTGTAAGGATGAGCGTGGTCAAATCGTACCTAAACTAATCGAATTACAAGGATTTCCCTCGCTATATGGTTTCCAGGTTCATTTGAGCGATACTTACCGCCTGGCATTTGATATACCTGGCTATTGGGGCCCTTATTTTAATGGCCTTGACAAGGAATCCTATCTCGATCTGCTTAAAAAGACGGTGATCGGTCCTTATCATCCCGATGAAGTTGTATTAATGGATGTAAATGCCCCGGAACAAAAAACTGTCGTCGATTTTTATATTACGCAACATTACCTGGGTATACCCGTGGTTTCGTTGAGTGACCTGATCGAGCAAAATGGCAAGCTGTTTTACGAAAGCAGGGGCAGCTTTAAACCCATTAAGCGCATATACAACCGCCTGATATTTGATGAGATAGAAGGCGACCCGGATATTTTTAACAAAGTGGTTGATATAAGGAAATCATTTGATGTTGAATGGATAACGCATCCCAACTGGTTTTACCGCATCAGCAAATTCACCATGCCCTTTTTGAGCGGCGAGTTTGTACCGAAAACACAGTTCCTGCATCAAATAAAAACTATCCCGAACGATTTGGAAAATTATGTGCTGAAACCCCTGTTTTCCTTTGCGGGACAGGGTGTCATAATTGACGTCACAAAAGAGGATATTGATCAAATTAAGGACCCGGAAAACTGGATATTACAGGAAAAAGTGAATTATGAACCAGTGCTGCAGGCGCCAGATGATGGCGTAAAAGTTGAGATCCGGTTATTATATCTTTGGCCGGATGGGGATGATAAACCTACGCTTGCTATAAACCTTGCCCGCTTAAGCAGGGGTAAAATGATAGGGGTACGTTATAATAAGGACTTTGACTGGGTTGGGGGCACAATTGCTTTCATGCGAAAGTAAAACCTTATACTAATAAGCTTGTATATTCGTATATAAGGTATAAAATGTATTAAATTTGTGACATGAATATTCAGTTGATTATAGTGTTGTTGCTTTTCATCGCCGCTATTTTTTATGTTGGTCGTATTTTATATAAAACGCTTACTGCGAAGAAAAGCTGTGGCGAAAATTGCAAATGCGGAGTGGATTTTTCTAATATTGAGTCGCCTAAGGCTAATAAATAGCCTAAACCAATTATATTTCTAAATAAGAACATTGATGTTTAATGGCCAATAAACAGGTTTTTCAAACTGATACGCCCGGCAGGTGGACTCGTTTTAAATGGCTCAGCCGAGTTATACTGATTGTTTTAGCTGCCGCTGTTGTGGCTGCTGCTGTAACGGTTACATCTAAACAATACCCTGTACTGCCGAATTTGAATCCGGCGCCTAAAAAGCTTTCAAAAGAAGAGCTGGAGCAGTTAAAGCGGTCGACGAAGTACCGTGCCTTCAAAATAGACACCGAAAAAATTGGTGTGCTAAAAAGGAACCTGAAACAGCATCAATTAAAGCACCCCAATAATAAGGACCGTATCAACGCAGGCTTTTATAGGGCCTGGGAGCCGCAAGCTTATACTTCGCTAGTTGATTATATATCCAGGCTCGATATGGTTGTCAGTGAAGGGTTTACAATTACGCCAAATGCCGACACTATTACCGCAAGGATAGATACGGGCCTCATTAATATCAATAAGAAGTACAAGAAACCCATTCTTATATCCATAAATAATTATATCAACTATGATGCCCAGCATGGGGGTTTTGACAGCAAAGACATTTACCGCATCATCAAAAATAAAAATCTGCGCGCCACCTTCATTAACAGTGTGGTAACTCAGCTTGCCAAATACCATTTCAGGGGGATAAACCTGGAGTTTGAGGAGATAAAGGACCGTAACGATAAGAATTTTTTAGCCTTCGAAAAGGAGTTTTATGATATACTTCACCCGCTGGGGTACCTGGTCACCAGCGACGTTATACCCGATGACGAGCAGTATGATATAGTCAAATTACAGCATTTTAATGACTACCTGTTCATCATGGCTATTGATGAGCATACGGAGGACAGCAATCCAGGCGACCTATCCAACCAACATTGGGTAGAGGAGATACTGGATGATGTATGCACCAAAATACCAAGCGAAAAAGTGATCCTGACCGTTCAGGGCGGCGGGTACGATTGGCCCGAAAGCAGTACAGGCAAACCGGCGAGTTATCAGCAAGCAATCAGCTACGCCCAGGAAAACCAAAGTAAAATTACGTATGATCCATCCTCTGCTAACCTGCATTATACCTACTATGACCTGGACAGCCTCGAACATACAGTGTATTTTACAGATGCAGCAACAAATTTCAACATCATCCGCATGGCTGACGATTGGGCAACCGGTGGTGTGGCATTATGGCGTTTAGGTGCCGAAGACCCCCGCCTGTGGTCGTTCTTCCAGAAAAACTTATCGATCGACTCCTTAAGAAAAACGGGTATTGATATTAAACGATTACAGACAGTCGGCTTGAATAATAGGATCGATTATGCAGGTGACGGTGAAGTGCTCGATCTTGTGACCACACCAACAACGGGTCAGATCGACGTGAAGATGGATACGATAAATTACTCCATCACCAACCAGCATTATATCAAACTGCCAACCAAATATGTAATCAGAAGGTATGGATACGCTCCAAAGAAAATCGTGCTGACTTTTGATGATGGACCCGACCCGGATTACACACCGCGCATACTGGATATTCTGAAACGGGAAAAAGTCCCGGCTGCTTTCTTCGTCGTAGGTTCAATGGCCGAAAAGAATATTTCTATCCTACGGCGCGAATACGAAGATGGGTACGAAATTGGGAATCACACTTTCTTTCACCCGGATATTTCCACCATCAGCATACAGCGGGTAAACCTGGAGCTGAATGCTACACGTAAGCTAATAGAATCTGTTACCGGCCGGAGCACCATATTATTCAGGCCGCCGTTTAATGCTGATGCTGAACCGCAAACATTAGCGGAAGTAATTCCCGTTGCCGAAAGCCGTAAGCAAAGTTATATTACCATCGGCGAATCAATTGACCCATGGGACTGGCAGCCGGGCGTAACGGCAGACAGCATTTTAGCCCGCGTGATCAGGCAAAAGGATGCAGGCTCCATGTTGTTGTTACATGATGCAGGAGGTGATACCCGCGAGGAAACCGTAAAGGCCCTGCCTGATATCATTCACTTCTTTAAGAGCCATGGCTACCAGTTTACTACCATCGCCGATGTATTGCATAAAACCAAGGCAGATCTGATGCCACCGATAAGGGATGACGCTAATAGCGGGATAATGGGTACGTTTTACGATATTTTTATACAGGGTATATTTTATGGCAACTGGTTTTTGCTGTACCTGTTCCTTTCAGCTATTTTCCTGGCGGTCGGGCGTGTATTATTAATCGCGGTACTTGCCATACGCCAATTTTTCGAGGATAAAAAAGAAAAGGCTGAACGTAAAGCCGGTGCAAAACTGGCCCCGGTAAGTATTATCGTTCCGGCTTATAATGAAGAGGTTACTGCCATAAAAACTATTCAGAGCCTGCTGTTATTAGACTACTTTGAATTCGAAATTATTTTTGTTGACGACGGGTCGAAGGATAAAACATACGAATTGGTTAAAGCGTCGTACGGTAATCACCCTATGGTTAACGTACTGACAAAACCCAACGGAGGTAAAGCGTCTGCATTAAATTTTGGCATCGCACACTCCAAATATGAGTACGCAGTATGTATCGACGCCGATACTCAGCTTAAAAACGATGCTATTCAGCATTTAATGGCTTACTTTACCGATGAAGAGATAGGCGCAGTTGCAGGTACCGTTAAAGTAGGCAACGAGACCAATATTATAACTATTTGGCAATCTATTGAATACATCACCGCGCAAAATATGGACCGCCGCGCATTCGACCTTATCAATAGTATTACGGTGGTGCCAGGTGCTATCGGTGCTTTCCGCAAGGCTGCAATATTCAAAGCTGGCGCATTCACTTCGGATACACTTGCCGAAGACTGCGACTTAACCATGCGTATTTTAAAACAAGGGTATATCATAAAAAATTGCGCCGAAGCAATAGCCTACACCGAGGCGCCAGAAACGTTGAGTGCTTTACTGAAGCAGCGCTTCCGCTGGAGTTTTGGCGTAATCCAGAGCTTTTGGAAAAACCGCGACGCATTATTTAATAAAAAATATAAGTTTTTCGGGATGGTGGGCATGCCCAATATCCTTATCTTCCAGATCATATTGCCGCTTTTTTCGCCCTTAGCCGACCTTATGATGATCATTGGCCTATTTGGCGATAAACCGGGTAAAATACTGGCTTATTACGTGGCTTTTGTGTTAATTGATTTTGTTGTGGCGATCATCGCTTTCCGGATGGAGAAGGAAGATTACAGGAAACTCGTGTACATTATACCGCAGCGCTTTATCTGGCGCCAGTTGATGTATTATATACTTTTCAAATCTATCCGAAGAGCGTTAAAAGGCGAATTAAGCGGATGGGGGGTTCTGAAACGTACCGGGAATGTGAGTGTGAAAGAGAAAGCTGTAAGGGCCTGATGTAGAGACGCATAATTATGCGTCTCTACAGTTTTTCTATAAGACACACAGCATAAGCAACCACGCCTTCCTGGCGACCGATAAAGCCTAACTGCTCGTTGGTAGTTGCTTTGATGGAAATATCTTCTTCGCTTATACCGCCGGCTTTGGCAATATTGGCTTTCATAGCAGGTACATGCGGGTTTATTTTAGGTTCCTCCAGGCATACCATCGCATCAATATTACCAATTGACCAACCCTTTTCGCTTAATAGTTTAATAACTTCCTGCAATAGTATTAAACTGCTGATACCTTTCCAGCGTTCGTCTTTGTTTGAAAAATGATAACCTATATCACGAAGATTAGCTGCTCCTAAAAGAGCATCGCAGATGGCGTGGAGTAACACGTCAGCGTCGGAATGGCCGAAAGCACCCGAATGGTGCTCAAGGTTTACGCCTCCCAGGACAAAGGGGTGCCCTGTTTTTAACTGATGTACGTCAAAACCAAAGCCTACTCTTATTTTACTCATTATTTCATCAGGCCAAAATTCACCACCAAGGTAAACCGTAGTGTATTGGCTAACGGGCTGCTTTGCTGGCTGGCCGCAATATAAGAAAAATCAAAGGCAAGAATATCGTACTTAAATCCGGTACCTACCGTAAAATAATGCAGACCCCCGTTATTAGGGTTTTCATAAAAATAGCCGGCTCTTAGTGCAAACGCCTTGTTGTACCAATATTCAATACCCGGCGAAATGTTGATTTGCTGCATTTCCTGGCTAAAACCATTAGGTGCATCCGTAAACGAGCCAAAAATACCTGCAGGAACAGAAACGTTGTCATCTTTTCCCTTTATTATATTACCATTCGAATCCCGTATTGGTGGCGTTGGCACCAGCAATTTATTGAAATCAAGCGCAAACGTAAACTGGTTAACATCATCCAGGTTTATGGTGTTAGCTATACCCAGTTTAAGGTTTGTTGGCAGAAAATATTTAGTGCCATTATCTGTATAACTTATTTTTGAACCGATATTGGAAATATCTGTACCGAAAGCAAATGTGGCATCCTTGCCAAATTCCTGTATTGGTTTTTTATAGAATAAAGATATGTCAGCAGCCACGGCGTTACCGGCTTTTATCTGCTGGCCGGACAAAAACGAACCGTTTGCCAAACTCGAATGTATGTAACGTAAACTTAGGCCCAGCGAAAAATCATTGCCAAACTTTCGGGCAAATGAACCGTCTACCGAAAACTCATTTGGCGTGTAGGTACCTAATGACTGCTGTGTGGCATCCGTTAATTCTATGGAACCAAGGTTAAAGTAACGAAGCGAGGCGCCAAAAGTATTTCTATCATCTAATTTATGCGCAAAGGATACATAAGAAAGGCTAACATCGGGCACTAAATTACGCAACCACGGACTATATGATGTTGAAATTTCATTGTTGCCCTCCAAAAAAGCCAGCTTAGACGGATTCCAGTAATTAGCATTTGCATCAGGTGATAAAGCCACTCCTGCCTCACCCATACCACCCGAGCGCGAATCAGGTGTTATTAAAAGGAAAGGTACAGCAGTAGGTATTTGTGTTGAGTTTGAACCGTTAGTATTTGTTCCACCCTGTCCTATACTTTGCGAAAATGACGTTAAAGGCAACAAAAAAGTAATATATAATAAAATGTACCGGGCTCGTAAGTTGAAAAAATTCATTGGTGCAATTTAGCTTTAATATTTAAAATATTTGTTCCTCTGATTGAAGGCATTTTCACAACACTTAAAACGTAGAGAACCAAATGTTTGCTTATTTGAGTTAAAAAAGCAAGATTAGTGTAACTCAATGGCGGGTTTTACGTTTAAAGCCAAATAAAGGTTCATCATTTTTTTGAAATTAATGTACCGATAGCGTTTAATTATTAATTCATTTTTTTTAGATTTACATTCTAATAAACAGTAAAAATATGAAAATACTTTTTACAAGGACCGCGGTAGTGTTGGTTGGCTTGACAGCATTGTTGAGCAGTTGCAGCAAACGTCCCCAATCACAAAAGACCGGGATGACCTATAACGACAAAACCAACGGCGGTTATGAGCTTTTTAAGAAAACGCACCTCGCACCTGGCCCCGGCCTTGTTCCAATAGAAGGCGGTACATTTGTAATGGGCGGAAGCGCCGATCAGGATGTAACCTATGACTACAATAACGTTCGCCGCAGGGTAACCGTACCTTCATTCTACATGGATGAAACCGAAGTTTCAAACCAGGACTGGCTGGATTACCTGCATTGGATAAAGATCACTTTCCCTGCCGATTATGAATTATATTATAATGCCCTGCCTGATACATTAGTATGGCGCAGGCCTCTATCTTATAACGAACCTTATGTAGAAAACTACCTAAGGCACCCGGCTTTCAACGACTACCCTGTTGTGGGTGTGTCATGGGACCAGGCGCAAGATTATTGCAGCTGGCGCACTGACCGCATGAATGAAAACATTCTGCGCGAAACCGGCAGATTAGTAACCTGGGCAGATGCCGCAAACCAGGGTGCTGGTAAAGCTAAAAAAGGCCAGACAAACGCTGCGCCAACAAATAAAGATCCTTTTAACACAGATATATACCTAAATGGCCAATATAAAGGCTCCGGAATTGATGGTAAAAAAATGATACCTGATATTAGCCCTACCGCCAAACCTACTACCGCAGCCAATGGTAAAGCCACAGCTAAACCAGTAAGGCCCGCCCGTATTGAAGATGGTATATTAAAACAACGCTATCGCCTGCCATCAGAAGCAGAGTGGGAATACGCAGCACTGGCATTGATTGGCAATACCGAATTTGAAAATATTGACAACAACAAGATATATCCATGGAATGGCTTGGGCGTACGTTCGGCCAAGCAAAAAACCCGTGGTTTGATTATGGCCAACTTTAAACGCGGCCTTGGTGATAATATGGGTGTTGGTGGTTACCTGAACGATAAAGCGGATATTACAGCCCCTGTAAGGACATTTGCTCCAAACGATTTTGGATTGTACCAAATGGCAGGAAATGTTAACGAATGGGTTCAGGATACTTATCGTCAAACATCTTTTGAAGAATTTGAAGATTTCAACCCCTTCCGTGGTAACGAATATAAGAACAAGCGTTTATCTGACCCTCAAAAAGCCCAGTTAGCAAAAGATAAATATGGCAAGCCGATCCTCGATCCTGCCGTATCAGCTAAAAAACAAACTTATGCAGAAATGCTGGCCACGCAAAACCAGGCAAATGCAGCCAATGGCAATGCGCCGGCAGCAAATCCACTGGCAGGCAAACCCTACAATCCCGACCTCAGGGGTGCTGCGGATTCAGTGAACACCTCATTGTATGGTACAACTACTTTGGTTAGTGATAAATCGAAAGTGTATAAAGGCGGTTCCTGGAACGATATGGCATTCTGGTTAAACCCTGCCACCCGCCGTTTTATGGATGAAGACCAATCAAGTGCAGAAATTGGTTTCCGTTGTGCCATGACGATGGTAGGAGCGCCTGAAATATTCCCTTCGGGCAAACCACACTATAGCGTAAAGAAACCTAAAGATTTTAAAGCTAAATAAGATTCCTTTCAGCAACAAAAAAGGCTCTGCAAATGCGGAGCCTTTTTTTGTTTGCAGGACTTAAAATCCTATCAAAACCTGTCCTTTTTCAACTTTATCACCGGGTTTGATTTTAATCGACTTCACGATAACATCCGCCGGTGATTTGATGATGTTTTCCATTTTCATGGCCTCCAGTATAAAAAGATTATCGCCTTTTTTTACTTCGCTGCCTTCATTGACAAATACTTTAAGCACCAGGCCAGGCATCGGTGCCTTTACCTCACTTATTTTGGCGCTGTTTAGGTTGCTCAGGCCGAGTTTGTCTAATAAAACATCAAACTGGTCCTTTGCCGCCACAGCATAAATGGTTCCGTTAATTTTAATTTCAGCTGTTTTCGCCTCCTTGTCAAAACTCACGACCTCAGCATTGTACGAGCCCATATTATGAATAATATTGTAGGCAGAAGGCCCATGCTGTTGGATATCAGCGTCTGTCTTCTCATCATTTATCAAAAGCCTGTCGCCTTTTTTTTCAACCTTATAATCGAATTTGCCGTTGACTTTTATATTATACATTATTGAGATCTAAAAACTTATTGAGTTAACACAAACTGGATCATATTTGCGCCCATTTTTAAGGCTTTTAAACGCGTTTCCTGGGTATCCCCGGCATAGGTGCCGTAATCTTCCCAACCGTTACCCAGGTCGCACTGATAATCGTAAAAGCAAACCAATCTCCCTTTGTATACAAGGCCGAAACCCTGTGCGCGTTTCCCGTCGTGCTCATGAACTTTTGGCAAGCCATCTGGGAAATCATATTTTTGGTGATAGATAGGATAATTCAACGGTAGCTCTACAAAATCAAGTTCAGGAAAAACCTTTTTCATTTCGCGCCTGATAAACGGGTCGAGCCCATAGTTATCACATACATGCAGAAAGCCCCCGCCTGTAAGATATTTGCGCAGGTTAGCTGCCTCCTGGTCGGAGAAGATAACATTGCCATGCCCGGTCATAAAAATAAAAGGATAATTAAATATCTGGGCGCTGCCAACTTCCACCACTTCATCTTCCGGTTGGAAATTTGTCTTTAGATTTTCATTGCAAAATTTAATCAGGTTAGGCAATGCCGTGCGATCGCCGTACCAATCGCCGCCTCCGTTATACTTCAGCTTGGCCATTTTATAAGTAGGAACATTAAAACTGCTCAAACTTAAAAACGCCAGCAAAACTATACATACCAAAGCTTTCATATACGATTCAAAAAATTTATCTCGAAACAGGCCTCCAGTGCGGCTGTCTCAGTTCTTAAACGGCTTTTTCCTAAAGTTATGGCTTTAAAATCATTTTTTAAAGCCTCTTCGATCTCCTTTGGGGTGAAATCCCCTTCAGGGCCAATCAAAATCAAATATTTACCTATCGGCTTAATTTGTTCTTTCAGGCTGAACTTATCTCCGGGCTCACAATGTGCAATGAACTTCTGACCATCAAACGGCGCTGATAACAATTTATTTAGCCTTATGGGTTCATTCAAAACCGGGTGCCAGGCCTTGATGGATTGTTTGATGGCCGACGTTACAATCTTATTCAGCCGGTCAACCTTCGCCTCTTTTCTTTCTGAACGCTCACAGATGATCAATGAAATTTCATCGATCCCTATCTCTGTCGCTTTCTCCAAAAACCACTCCAGGCGTTCAATATTTTTTGTGGGTGCGACGGCTATATGGAGATAGTGATTCCTTTTATTAAGATCCTGTTCCACCGAAATGATTTGAAGTTGGGTCCTTTTGGGGTGGGCATCAGCTATAGCTGCTATATAAAAATTGCCTTTACCATCTATCAGTTGCACCTTTTCGCCACTCTGCAGGCGCAATACCCTGATGCAATGTTTGCTTTCTTCCTCGTTAAGGTAATAAGTTGAAGATGCAGCATCAATATCAGGTGTGTAAAACAGTTGCATCCGGAAAGGTTTTAATGCAGGTCGACGGTATCTTCTGCGTTAAGCAGCAGCTCAAGTTTTACTGATTCGATATTCTGGTCCGATTTCCTCAAAACAGTAATGTTATACCCGCTCGATTCTTTCTGCTCCCCCACATCGGGTATTTTACCAAAAATATCGCCCAGCCAACCCGAAACGGTATCGTAGTCGCCATCCTCGGGCAGGTCATGCGGCAAATGGCTGTTTACATCATATATAGGAGCCAGCGCGTTTACGATAAACTCGTTATCGTTTACCTTCTCAACAATCGGCTTCTCCTCGTCGTACTCATCCTGTATCTCACCTACCAATTCTTCAACAATATCTTCAAGAGTTACCATACCGGCTGTGCCGCCAAACTCGTCCAATACGATAGCTATCTGGATACGTTTTTGCTGCAATTCGGCCATCAGGTCATTAATCTTTTTGGTCTCCGGTATGAAGTACGCCTTCCTGATAATATCTTTTAATTCAAAAGTTCGTTTGTGTGCCAGTAATG
>Ga0207080_1118_pt1 | contig 16137 bp, 19 predicted proteins | sample Alteio_BWMinHeat_58_FD_153532 | JGI IMG/M metagenome (GOLD analysis project Ga0207080, IMG submission 153532) | Enriched cells from forest soil in Barre Woods Harvard Forest LTER site, Petersham, Massachusetts, United States -... | ecosystem: Environmental > Terrestrial > Soil > Temperate forest >...
CCTTTTGTAAAAGGACAGATTTTTAATGAAAGAATTGATGCGGACTTTACAGGAAGAATTCCATGAAAAAATAGGGAATCTTGTCGATGGCGTGGAAAGAGAGGCGCAATTTCCAGCTGCAGCAAATAAAATAAAAGTCGCGATGGGTATGCGCCGTACAGGAAAGACTTATTTTTTATTACAAAAAGCTAAATTTTTAATCAATACCCATATTCCTCTGTCGAGAATATTGTATATTAATTTTGAGGATGATCGTTTATATCCCCTGGTTCAAGAAAAATTAAGCGGACTGGTAGACGCATTTTATAGCGTATATCCAGAAAATCATGATTTATTATGTTATATATTTTTGGATGAAATCCAAAACGTTGATCAATGGCCATTGGTGGTGAGGCGTTTATTCGACAGTAAAAAAGTTGAGATGTATCTCACCGGATCTTCAGCGAAATTATTAAGTAAAGAAATTGCAAGTGCTTTGCGTGGACGTTCGATTGCAACAGAAATATGGCCGTTTAGCTTTCATGAATATCTCAACGCGCGGCATATCACTATACTTCAAAAAACAGATCAAAATATAATCAGCAAAAAAACACAGGATCGATTACAGCAATATTTGCATCAATATTTAATCCAGGGCGGTTTTCCTGAGGTGACGGATGTGCATGAATCAGAACGACTTCGCATATTGCAGGATTATGTCAATGTGGTGATATTCAGAGATATTATAGAGCGATATCAGATTACCAATATAGTATTGATTAGATACATGATTAAAGCGTTATTAAAGCAAATAAGTTCATCTTTTTCAGTCAATAAATTTTATAATGATTTAAAAAGCCAGGGATTTGCTGTGGCTAAAACAACTGTCCATGAGTATTTGGGTTATATCGAAGATGCTTATCTTGCTTTTAGCGTGCCTATTTATACAGAATCTATCAGAAAATCCCAGGTAAATCCTAGAAAAATTTATGCAATAGATACAGGTTTGGTTAGCGCTTATACGTTTAGCTTTTCAGAAAATCTTGGTCGATTATTTGAAAATCTTGTTTATCTTGATTTGCGCAGGCGAGGGCATGAGATATATTATTATCAAACAGAAGCCCGCCATGAAGTGGATTTCATCACGCGAGATAAATTGGGGAAATTACATCTCTATCAGGTTGTATGGAATATTGATGATGCCGAAACAATGGAAAGAGAAACTCGCGCGCTTAGAGAAGCCGAAAAGGAATTAAAAATAAAAGGCGAAATGATTACGCCTGTTTATTATCTTTCAGATTTTGTTCAATCAACGTAAGATGTTTCTCAGTAGCGCCTTTGTTGGACATGACGACATTTTTTGCGGCATTACCCATTTGATCGCGTTTTTCGGTGTTTTGAAACAATTCATTAATTTCTCGGCTTAATTCTTCGCTGGCTTTAATTTTTATTAATCCTTTTGCAGTATCTAATAATCTTTCTATTTCAGCAAAGTTATATAAAGACTCGCCAGTGATGACAGGCAATCCTAATGCTGCAGGTTCTAAGAGATTATGTCCACCTTTGGGAATCAAACTGCCGCCAACGAAAGCAATATCAGAGACTGCATAGAATAATAATAATTCACCCAGAGTATCTATGAGAAAAACTTGTGTGGCGCTGTCTGGCAATTCTCCCAAACTTCTTAGACAATATTTCAGATTCGCTTTTTGGCATAAATTTATCACTTCTTTGATGCGATCAGGATGTCGGGGCGCTAATATCAGTAATGCATTGGGGATTTTTTTTGCAGCTTCTAAGATAATTTCTTCTTCTCCAGGATGTGTGCTGGCAGCTATCCAAACTGGGCGGTCTAATCCCCATTTCGAGCGCAAATTTTTTGCTTTATTTAATAAATCGTCTGATATGGTTATGTCAAATTTAATAGTCCCAGTGATCACCAGTCTTTCTCGCGGAAATCCCAAGCGTACAAATCGCTCGCCGTCTTCCTTGTTTTGAGCTGCAATAACTGTGATGTTTTCCATCATTTCTTGGGTGAGAGATGAAAATCGTGCATAACCATTGGCAGATTTTTCAGACATTCGACCGTTAGCTAATAAGATAGGGACTTTTTCTTGATGACAATAATAGAGTACATTGGGCCAGAGTTCAGTTTCCATGAGAATCAATAATCTGGGTTTAAGTTGTTTGATAAAGTTGACTATCAGATGCGGTAAATCATAGGGAATATAAACATGTTGTACAGATTCGTCTAGATTTTTAATCACTTGTTCTGAACCTGAAGGTGTCATGGTGGTGACAAGAATGGGGATATCAGGATGATTTTTTTGAAATAATTTGATCAACGGAATAGCGGCTAATGTTTCACCCATTGAAACAGAATGCCACCAGATTCCATTTTGTTTAACTGCAAATGGGATTTGTCCAAATCTTTCGCTGATGCGTTTAGCATAAGCCGGATTGCGCCGCGTTCGCCATAATAACCTTAGCATCACAAAAGGCATGCTGATATAAAATAAAAAGCTATAAAGCTGTCGCATATGCTGTTATTTCCTGTTGAGAGGTTTGTGAGAGTTTAGCATGTGATTGGTTTTGAAGCACATTTTAAAGACAAGGAGTTTAAAATACCCCGCTAGAGTTGCGCTTCAATGAGAGGCATAACGGGTATCGTTGATCTGAATAATAGATAGATTGATGTTTTTTGTCAAAAATTTATTTTCCCGTATTTGTATCTGAAATTTTTCTGACAAGGAAAAATTATTGGTATTATTTTATATTTTTTGTTATTTTAAATACACTATGATTATATGACTGGGAATACCGATGAGCCTCGAAGTTTGTTGTGATGAAAGCTATCAGAAAGAGTTTGTCCCTGCCTTGTCAGTTCCGCCTTTGGTTATATATTCTGCTTCAAAAGAATATAAAGATCATTATGAAAAATATTATTGCCAAGAACAAATAAAAACATTTGATGATATCAGAGTATATTTTGGAAAAACAAAATATGAGCATGCATTCTATGAATCATCGGCGCGAGATGGAAAAAAAGACATTTTTTCAATAGAAAGAGCAAAACGTATTGATTGGATAAAGGCGACTCTTGCTCATCCTCATGCAGAGGTTTATCAAGGGTGGGCAAAGAAAACTAAAACATATGATAGCAATAGGCGTGTCGGCATTATTTATGAGTCATTTGTGGTTGTTATTCAAATCGCCAAACGTGATCATACAAATAAACCTCTAACGGCTAACTTTATTACAGCATATGTTGCTGATAATAGTATCAAGAAAATAAGAAAATCACCGAGGTGGACAACATAAGAAAAAAATTATCGCTGATTCGCTATGCTGGCTCAGCGATCCAAGCCTCTGTACGTTCTATACCATCAAAGTAGAGAACCACATTGTTAGTATATTGTTTTTTTTACTGTATTGCAAGACGAATTACTTTTGATTGGTGGTTAAATGCCCTAAATTTAATATATATCGTATACTATCCAAAATTTTAGCGAGAATTAATCATGTGGTGGGGTAAAATTATTGGTGTAGCTTTGGGATTTATTCTGCTGGGCTGGTTTGGCGGATTCCTGGGGCTCATATTCGGTCATTTGTATGATGTGGTTCACAATCATCCTTTGGTGAATTACGCTCAGCAATTGCGAAAACTGTTTTTCGATGCGACTTTTCAGGTCATGGGCTATATCGCCAAATCTGATGGTCGCGTGAGTGAAGCGGAAATCAGCGCTGCCCGACAAGTCATGGAAAGAATGGGGCTGGATGAAAAGCATAAGCAGCGCGCGATGCAGTTGTTTATGCAGGGCAAAGATCCTGATTTTGCTTTGGATAATACGCTGACGCAAATTATCCGTGCTGCACGCGGTAATTTCATTTTGCTCCAGGTTTTTGTAGACATACAAACGCAGGCTGTACGGCTGAGCGGTGAAATATCCACTGCAAAACAGGAAGCGTTACAAGCTATTTTCGCCCGATTGGGTTATCGGCCTTTTGAGTTTCGTTATCAACAATATTCGCCTCAGACACCCAGACAAAATTCACTCAGTGAAGCTTATGCTTTATTGGGCGTTGAAGAAGATGCTACGGATGCAGAGGTTAAACAAGCATATCGTAAACTCATGAGCCAGCATCATCCTGATAAGCTCATGGCCAAAGGTTTGACAGAAGAAGTCATGAAAATGGCAACTGAAAAAGCGCAGCATATTCAATTGGCCTATGATCAAATCCGCAAAATCAGAGGGTTTTAGGTAAAAGATCATTGTATTATTGTGATTTTTGGGTTATCGTAACCATAGTTACGGTAATCATGGTTACGATATATGAAGTTTTATGATCGCCAGCAGGAATTGACAGTATTAAATCAACTTGATCAGTATGCATCTGATACAGGCGTAATGACTGTTCTAACGGGTCGCCGACGTGTGGGCAAAACAATGCTTGCGCTACATCATGCTCAAAAAAAGCCATTTCTTTATTTATTTGTTGGGCGCAAAGAAGAGCATTTGCTTTGTCAGGAGTTTCTGGAAGAAATCAAAAAACATTTTCATGCGCACATCCCCATTATTGGCAATATTCGATATTTTAAAGATCTCTTTGCGCTGTTGTTAGAGATAGCCAAAAAAGAAAAATTTACGCTAATTTTTGATGAGTTTCAGGAATTTTTTCAAATCAATCCAACTGTTTATTCTGATATGCAAAAATTATGGGACATCAATAAGCATGTCATCAAACTTCATGTTATCTTTATTGGTTCAGTATATTCGTTGATGCACAAAATATTTGAAGATGAGAAGCAACCTCTTTTTGGTAGAGCAGATCGTATTTTGCAAATCAAAGCATTTTCCTTGCGAACGACAGACAAAATTTTAAAAGACAATAAAATTGATCATCCAGAAGATTTTTTTAATTTTTATGTGATGACAGGCAATATGCCAAAATATTTAGAGGCTTTTCTTCGGGGAGGGGCTAAAAATTTAGAGGATCTATTGAATATAATGTTACAGAAAGATTCCTTGTTTATTAACGAAGGAAAAAATTTATTAATAGAAGAATTTGGACGAGATTATTTAACTTATTTTACAATATTGGAGCTCATTTCTCAAGGCAAAACAGCGCGCGGAGAAATAGAATCTTTGTTAGAAAAAGATGTGGGTGGTTATTTGCAGCGGTTAGAGCAAACCTATGCAGTGATTACTCGTTGCCGTTCCATTCAGGCAAAACCAAACAGCAAAAATCAAAAATACAAAATCATCGATAATTTTTTAAATTTCTGGTTTCGGTTTATTTACCGCCATCGAACGGCTATTGAGATTGAGAATTTTGCTTATATTAAAAATATCATCGAGCGAGATTATACAACCTACTCAGGTCCAATACTAGAACGATTTTTTCAAGGATTATTAGCAGAAACAGGGCGCTTTAATCAAATAGGTTCTTATTGGGAAAAAGACAATCAAAATGAAATTGATATTGTCGCTGTTAATGACATGGAAAAAAAAATATTGATCGCCGAAACTAAACTGAATAAGTCCAGGATTAGTTTGAAAAACTTAAAATTAAAATCTATTTCATTGCTTAAATATTATCCTGGATATATTCCAACGTTTTTAACCTTGAGCATAGAAGATGTGTTTGGTATTGAGAATTTGTTGGATTAATTTTTTGCTTCAACGCCACATATCCCAGACATTTTTGGAAATACAAATAAAAGAAATCAAAGACGGGGCAAAAGCCACAGCGTATAAAACAAACCAATTGGTTTCAGAGATAATGTATTTTTGAGGTGATATGAGTGATGTTGTCCCCAATTTTTCTTTGATTATAGTGATATATAAGATAAGAAGTGCAATGAGCGTATAAAATCCAACGCCTCCGCTGACGAAAATTTCTTCAGTCGTTTTGATGCCCGTTGTTGAAATAAAGTTGCCTGATAGCGAACTGAAAAATAAAATAATACATAATATAATGGGCATTATATTATGGTAACGCGTTTCACGGCTTTGTTGGACCAGGACAAGATAGGGGATTATCAATAATCCAAAATAATAAATCCATCCTAAAGGAGACAGTAAAAGCATGGTAATCAACGTCAATGAAAAACCTATATCAAAATGAGTATTTCCTAATTTCTTCCAGATATATATGAGATAAATCAATAAGACAATACTGCATAATACAGTCAAAATTTCTGTCAGATGGGGAATATAGATGAGAGGTTTGTTTTTTTCTGTGTGAGAGAAAATCCGCGTAAAAAATCCATAAAAAGAAATATTCCAGCTGGCAGAATACCACTTAATTTGTTTAAGCACGGCGCGATAATGGAAATAATTGTCCAATCCAAATAGGAGTAAACTTGTCAAAAAAGCACACGCACCTGTGATGAGCGCGGAAACTAATAATCTAAAGCGTTTAATGCAAAGAAAATAAATCAAAAATAATCCACAGAATATTTTGATTGCACAAGCAATGCCAATCAAAATTCCTGCTAAAATATCTCGCTTTTGACGCCCGAGAAGCCAGGCGAGCGCAATCCAAATAAAAAGATAATTACAAATTTGACCATAAGCAAGATTCGCGGAATTGGGCATATAAATTGCAAATACAGCGAGTATAGGCAGCCTATATTTATGCCATTCCGGAAAAGGCCGCATGACAAGCCATGCGCTTGTGAACATCAATATAAGAGAACCTACTGTCCATATCGTCAGGGCATTTGCATAATTGACATAATACAGCGGCAGTAAAAGCAGGGTTAAAAAAGGTGGATTGAGATTGCCATTTGCCGTAATCCAAAGTGTAGTCGTTTGCTTATTGACTTCCATGATGGTGGGATTATAAAGACTTTGTCCCGCAAAATAAAATCGCACAGATTGGTAAAATTTGAAAAAATCCGTGTCGCCGTAATGATAGCCTGAGATTTTAACGCGCAATAAATAAATCAGTATCGTAAAAAATATAAAACCCAATAATAATATTAAACTTAAATGATGGCTATTTTTTATTTTCATATTTATTCCTTTACTCTGACATGCGTTGGTAAAACCTATAATCTGCAATCGCTAATAATTCTCGATCGCCGCGGCTATCTCCATAAGCATAGAGAATAAAATTTTCTCTGGGACCTGCTATCTCTAATAAGCGTTTAACTTTTTCGGGGCCAAAACAATTTTGGCCTTTGATTTTTCCCTGTGTTTTTTGATCTTCAACTTCTAACTGTGTCGCAATAATTTGATCAAATCCCATATTTTCAGCCCAGGGTTTAAGATAGATCTCTAATCCTGCGCTGATTAAAATACACTGATGTTTTTGCGCCTGGTGCCAGCGGATTCTCTCCAGCGCGTCAGGTCTGATATAAACAGGAATTTTAGTTTTGGCAAAATTTTCTGCAATATTTTGTAAATCACTCAGTGAAAAATTCTGAATAAATTGGCTTAATAATTTTTGTTTTGCAGAGTGATTACTGATTAATCCTAATTTATAGGCGAATAAAGTGGGAATTAATTTGATGCTGTTTAGGATATTTTCAGAGCGAGTATTTAATTGGCACAAAAAAGACAATAGCATATCTTTTGTCGTAATTGTGCCGTCAAAATCAAAAGCAGCAATGATCGGCTTCACGCGGGGAGATTGCCATCAAAAGCAAAAGGCATTAATTCTTTAAGTGCATGTTTATAGACTTGCCGCTTGAAAAAAACCGCACGCTTGATCGGGTACCAGTAGCTCACCCAGCGCCAGGCATCAAATTCAGGCGAATCTGTGCGATCCAGACAAATGCGTTCTGCGTTAGATACCAGCTTGAGCAAGAACCATTTTTGCTTTTGGCCGATGCAAAGTGGATGACTGTCTCGACGCAAATAGGCATCGGGAATGCGGTAACGCAGCCATTCCTGGGTTGATCCCAATATTTTCACATCTTCAGGAATTAAGCCTAACTCTTCATACAGCTCACGGTATAATGCGTCTTCAGCAGACTCATTACCCTGCACGCCGCCCTGAGGAAACTGCCAGGCGTTTTGGCCAATGCGTCTTGCCCATAATAAATTGGCCTGATCATTCATTACAATAATGCCAATATTGGCCCGGAACCCGTTTTCATCAATCATGTTTTTGGAAATCAACTCAATATGTCATTACTGTAATTTAACCATATTTTACCTAATGAAATCCATAAAATACTTGACAAAATTTTCATCGCTTACAAGAATCATGCTCTTGTTCTAAATATGGCTTTCAATATGAGCATTGTTAAATCTTCTGCTATACCTGCTGGGGCAGCGACTATTTTTTTGATTCAGATTTTTTCTACGTCTGCACTGGGAGATCACGATACGCTTTTTAAGCGAGCAATACCCAAAGTTCGGTTACGACTTTTATTAATAGGCTTAGGTATTTTATTGGTTTTAGTGCCTACGCTTTATTTTCTTTTGCAGCAACAAAAACTCAGCAATTATTTAGTTGTATGTTTGGGTGTTGCAATGGCTGTTGTAGTATTAATATTAGGCATGCAGCATAAGGGTATCGAACGGCATCGTTTATTTGTTTTTCTGGCATTATTGATTTCTGCTCAAATCTTTTGGATCATTTATCAATTGGCCCCCATGGGATTAACATTATTTGCTTTAAATAATGTCGATCGTCATGTATGGGGTTTTGAAATTGCGCCCGGTTGGATACAAAATATTAACAGTGTGACTATTATTTTAGGTGGACCAATATTGGCCTTATTATTTAAAAAATTACGAGATAAAAAATGTTTTGTCTCTATACCAACACAATATACAGCAGGTTTGCTTTTTGCTGGATTAGGTCTAATTATTTTGCCTCTAGGTATACACTTCGCTAGTCAAAAAGGCTATGTTAATTTTTCCTGGTTATTTACGACGTATGTCTTACAAGCGATTGCTGAATTATTGATTAGTCCAATTGGTTATGCCATGGTAGGACGGCTAGTACCCAAAGGGTATCAAAGTTTGATGATGGGCGTTGTTTTATTAAATACGGGTGTTGCGGCAATATTGTCTAGCCAATTTTCGAACTATGCTATGGGGCGTTCAGATTCAGCTAACCCACTCATCACTAATCCAAGCTATAGCCATGCGTTTAATCAATTAGGATGGTTTACGGTGATGGCTGCTATTATATTACTATTTTTCACACCCAAACTTAAGCGTTTAATTGCGCATGATCAGGACAAATGATGATAAAAGATTTACCTCAATTTAATGATATTATGCCTGATAAAATAGTATTGGCTCTTCAAGAAATTCTGGCGGATAATTTAAAAATTCTGGATACGCAGGATTTAAGTCATCCTATTGAAGTATTAGAGATTATTGAAAATAGGCTGCACAAATTCTGGTCGCCTATTTCGCATTTGCACGCAGTGCATGATACGCCTGCATTGCGTGAAGCATATAATTCCTGTTTGCCTTTATTATCAGATTATGAAACGACGATTTCGCATCACGAAAAGCTATATCAAGCTATTTGCAGATACCAACCTAAAAATTCATATGAGAAAAGAATAATAGAGTTAAAACTCAGAGATTTTCGCTTGTCTGGTATAGCATTGTCAGCAGAAAAAAAATTAAGATATGGCGAAATTGAAAAAAAATTATCTGAATTGGGTGCTCGATTTTCTGAAAATATTTTAGATTCTACCCAGGCCTGGAGTTATGTCGCTTCTGATCAGGAATTAATAGGCATTCCTAAGGATATTATTCCAGAAGACAAAAAACTAACTTTAGACTATCCGTGTTATAGCGCTGTTCAAAAATATGCTGAAGATAGATCATTACGTGAAAAATGTTATCAAGCCTATGTTACCCGTGCTTCTGATCTGAATGATCTTAAATATGACAATACTGAGATTATGCAAAATATATTATCTCTAAAATACGAATTAGCTGAAATTTTAGGCTTTAAAAATTACGCAGAACTATCATTAGAAACCAAAATGGCAAAATCATCTGATCAAGTATTGGATTTTTTAGATAAATTAGTGGCGCATGCAAAACCAGCGGCACAAAAAGAGCTCAAAGAATTGGCTGAATTTGCAGGTCACGAATTAGCGCCTTGGGATGTGGCTTTTTATGGCGAAAAATTAAGCCAAAAAAAATATCATAGTCATCAGGAATTATTTCGTCCTTATTTCCCGGCTGAGTATGTTTTGTCAGGATTATTTTCTCTTGTGAGTCAGCTATATAATTTAAATTTTAAAAAAATAAATAATACCGAAGTCTGGGATGCTGAGGTCAGCTGTTTTGAAATAATTGATCAACATCAAAAATTGCGTGGTATTTTTTATGTTGATCTGTATACACGCAAACAGAAACGCGAAGGCGCGTGGATGGATGATTATTGTTCGCGCTATAAAAAGCCCGACGGAGAATTGCAAATTCCGGTGGCTTATTTAACCTGTAATTTTATGCGGCCTCAAAAAGATCAGCCAGGATTATTGACTCACGACGATGTGATGACTTTATTTCATGAATTCGGCCATGGATTACATCATTTATTAACAACCATAGATTATATTGATATTTCGGGTATCAACGGCGTGCCATGGGATGCAGTTGAGTTGCCTAGTCAATTTATGGAAAATTTTTGTTGGGAAAAATCCATCTTAAAAAAACTCTCTAAACATTATCAAACAAATGAATCTTTGCCAGATGATTTAATTAACAATCTATTAGCCTCTCGGCATTTTAATGCAGGCTTACAACTATTAAGACAATTAGAGTTTGGATTATTTGATTTCTACCTACATCTTAAAAAACCCGAAAACAAAGATTATGTTTTAAATTTATTTCGTGAGACTCACAATAAAACAGCCGTGATGCCAGCGCCAGATTATTTGCGCTTTCCGCATACTTTCTCTCATATTTTTAATGGCGGATACTCGGCTGCGTATTATAGCTATCTATGGGCTGAAGTGTTGTCTTGCGATGTATTTAGTTTATTCGAAGAAAATGGTGTTTTAGACGCTAAGACAGGCCAAAAATTTTTAAATCAACTGCTTTCCCAGGGCGGATCCCAACCCCCTGAAATCCTTTTCAAAAACTTCCGCGGGCGAGAGCCTGATCAAACCGCTTTTTTAAAAAGCTGGGGATTGATGCAGTAGAGACAAGGCATTGCCTTGTCTCTACAAAAAATCAAACTACTTGCTTGTTTTGGGCAGTTACACTGAGTTATTACTCATTGAGTAGATGCTTAGTAAATGACCAAAATTTGTAGAAAAGACCAAAAAGACCTGACGCGAAAGAAATTGATTGATGCAGCGATCAAGACTTTTGCAGAGCAGGGAATTACAACGACGACGACGGCAGATGTTGCTAAAGCGGCGGGTGTGTCTCATGGCACGGTTTTTTTGCACTTCCCCTGTCGGGATGATCTGGTTTTCGCAGCGATCAGGCGATTTGGGAAGCATTTATGCGCGGCATTTAAAGCTCATACAAAAAGTAACATCAAAGATTTAAGAGGTGTACTTAAGGCCCATCTCCAGGTATTGGAAGAATTTGAGGATTTTTATTCCCGCCTCGTGATGGAAGTGTCTCTGTTGACCCCCAGAATCAAAAGTTATTTTTTTATAGTCCAAGCGTCTGTTTCTCACCGCATGTTTGTCAATGCAGAATATGAAATGCAAAAAGGAAAGATTCGAAAAATCAAACGGGATTTATTATTTAATACATGGATCGCATTGGTGCATTACTATCTGGCGCACAGAGATATTTTTTCGCCACAAAAATCCGTTATTCAAGAAAAGTCAAAAGCGCTTATAGATCATTTTATGAATTTAGTGAAAACTTAGAGGAGAGTAGAAATGGGAAAAGATTGTATATCCTGTGGTTCATGCGGCATGCCCCTCACACAAGCTGAAGATTTTGCATTGAGTGATATGAATAGTAGTTTTTGTAAACATTGCGTTGATGATAAAGGAAAGCTTTTGGATTTTGAAAAGATACTCAAGGGCACGGCAAAATTCTATGTGGATTCCCAAGGCATCAATCTTGAAACTGCAACACAAATGGCAAAAGAGATGCTGTTAGAGATGCCAGTTTGGAAAAAACCGGGAAGGGGAAATAACAATGTTTAATATTCTCTGTATAGATCATCTTGTAATAAGAACAAATAATATAGATAAATTATTGGATTTTTATTGTGATGTATTGAGTTGTAAAATTGAAAAGAAAGTTAATTCAGGATTTATTCAATTACGCGCAGGCATGGGAGAATCTGTGTATCTTAAAGATCCTGCGGGAAATGAAATTGAGCTTAAAGCAAGTGTTTAAAAAAACAACTTCCGTCATTGCGACGCCGTGGGGGTAATATGCAACAAGAAAACAAATTAAATCTTTCATCTCGTCACGAGAAATGGATTGTTGCTGTTATTTTATGCATTTCTCCCTTGGCTGGAATGACGATAGATCTTATTGCGCCGTCACTGCCAGCGATTAGTCATGGATTACAAATATCTGCAGCGGCGGCCAAGAATTTAATTTCTATTTATTTATTGGGAATGGCGCTGGGGAATTTTTTTATCGGATTTCTTTCTGATTCACTCGGTCGACGAAAACTTGGAATATTAGGGTCTGCTATCTTTACGTTAGCCAGTTTATTTCCGGCTATTTTTTCCCATCTTGGAATATTATTCATTACTCGATTTTTACAAGGCTTTACTTTAGGTGCTGTGGGAGTCGTTGCGCGTGCTATTCTTGCTGATATCCTTCCCTCACAAAAATTGATTCGTATAGCGCCGATGATTTCAACAATGTGGGGAATCGGCCCTATTGTGGGTCCTGTTATTGGAGGATATCTCCAATATTATATTAACTGGCAGGCAGGATTTTATTTTTTTGCCATTTATGGTTTTATTATCTTAATAGGAATAATAAGAATTATTCCTGAAACGCATTTTCATCGTCAAATATTGGATATTCGACAAATTAAAAATAATTTTTTGATAATTGTAAAACATCGCATTTTTATGGGCGCTGTGATTTTAGCAGGCCTGGGCTATTCATTATTGGTTGTATTTAATATATTAGGGCCATTTTTGATTCAAACTCAGTGGGGATATACGTCAATTTATTTTGGGCATATAGCATTGTGGATGGGCGTAATGTTTTTATTAGGAACAATAACTTGCCGATATTTTATTAAACAATATACTCCTGAAGTTATTTTATGGAAAGCGATAAGAATTTTTTTGTTAGTTGGAATCGTTGGGGTGATGTTCGCTTTTATTGATTCTCAAAATATCTGGGTTGTCATTATCCCTAGTTTATTGATGTTTTTTGGATGCGGCGTTATTTTTCCTGCAGGTATGGGGTATGGAATGTCTTTGTTTCGCCATTTGGCAGGTAGTAGCTCTGCTGTGATGAGTTTCACCTATGTTCTCATTCCCAGCTTGGTAGGATTATTGATGAGTTTTGTGTTAATTAATAATGCTATCCCCATGATGTGGATGTATTTGGGTATTATGTTATTTAGTGGATTGATTTATTGGTTGTTGATTAAGTCGCCAAAATCAATAATATCTGAAAAATAGTGGTTTTTATTGATATTTTCATTGACAAAATCTTATGAAAATCGACGCAAGAGCAAAATTTTTGATAGACTATGGGTATTGTATTGAAAAGAGGAAATGAATATGGCGCATTCTGCTATTGATTACCATAAACTGAGTGTACCTGAGCGAATTTTACTGGTAGAGGAAATTTGGGACAGCATTGCTGAAGACACCCTTAATGAACCAATATCAGTATTACACAGAGCAGAATTAGAAGAACGAGCGAGAGACATTAAGCAAAATCCAGACAGTTGTCAGCCATGGAAAATTGTTTTAGAAAGAATTAAGAAATCTCTATGACATACTCTCTTGTTATAAGTAGCCCTGCTGATGCAGATTTAGCACAGGCTGCAAATTGGTATGAGTTGCAACGTAAAGGATTAGGTGATGATTTTTTGATGTGTGTAGAAGCGGCATTACGGTTGATAGAGCTTTTACCCATGAAGCATTCTATTGCGTTTAAAAATATTCGTCGTGCTATTGTCCGTCGATTTCCTTATGCTATTTACTATATTATTGAAGCCAAGAAAATTTTTATTATTGCAATACATCACCATCGTCGTCACCCGAGTAACTGGCAAAAAAAGATAGCTTACGTTAACCCCACTGCGGAAAAAAATGCACCAGAATGACAGTTAAAATAACGCCTAGAATGGCAATAATGACCATTAATTGGATTAAAGATAAGCCAAAGAGTTTAAAGGCTTTTAAGTCATCAGGCATCATGTGGTGTTTCCCATTTTAAGTTAAGTTCGCGCGCTGCTTTGACTTCATCGAGTCTTTTAACTGGCAGAGTATGGGGTGCATTATGCAACAATTCGGGCTTGGTTTGTATTTCTTCGCGAATTTTAATTAACGCATCGACGAATTGATCCAATGTTTCGCGTGATTCTGTTTCTGTCGGTTCAATCAGCAGACACTCGGGAATGAGCAGAGGAAAGTATACCGTCGGTGCGTGAAATCCATAGTCTAATAATCTTTTGGCGATATCCATGGCGTTGATGCCGTAAGTTTTAAGTTCAGGTGTGATAGTCACGATAAATTCGTGGCTGGCTCTGCGCGTCGGAAAAGCCAGTGTAAACCCAGCCTGTTTTAATTTAACCATGAGATAATTCGCGTTGAGCGTTGCAAATTCAGAAACACGATGCAAACCTTCTTTGCCCAATAGACGAATATACGCATAAGCCCGCAATAAAATTCCCGCGTTGCCCATAAAAGTAGATAATTGGCCTATGGATTGCGGAAGCTCTTTTTGGGTGAGCCAGTAATAGGTTTGTGATTGATGATTAAATCCAACCAAGGGAATGGGTAAGAAAGGCGCTAGACGCTGACTGACAGCAACAGGCCCTGATCCTGGACCGCCGCCGCCGTGCGGGGTTGCAAATGTTTTGTGCAGATTCATGTGCATGACGTCAAAGCCCATATCGCCCGGGCGCACTTTGCCCAGAATGGCATTCAGATTGGCGCCGTCGTAATACAATAATCCGCCAGCTTGATGAATAATTTTTGCAATTTCCTGAATATGGCTTTCGAATACACCCAAAGTCGATGGATTCGTCAGCATGATGCCCGCAGTATTTTGATTAACGGCTTGTTTGAGAGCCGCTATATCAATATCGCCCTCTTTATTGGTTGGAATTTCTTTGATCTTAAAACCGCACATTGCAGCAGAAGCCGGATTTGTACCATGAGCTGCATCGGGTACGAGCATTTCAATACGATGTGATTCTCCACGTGCAAGATGATATGCGCGGATCATGGCAACGCCTGCAAATTCTCCTTGGGCGCCTGCCATCGGCGTGAGAGAAACGCCGGCCATGCCTGTAATTTCCTTGAGCATTTCTTGTAATTCATATAAGCAGCTCAAAAATCCCTGACTATGAGATTCGGGCGCTAACGGATGTCTGTCTAAGAAGCCAGCCAGCATCGCAGCTTTATGTACGCCGCGAGGATTGTATTTCATTGTACAGGATCCCAGCGGATAAAAATTCGTATCAATAGAAAAATTCAATCTGGATAAATTTGTAAAATGACGAACAACCTGTAGCTCTGAAGTTTCTGGCAAGACAGGTTTTGTTGTACGCAGATATTCTATAGGAATATTATCAAGTGCACACATCAATGCTGGCGCTTGCGCATAAGCGCGTCTGTCAGCGCTGTTTTGTTCGAAGATAAGAGAATCTGGCATGATGTTTTCTCTAAATATAAAGTGTCATTTAAAATAATGTGCTATCAATGCAAAAAAAGCAATGATTAAACTAAGGCTGCTAATGTTGGTGGCTTTCATGTATCTTTGTGAGGTGATATAATCATTAAATCGTTTTTCCAATCCTTTGATGGTCTCTTCCTGGACATTGATTTTTGTGGTCAAATCAAACAGATCTCTTGAGGTAGCATATTTTAAATCTCCTAATTTTTGTATGTTATCCAGCTTTTGATTTAATACCCCTGCTTGCATATGGATATTCATGTTAGCTGTTTCCTTTTATTAGGTGTATATTTTTCAAGCGATAAAACATTGCCTGCGTAGAGACTCGAAAAAATTTCGCCAATTCTTCAATGTGCTCAGTGAC
>Ga0207080_1102_pt1 | contig 15293 bp, 21 predicted proteins | sample Alteio_BWMinHeat_58_FD_153532 | JGI IMG/M metagenome (GOLD analysis project Ga0207080, IMG submission 153532) | Enriched cells from forest soil in Barre Woods Harvard Forest LTER site, Petersham, Massachusetts, United States -... | ecosystem: Environmental > Terrestrial > Soil > Temperate forest >...
GCGCAACCCGTTGATAAATCTTTACTAATTGTAACTCCCGTTAAATCGATATCCGTTTTCTTAAGAGCCGAGAGGACAACGCGCCCAACTACGTGTTTGTTACTCGTAAAGGGAGCCCGCATTTTCTCAACACGCATAACCATGTCTATGTTTAATGAACCAAAAACAACAATCATAAGTGCTCTCTCTTTCCCGAAGTTCTTTTTATCTGGCTAAGTTATAAATGATGCCGCGCGCGTCATGCAAGAAAATATACTGTGAGGTATAGACAAATGCTCAAAAATCATGTGTAATACTTTAAGTTATCATAAAATTATAGAGAAAGGCTGACGCGTGAGGGGATATCAGAACAGAATTTTGAAAGTCATTTGTCTCTTACTCTTTGTTGTTTCACTCGGCAACTCCTCATTATACGCTGTAAAAAGTGCCTCTATCGTCTTGTGTGCTGAAACGGGTGCCATTCATCATCAACAAAATGCAGATGCCGTCACTCATCCTGCATCCCTCACCAAAATGATGACTCTATATCTTATGTTTAAAGCTCTACGTGAAAAGCGCATTTCCTTAAATCAGAATTTAATGGTCTCAAAACATGCATCAAAACAGTCCCCGTGCAAGTTGTGGCTTAAACCAGGAACGACGATTACGGTCAGGCAGGCGATCCTTGCTATGGTCACAAAGTCCGCTAACGATGCCGCTGCCGTCCTCGCAGAAGCTTTAGGAAATGGATCGGAAGAGCGTTTTGCTCAAACCATGACCACGCAAGCCAGGGCCTTGGGAATGTCAAAGACTGTCTTTAAGAATGCTTCAGGATTGCCACATAAAAATCAAGTGACAACAGCAAGAGATATGGCAACTTTATCCCGTTCCCTCTACAAGCATTTCCCTAAGGAGTTTGCTTTCTTTAAAGAGCAAAGCTTTGTATTCAGAGGACAAAAACATCATAACCACAATCATCTTTTAGGAAAAGTACAGGGCTGTGACGGCATTAAAACAGGATTTGTAAATGCGTCGGGCTTCAATCTTGCTGCATCGGTAGTTCGGGATAACAAGCGCATTATTGCTGTTATCATGGGGGGAGAGACAGCAAGGTCCCGCGATAAAAAAATGATACAGCTGCTCGAAGCTAACTTCAAAAAGGCTATCAAAGGCGGTCGAACGCATCAAAGTCCGGGCAGGTACGCCTCCATTGGTGATTTGATACACACCTTAGGCCCCTCCCCTGTCAATGCATCACCAATGGATCCAAATGTCACTGAAGCGACATATAGTCCGCCTGAACCAATTGTTAATAATGCAATTGAGAATGAAGCCGATAATCTCGATGTTCTTATCAGTGATATAACGAAATCACAAAATAAGCCTAAAATGATTAAAGCGAAAGCAACAAAGCATTCACACCACAAATCCATTAAGCATCATAAATCGTCTAAACCTAAGGCCCATCATCATAAGCATAAGAAAAAGCACCATGTTAAATCTATAAAACAAACAAAAAAATCACACACAAAACATAGGAAAAAGCGTGGGGCTATTTAGAACTTTTGCTGTAACAGCACCCTTCTTTTTTACAATCTTCGCACAGACAATTGTCTCAAACGCGACACCTAATAAAGTCATTATCATTCGACATGCGGAAAAGGTTTACGGAAAAAACCATCTCGATCAACGTGGATATGAACGCGCAGCTGCATTACCGTACTATTTCTCAGGTAACCCTCTGTACAACACGCCGCTCCCTGCGCATGTTTTTGCAGCAGGCCTCGTTGAAACGGATTCGTCTGTAAGACCTATTGAAACCTGCTCACCCATTGCAAATCACTTAAAACTCTCCTTGAACGTTGGGTATAAACCAGAAGAAACAGCAAAGCTTGCAAAAGAAATTCTAACAAACCCCAAATATGATAAAGCAAACATCATCATATGCTGGGAACATAAAAACATACGCCCCTTAACGATTGCCTTGGGCGCAGAAGATCCAGGTTTTTGGAATCATGACATATTTGACCTTGTTTATATGCTCTCTTATGACAAAGCTGAAAAACCAAAACTTGAAAAAGTTCTACAAAAACTCATATTTGGGGATCGCGCAACATTTAATGATACCCCATTCCCCATACCTCCCGCTGCAACCAAGAATGTAGATCAGAATTAGCATGCCCATCTTATTTATTTACAGCTGTGAATGTTCATTCTTCGCCCTTCTCATAGGAGCCTACTTTTCGTCGGTTATTTTTGGACTCGCGATTTTAGGGCTAAGCGCTATTGGGTTGTATGCGCTTTATCAACGCTATTATAACACCCTCTTTTTTGTGTGGGGCGTCGCATTACTCGCAGGGCTTGCAGCCCTATTATGGGGCTCGACTCTAGATATCTTATTGGGAACAACTTTTATAGCAATATTGCTTTGTATAATTGTTACCGTTGTATGTTATATGGCAAACAAATTTCTGTTTGAAAAATATTAACTACATTTATATTTAATCCATAAATTCCCTCTTGAGCCTCCCTCACAAATAGACTAATCATGGGGAAACAAAGGGGTTACAAATGGCGCTCTCACATACTGAAGCAAAAGAAATTCAAGATTATCAGTCTCAAACTTATCCCACCCGTCGGGAGATATCCCCAGGGCTTGAGGAAGTTCTTTACGATGCCTTCCCCGTCCTCGATCATGGTTTTGTCCGTGTGATTGACTATATGGGAAATGATAGTGCCATTGTTCAGGCTGCTCGCGTATCTTACGGTAAGGGTACAAAAAAGATGTCAGAAGATAGGGGACTCATCCATTATCTTCTTCGTCATTCCCATACAACCCCATTTGAGATGTGTGAAGTAAAGTTTCACGTGAAACTTCCTATGTTTGTCGCCCGTCAATGGATACGTCATAGAACCGCGAATGTGAATGAATATTCGGCAAGGTACTCCATCTTGGATAAGGAATTTTATATCCCGTCGCCTGAGCATTTAGCGACTCAATCTCCAACCAACAAACAAGGTCGTGGAGTTAGCCTTTCACCAGAGTATTCCAAATATGTTATGGACCTCCTCAAACAGGATTCTGAACTCCTCTATAGCCATTATGAAGAGCTCCTGAATGAGGACAGCGCAGGGAACATTCTTAACCCTGAGAAGGACGGTCTTGCCCGAGAGTTGGCTCGGATGAATCTGTCCATGAATTACTATACGCAATGGTACTGGAAAATTGACCTCCATAACCTGATGCACTTCTTAAACTTAAGAGCCGATGGACATGCCCAATATGAGATTCGTGCCTACGCAGATGTCATGCTTAGCCTTCTCGAAAAATGGGTTCCCCATACATATGAGGCATTTATACAATACCGAAAAGAAGGCGGCCACTTCTCCAAAAATGGAGTGTTAGCCTTAAAAAAGCTCTTACGCGGCGAAAAAATCACCCAAGAGACAAGCGGAATGACGAAACGAGAGTGGCAAGAATTCTCAGAAAAGCTTGATCTCCGCCTATAGAGAATCTATAAGGAGGTATATAAATAAAAGACTATCAGAGCTGGGAGCAAGCACCGTATGCAAGCAACGACAATTACGTTAGAAAAGTGGGACGCAGCCATTGTCTTAAAAGAAGATGGGACTTTTGAAACTTCATTGCCTCAAGTTCAAGGTGACTTTATTCCGGAGAATATCATGCTAGGTGCAGCCCTAGCCTTTGCCTTACAGAATTCAGACTTATGCAACTTAATACGCGAAAATTTCGAACGCGAATGTGTGCCGATTCCGAGCAATGAGTATTAATGACTAATTAACCTTAGCAGAATCACTTTTACTAGCTGAAAAACGTCAAGGTCACTGTTGTTGTTCCAGTAAATCCAATAGTGATGTGCGGTCGATTTGATTAATTAATTACACACTCTCCCTGGCGTTCCCCCCGTTCAAGCTGTATTATATGCCATTCATCGGGAGTAGGCATTCTCAGTACACCATCAATAATTCTTAGTAGTTCAGGGTGTGCTGCGGCTGCACGTGCTGATCTATGTTGAGCTACTTGTGCATCAGTCATAGGTTGTTGTTGGGGCTGGGCAAGTGCAACGGGTTCTATTGGTTGTTTAACCCTTTCTTCGGGCTGCAATCCAAATAATTGTCTCTTGGTGTCCCGATCACTTCCTTCGAGCTCGTCCACAGGTAGGCTTGCTACCTCTTCGGCGAGTTCGATATTTGACGGTTCGGGCTTCAACAGAGTGGGGAAGTTATTCCATTGTTGGCCATTACGATCCCACCAAACATATATATCCGGCTTGTAAAATTTTCTTTCACTTTTTACAAACTTTGTAGACGTCTTTATCTCGTTGGTTTGAGGGTCGATGATCAGATAATGTTTATTTCCATTCTTCTCATAAATGTAAAAATTGAGAAAGTGTCCTGTAATGCCAGTTTTATCTATATTTTCTTCCAAATACCCAAGACTCAGTAAACCAGCAGCAAAGCGACCACCTGCTCCCTCACGCAAAGGTATTTTCTCAAGCTCCTTTGTAAATTCGTCAAATGAGCACGGCTCAAAGTGAATTGTTTTTCCCTTCTTTGGGTCTACATGCGCATATTCCATGAGACCATCACCTAAATCGACGTCATCAATAAAAATCTCGACGGCATGTGAAGGAATTGCTCTGGCAACATCCTCATCCCAAAGATGAGCACTTTGAGGTCTAACAAAAATATTTGGTTTATCTGCAGGCTTTGGGTCTGCTTGTACAAGCTTACCTGTATTAACCCAATTCAAGAATGAGGCACAACATTGCAAACAATTTTCTGTAGGGCGCCTTCGGACGTTCCCTACAGGCACGGCTGGATTGATATAGCGAAGCCTTCCCTCAAGAACATCTCGCGTCAAGATGGAAGGCAACACAACTTCCTCTAAGCCGTCTTCGGGTTCGAACTTGACCTGTATAACAATTTGTTCATCAGAATCGTCAGAAGATTTATTTTTCTTAGAAGATGAACTTTGATCACTCTCTGACGATGAGTTTGGCGATTGAGCTCTCTTCCTCAGGGGAAGGCCTTCAGGTTGAAGTAGATCATCATCATTGCTATGGCCCGCTTGGGTGTCCTGTATACAGAGCAAAGCAGTTATTGCCACAAAAGAGAGAAGATGACTTTTAATTAAACGAATATTCATATAACAAACCTCTATAAATTAATTATTATGGTATTTATAGATACGTTATATTAAATGTCAAGTCTGAATTGGAGCCAGGGCCACCTCATGAAATTGTAAGGCACCATCACCTCTCCCCAGCGTGGGAGAGGTCGCCCCTTTAGGGGCGGGTGAGGGGGCGGTCAACACAATTACAAACAGATCTTATGGATTAAGAATATCTATATCCTTCCTAATTAACAAAAAGTTTTACTGTAATTACGGCCCCCTCACCCGCTCTTCGAGCGACCTCTCCCACAGGGGGAGAGGTGATAGTGCCACCTGTCATTTTACCAGAAAAACCAACTTTATCCTCATAAAACCACATAGGATTTTCATGAGGTGCCTTTGGATTTGAAGCCCCTTCGTTTCTTTCTCAAGGTGATCCCTATTATGGTGATGCATCTTCGTTATTATGAATCTGCTTTAATAGTGCATCTAATATAGTCGTTACACCGTCACGGCTGATCGCTGAAAGTGTATAAACTTTCTTCTTACTAGCTTTTTCTAACTGTTTTTTCTTTTCAGCTATCAATTCTGGTGTAAGTGCATCACATTTATTCAAGGCGATGATTTCTGTCTTTTCCTCAAGTCCTTGACCATAACGGTCAAGTTCATGACGTACAGTCTTATAGGCTTCACCCACATTCTCTTGTGTTCCGTCAACCAAATGTAAAATGGCTTTGCATCTTTCCACATGTCCTAAGAAGCGAGTGCCTAAACCAACCCCTTCATGAGCACCCTCAATGAGTCCTGGGACGTCTGCCACAACGAATTCCTTATCATGGACATATACGACGCCCAGGTTAGGAACGAGGGTTGTAAAGGGATAATCCGCAATTTTAGGCTTAGCGCGGGAGACGATAGAAAGGAACGTTGACTTTCCTGCATTTGGAAGCCCCACGAGCCCTACATCTGCGATGAGCTTTAAACGAAGCCATACCCACAATTCTTCTCCAGGCCAACCTGGTGTTGATTTCCGAGGCGAGCGGTTCGTGGATGATTTAAAATGTTCATTCCCAAATCCTCCATCTCCCCCTTTTAAAAGAACGAGTTTTTCACCTTCTTCAATAAAGTCTGCGAGTACCGTTTCTTTGTCTTCTGCTAAGACTTGCGTTCCTACGGGGACGCGTATAATTAAGGGTTCGCCTGAAGCCCCTGAGCGCTTCTCGCCCATCCCATGATTGCCCTTTTGAGCTTTAAAATGCTGGCTGTACCGAAAATCGATAAGGGTGTTAAGGTTACCGACAGCTTCAAAGACAACGTCTCCTCCCCTGCCCCCATTTCCGCCGTCAGGCCCACCAAACTCAATGAATTTCTCACGACGAAAGCTCACAGCACCAGCACCGCCATCGCCGCTTTTTATAAAAATCTTTGCTTCATCTAAAAATTTCATGGAATCCTGTTGATTATTTAAGGAGGGTTTAACCTCAGACTCGTCATTGCGAGGAGCGTGAGCTCCGTGGCAATCCACCTTTAGATAGATTGCCGCGTCGTGACTTTGTCACTACTCGCAATGACGATGGTGGGAGTGTAATTTCTAATTTAAAATAATGACCCAGTTGGTATGTAATACAGGTCTAAGCGCTAGCTATGATATGAACAAAGGTCCTGTCATTAGCACCGCGGGAGAACTGGACTTGTCCAGAGCTAAGTGCAAACAACGTATGATCACGGCCCATTCCAACTTGCTTGCCCGCATAGTATTTTGTACCACGTTGGCGAATTAAAATGTTTCCGGCTTCAACAGCTTCGCCACCAAATTTCTTTACACCCAGTCTGCGTCCATCTGAATCGCGACCGTTACGAGAACTTCCACCAGCTTTTTTCTGTGCCATCTCTTAAGACTCCTTATTCCTTCGACGTTTTCTTAGTCGTTTTTGTTTCCTTAGGCGCTGCCTTCTTTACAGGTGTTGCGGCTTTCGGGGCAGCAACTTTTTCAGACTTTGTCTCAACCTTTGCAGGTGCAGCCTTCGCTTTTGGAGACTGACCTTCGCCCAAGATATCCGTAATGCGAACAACAGTTAAATACTGCCTGTGACCATTCTTACGTCTATAATTATGGCGACGCTTTTTCTTAAAAATGATTACCTTATCATCACGAATTTGATCTACAACCGTACCACAAACTCTTGCGTTTGTGACGAGTGGGGATCCAATTTTGACAGATCCTTCTTGACCCATCATCAGAACATCTGTGAATTCTACTGTATCGCCGGAAACCGCAAGCAGCTTCTCAACTCTAATTAAGTCATTGGCGGCAACTTTATATTGTTTTCCGCCCGTTTTTATGATTGCAAACATACGATTCTCTCATCTCTATCATACGCCATTTATGGCAAATGCATCCGAAACCTTCAATGCGGATACGTACACTTCAGTACCTTTTCCGCCTGGCCCTGTCAAGCCGTTTTTCTCATTAATGTACGACTTCTGTACAGTGCCTTAGATCTTCATCAAACTTATATCCATGCGCACAATAGACACATTGATGAGTTGCCGCATGATAATGGTCTTCACCAATGCATTTACCGAAGACATTTGAAGATCCCTCACATTTCCCTGTAGCTACATTTAAATGCAGGCCTTGCGCACAATAAGTACAATTTGCTGCTGTCATCGAAAAGTGATGGTCCTTTGAGCGGCACATTTCAAGATTCAGACCCTCTTGAATCTGAGTTAATGATTTTGCCTCAGCCGATAATGAAAAAATTCCGTATAGTACAAAAATAAGTGCGTATTTCATGATTTGATCTCTCCCTTTCTTTTATAAGTCACAATTTTGAATGCCCTTCGTTAAGTAGCTTTTACAAATCTTATCGGGTATTCCTTTAGCCCTTAACTCAAATAATTGTTCATTTATTTCTCTTAAATGCGGGCTCCCTTTACGAGTAACAAACACGTAGTTGTCGTATTTCAGAGTATAATGACTAATGCTTAAATTATCTATATTATTTTCCTTTAGATAATAGTCAGCAAGTGATAGGTCCGTAAGAAACGCACTGATTTGCTCATTCCTTAGAGCTTGCATACCTTCCTCAATTGTTGTGAAAGGCAGGGTACGTATACCCATGTTCGATGCCGCTGTTAGAGACCTTGAGCTTTCAATGGCGCCGACTCTTAATCTTTCAAGATCGGACATGCATTGTATAGGGGAGGCATATCTCTGAAGGGAGATCGTTAAAAATGAGATAAAGGTCGCATTCAGAACGATAAGGATAATGTAAAATGAGGATCGTTGAAAGAGCATCAAGAATTTTCCTTGAGGACTTTTGGGAACTTCTTCATGACGGCCGCTTAAGACATGAATCCAAAAAAGATACAAAACACCTTCCTTATATTGCTTAGGAACTTTTGGCGTATGAGAGCGCTCATAATACCATAGCAGGTTTATGTAAAATGCAAATATTGTTATAAACGTTAGAAGTATAGTTCCTACTGAAAGGAAGAATATCTTAACAAGTTGAAAAGTATTATGCAAATAGTTCGATGGGGTTACAGCGATAACCTTATCGATAAAATACGGAATCGTGAAATCACTCTTTAAATATCGCTCAGCAGTAACTGAAATGGGGCCGATAAGCACATCTAGCCTACCATTATCTAAATCATCGAAAGCTTTCTCTGAATTGTTGTAAACCTCATCGGAAATGATATAGGGGCGCTTAAGACCGAGTGCAATTTCATTCCATATATCAACTGCAATCCCAGAATGTATGGTGCCTCTCTTGAAAGTAAAGGGTGCACCGTCGATCACTCCAACTCTTATAGGAGGTTGAGATTTACCCTCACAAGACATGAAAAAAAGTATGAATAACGATAAAAGAAGTCTCATTGTATTCCCTGTAAAGCCGTTTTCTTAAGTTACAGCGTATCATTTTTCTAACAATGATACATCCCCTATTGCACTTTTAATGATATTTTTCTATATATACACCTTATATTTCAAGAAGGGGTTTGTATTCTGGCCAAACAATTATCACCCGAAACGTTAAAAGATCTTATTGAGAGCTTCCTTGATGCTAAAAAAGCACAAGATATCGTCACAATAGATTTAAAGGGCAAATCATCAATCGCAGATTATCTTATTATTGTTTCGGGCACGTCTCAACGTCAGGTCGGATCCATGGCTGAGCTTTTGCGCGAAGAACTCAAAAAGAATGGGTTGAAGAATGTTCATATTGAAGGCATTCCTCAATGCGATTGGGTTCTTTTAGATGCTGGTGATGTCATTGTTCATCTTTTCCGTCCTGAGATAAGGGCCTTTTATAATCTTGAGAAAATGTGGAGCATTGATATCGATGCTGAGTCACATCATATTTCACATCCGTAAATGCATATCTCTTTAGCTGTTATTGGCAAGCTTAAAGTTCCCGCCTTAAGAGCCCTATATGACGAGTACACGAAGCGCCTCGAATGGAAGGTCTCCCTTCAGGAGTTTGAAGGCAAATACACCCGGGATCATGAAAACGAACTCTTGCTCAAAGCAATTCAACCCTCGTCATATCTCATTCTCTTAGATGAAGGCGGGGAAAATTTCAAAAGCCAAGACTTTGCGACCCTTTTAAACGATATTCAGCTTCATCATCAAGGAAAGGTAACCTTTGTAATAGGGGGAGCCGATGGCCTCACTCAGGAAATTAAGGCAAAGGCTAACAAAACCATCTCATTTGGGCGGATGACCTGGCCTCACCAATTCGTACGCGTCATGCTCATGGAACAGCTCTATAGAGCCCAGCAAATTCTAAAAGGTCATCCCTATCATAGACAGTGATTATTGTTCACGGAGCGCCTGATCACGCGCTTTAATCTGTTCGCGATCTTGCTCTAGTTTCTTGAAATCTGTGCACCGAGATTGCTTTTCCTCGCCCTTGTGTGTTCCCCGTGGCGCGCACGCTTTTGATCGCTCCGGTACTGTCCGTATATCAGGAAATTCCTCACAAATGTACCCAGTATCACCAGATATAATGGATCCAATGCAACCGGATAAAAGGAAAAGTGGCAATAAATATATTATTTTTTGTTTCATGAAGATAAGATATGTAAATTTATGAGAAAAAACAATGAAATTATCGATGCAGTCAAACAGTAACGTCCTCTTTAAGAGCAGTATGATCACTTTAACAGTCATGATTCTTGGTATGGTTGTTATTGGTGGCATAACGCGTCTCACGGGCTCGGGGCTTTCAATTGTTGAGTGGAAGCCAATCGTGGGAATGATCCCCCCCCTCTCAACAGAGTCTTGGATGCAGGAATTTGCAAAATATCAACAAAGCCCTGAATTCCTTAAAATTAATTTTGGAATGACACTCACTGACTTTCAATCCATCTTTTGGCTTGAGTATATTCACCGCCTGTGGGGACGTCTGTTAGGAATCGTTCTTCTCGTTCCAACTTTCCTTGTTCTTTTTAAAAGGCAACATCGCAACCTATTGCCTATGTTAATTATTTTATGGACACTTGGGGCACTCCAAGGACTGATGGGATGGTTAATGGTTAAAAGTGGTCTTAAAGTTGATCCTCATGTGAGCCCCTATCGACTAGCCGTTCATCTATTACTAGGTTTTGCGACCTTTGGTTTTGCTCTCTGGATGACATTGAGTGTCTATAAGAATAATTTTAAGATTTCGTCTCACGCCTCCTTTCCTGCCCTCAACAGATTAATTTATCTCGGTATTATCCTTCTCTTATGTACGGCCTTCTTTGGAGCCTTGGTTGCAGGTTTAAAAGCAGGACTTGTCTATAATACCTTTCCTTATATGGGAGAAAGCCTTATTCCAAGAGAATTATTGACTCTCTCTCCTTGGTGGTTAGATTTGCTTGAGAATCCTGTCAGTGTACAATTCATTCACCGTATTTTTGCAGTTGTAACAACCCTTGTTTGCGCTGGACTATTTTTGTATCAAAGAACACTCAATCTCCCTAATCCCATTCATTATTTATGCATCGGGATATTCCTTGCAGCTCTTTTCCAAGTTTTCCTTGGGATAGTAACATTACTGCTTCTGGTTCCTATTGGCATTGCTGTTCTTCATCAATGCTTTGCCTTCATCCTGTTTGGCATACTCATCACCACACTGTTCGTTCTTCAACCTTACCACCCACGCGTCATCGCGAGCCCATGAAAGGGGCGTGGCGATCCATCTTAAAATAGGAAGAAGGTGGATTGCCACGTCCTACGGCCCTCGCAATGACGACTCGTTTTCTTTTTTTCTTGGCTTTTTAGCAAAAAGGGTAATAGAGTTGTATTTAAGATGAGTAATCTTAAAGAAAGGAAAAATTTTGATGACAAAAACTTCTTCAAAAATACCCTTTTCAAAAATGCAAGGCCTCGGCAATGACTTTGTTCTGATCAAGGCAGAGCATCTTATGGCTCCCCTCACCCCTAAACAAATCCGGTGGATTGCCGACCGAAGACAAGGCGTTGGTTGCGATCAGCTGATTGTTGTGAATGACTCAACTCAAGCAGACATCGACATCTCCTTTTATAATGCTGATGGAGGTAAAGCTCTGGCTTGTGGGAATGGCACGCGGTGCGTTGCAAAATACCTTGAGAAAAAGTCAGGAACGATTCAAACCCCTTCCTTCCTCTCTCATTTTAAGTGTTCGGGTGATCAAATCACGATTTCCTTAAAGGATCCTGTGTTTGCCCCCCCCTATCGCTCTGCCCTATCCCCTTGAAAAGGGATATTGCGTGGATGTCGGAAATCCCCATCTTGTTATTTTTGTTGATAATTTGAAGAAAGTTTCCCTAAAAGATTTAGCTCCGACGTTACAACCACCTGAAGGCGTTAATATCGAACTTGCCCAAATCACATCCCCCTCAACGATTAAGGTGAAGGTGTGGGAACGTGGCGCTGGCATCACGCCGGCTTGCGGTTCGGGCGCAAGTGCTGTAGGAAGTATTAGCTTAAAGTTAGGTCTCATTAAGAAATCTCCCGTCACCATTGAAATGGATGGGGGTAAATTACTCGTTGAGTGGGAAAAGAATTCCCCCCCTTCTTTTAACAGGACCGGCTGAATTTTGTTATAAAGGAATTATAGAACTTCCATGACCACAGATGTTGTTACGTTTGGATGCCGCCTCAATGCTTTCGAATCAGAAGTTATTAAGGAAAAAGCGCTTAAGGCTGGCCTTCAGAATGCCACGATTTTTAATACGTGTGCTGTCACGGCTGAGGCGGAACGTCAAGCACGGCAAGCTATCCGTAAGTTTAGACGGTCAAATCCTGATACAAAAATCATTGTGACGGGGTGTGGGGCTCAAATAAATCCAGACGCCTTCGCCAAAATGCCGGAAGTTGATCAAATCTTGGGTAACACTGAAAAACTTGAAGAAAAGTATTATCTTCCAACAACTGACCATGCACGGATTATTGTGAATGATATTATGTCCGTTACGGAAACAGCTGAGCATTTGATCGCAGGATTTGATGGGCGTTCACGGGCTTTTATTCAGGTTCAAAATGGCTGTAATCATCGGTGCACCTTTTGCACTATCCCATATGGGCGCGGAAATAGCCGAAGTGTGCCCCTTGGCATCATTGTTGATCAAGTTCGACTTCTTCTCGCAAAGGGTTTTAAAGAAATCGTTCTCACCGGCGTTGATATCACAGCGTATGGAGAAGACTTGCCCGGGACACCAACCCTTGGTCAAATTGTAAAGCGTTTACTCGCTCAAATTCCAGAGCTTCCTCGATTACGGTTATCTTCCCTTGATTCCGTTGAAGTCGATCAAGATCTTCTGCACGTATTCGAGAGAGAAGAACGCCTTATGCCCCATTTTCATTTAAGCCTTCAAAATGGAGATGACATGATCCTCAAACGTATGAAAAGGCGCCATCTTCGCCAGGATGCCATTAATGTCTGCCGTAAACTCCGTGCCCTGAGGCCAGATGTGACATTTGGCGCCGATATTATTGCTGGGTTTCCAACGGAAACAGACGAAATGTTTGAGAATACGCTCAAGATTGTTGAAGACTGTGACCTTACCTTCCTTCACGTATTTCCCTATTCACCCCGACCGGGAACCCCTGCGGCACGCATGCCTCAAGTGAAGGGTGATGTCATCAAAGAAAGAGCCGCACGACTCAGAGAAGCAGGACACACAAACCATGCTAAAACACTGGATCGGTTTGTCGGGAGAGAAACGAACGTTCTCTTCGAAACTGAGACACAAGGCCATAGTGAACATTTCTTTAAAGTCCATTTCGAGAAACCTCAAGTCCCGGGGAGTCTCTTAAGAACAAGGTTTCTAAGGTCCGAAGGCACTCATTTGATCGGAGAGGTCATATGACCACCTGGTTTAAGCGCCTTACGGAAGGTCTCAAGAAGTCGACCACAAAGATTACGGAAGGGATTACGACGCTTGTTACCCACCGGAAGCTTGATGATGAGATGCTTGAGGAACTCGAAGATCTTTTAATCACGAGTGATCTCGGCGTAACTGTTTCACAGGACCTCATCAAAATATTGAGAAAAAAGAAGTTTAATCAGAACATTACGTCTGAAGAAGTACGTTCTGACTTTGCCGATGAAATATCAACCATTTTAGAACCCCATGCGATTCCTCTCGTTCCAAAAGGATCTGGGACACCTTTTGTGGTACTCGTTCTTGGTGTTAATGGCTCTGGTAAAACAACGACCATTGGCAAGCTCGCCAAACAATGGAAAGACGAAGGTTATCAGCTCTCTCTTGTTGCGGGGGATACGTTTCGTGCTGCTGCAACAGAGCAGCTTGAAGTTTGGGCCAAGCGCGCCAATGTCCCACTCGAGATGGCTCCCTCAAAGGATGCAGCAGGTCTCGTCTTTGATGCTCTTGAAAAGGCAAAAACACGAGGTGATGACATTGTCATCATAGATACGGCAGGTCGATTACATAACAAGACCTTGCTTATGGAAGAGTTGAAGAAGATCCGCCGTGTCATTCAAAAGATTGACCCAACCGCCCCTCACGCAACCTTACTCGTGCTAGATGCCACAACAGGCCAGAATGCCATTACTCAAGTCAAGGTATTTCAAGAAGCCGTTGATGTATCAGGTCTCATCATCACGAAGCTTGATGGAACAGCCAAGGGCGGCGTTCTTGTAGCAATAGCTCAACAATTCGCCCTCCCCGTTCATGCAATAGGTGTAGGCGAGACAATCGAAGACCTGCATACATTTTCCGCGAAAGAATTCTCCCAGAGTTTAATGGGTGTGAGGGATACGAATCGGTAGGGCTTCCTTCCTACAAAACATTTACCACCTCAGGTTCTCCTATAAATAGAACTCACTCTTGTAGTCAGGCTCTACTGAGTGACGACGTTGTGGGAAATCTGATTCCTTTTTCGTCTTACTGAATGGCTTCTTCACGGTTGCAATAATTTTAGCACCAAGAGTCTCTTTAGGTTTTGGAACATTTTGCGTCTCCTCGATGAATCTTTCGGCTAAAAAGATATTGCCGATGGGTGGCACCTGAGGTTTAGATCGTTCCGCTCCATCTTGTGGTTGTAAGGACTTAACATTTCTTCTCTGATCAGTATCCCTCGGGGATGAGCAGACATCAAATGCCGATTTTCGAATAAACTTTAGTTCTTCAGTTCGTTTACTTGCTTGCCAGTCTATTCCAAGTTTTGTAAGCTTATCTTGTGCATCAATGATCCCTGCGTGAGCAGCCGTTAAATAACAATCGACAGCTGCATCAATATCCTTATCAATTCCATGGCCAACATGAAACATCTTTCCTAATCGGAACAAACTCTCATGATCCCCTAATTTTGCAGCTTTTTTAGTCCAGAGAAACGTTTCATCCATTTCATTTTTTCCGTATTGAGTGCGTGAAAGCTCAACTGTAGCTATAAGGTGATCCAGTTCTGCGGCTTTACGCGCGTAAGCTCTTGCCTCATCCTCCTCAGCTGATAGTTGCACGAGCTGCCAATAGGCTTCTCCATGGTATTCCTTACTATTTGAGTCCTTTATAAGAGAATGACACAATGCACGTGCTGCATCTCGATCTTCGTATTTGCTAGTGAATTCTTTTTCAATGTTCGGAAGTTTTACCTGCTTAGTATAAACATCTACAAGTCTCAATTTAGAAAGCGCGTGACCGTTTTTTGCAGCATTTTCATAATGTGGTATAGCGGCT
>Ga0207080_1121_pt1 | contig 15221 bp, 15 predicted proteins | sample Alteio_BWMinHeat_58_FD_153532 | JGI IMG/M metagenome (GOLD analysis project Ga0207080, IMG submission 153532) | Enriched cells from forest soil in Barre Woods Harvard Forest LTER site, Petersham, Massachusetts, United States -... | ecosystem: Environmental > Terrestrial > Soil > Temperate forest >...
GCCGCCCCCGCCTCATGTAGATTTTGCACGATTTTTGCGATTTGAGTGCGTGGCCACGGCCACTGGCCAAGCTTCTTAAGGCTATCGTCATCAATATCGACAATACGCACCGGCACAGCTTCATAAGCACGCGGATGAACCTGCTGATATAAATCAAATATACGGTTCTCAAACAATTGGAGAAAGGCGGGTTCCACCGTCTTTATGCCTATAGTTAAACTTATCAGCGATGCCGTAAGGATATAGGTAAAGCGTATCTTCATTAATCAATCTTTCATTAACCAACATCTATTTTCTATCACTTATATATTTATTTTTTTTTAATATCTGAGTCTTATATTGCAAAATTGGATAGTATTGCAACGTGCCGGGATTTTGTTAATGCGCATATGCTCTATAATAACTTTCTGGCTTTTCGATCTATTTGCCGCCGGAATGATAGCAACGCCGGTATATGCTGCAGAGATAGCTTCAGTAACGGATGAGTCCCAACTGGATGCATTCCTGCCACGCCAGCAAAGCCTTGAAGAAATCGTTAAAAAAATATCAGCCAATCCTGATAACCTCGATAATTATTATGCTTATGCCAAAGCCGCTATAGCTATGAAGCAGTTCAAGGAGGCGATCTGGGCCTACCAGACCATGTTGTCTCACGATAAGACACTCGACAGGGTACGGCTTGACCTGAGCATCGTCTATATTACACAGAAGCAGTTTTTCGAATCACGCCAACTGTTGGATGAAGTACTGTCACATAATCCCCCACAAGCAGTTCAGGATAATATTCATGCGCTGCTGGCTAAAATGGGAAACGCCGGGAAACGCCATGTTTTTACTGGCTCCGTTTCAACGGGTTTTAATCACGATACTAACGCTGCAGCAGCACCCAATTCAGGCAATGTAACAGTTCTTGATACAACGGTTCCTTTAAGCCCGACTCAGCGCAAGAAAGCTGATCTGCATAATTTTTCCACTGCCACTCTTTCTTATATCTATCAACCGGACCGCTTAAGTGAATGCGTTAATATGCACTGGAAAACAAGTGGCACGAACTATAATACAATACAAAACGACCTGAAAGACCTTGATATTAAGTTGTTCAGTTTTCGTACCGGCCCAGAATTCTTTTATGATCCGCTTGGAATCCGCGTTGAAATTGCCGCAGTCTATAATTATCTGACACTCAACCATAATCCTTATCTGCGCAATCCCCGGCTTGAATCAACCGTAGAAGTGCCACTCAATAGCCAGCTCAGTGCGCAGGTAGGCTATGTACAGGAATACCGCTATTTTGACAATTCCCCAACCGTAACCACTTTTCAGGATCGCTCAGGACTGGCCCGGCAAGAACAAGTAGGCCTGCATTACATATTCTCAGAGCGTTCTGCATGGGATCTGATTACCCAATTCCGCCATGAAAATGCGTCTCAGGAATTTCAGGCTAACAACCAGTCCGGCTTGATAGCCAGCTATACTCATATGTTCGATGAAGGTTATTTTGGTGTAAGCAGCATCGGTATGAAACGTACTCATTATGCCGTCCCCGATCCGCTCACCAGTGTTGGCGTACGTGTTGACAGCGAGTCAACCTATCAACTGGTAGCTGGAAAACACTTTGAAAAATATAACCTCATTCTTTCTGGCGGCTATACTTATACGGATACACGCTCTACCATCCAGAATTATACTTATGACAACCATCGCTTAAGCCTGACGCTTACGAAGAACTTCTAGCGCGCCTTATTCAACCCCACCCAGAAACCAATTTCTTGGTGCTTTTCCTTCATGGGACAGACGTTGTCCTTCAATGATTTCATTCTGGGTTAAAGATTTTTCTATTTCATCACGTTTTGCTGCCGCTTCCTTATTGCCACTTGCCACAGCAAGATTAAGCCATGCATAGGCCAGAACCTTATCCTTTTCTATTCCTGCACCATTATTATAAGCCATGCCGAGACTAAATGCCGCATCGGCATGGCCCTGTTCAGCGGCTTCGCGATACCACGAGGTAGCCTTGGCATCATCTTTCTTCACACCGCTTCCATGTTCATATGCTGAGGCAAGGTAATATTGTGCGTTTGGCAAACCTTTTCCAGCTGCCTTTCGCCACCATTTTGCTGCCTTTGCATCATCTTTTTCTATGCCGGTGCCACTGCTATATGCAACGGCCAGATTATATTGCGCTTTGACATACCCCTGCTCCGCTGCTTTACGGTACCATTGCACCGCCTCGGCTTCATTTTTTTCTACCCCTGCGCCTTTGTGCAAAGATACAGCAAGATTGTACTCGGCATTGACATAGCCTTGTTCAGCGGCTTTGCGGTACCATTTCACCGCTTCAGTTTCATTTTTCTCCAGCCCAACACCGGAATCGTAGGCCACACCGAGATAATACTCAGCCTCGACATCGCCATGGTCAGCCGCCTTTTGCCACCATTGCACTGCCTCAGCCTCATCCTTCTTTATCCCTATCCCGTTGTGATAGGAGGTGCCAAGATCATACTCCGCCCTGACAATCCCTTGCTCGGCAGCTTTTTTATACCACTTAACCGCCGCTACGTCGTCCTTTAGCACACCGGCGCCATTGCTATAGGCGACAGCGAGATTATACTGGGCTTTGGCAACCCCTTGTTCAGCTGCTTTTTCCCACCATTGCGCTGCTTCGTAATCATCCACCCCTTTGCCTACGCCATTATCATAGGCAACTCCGAGGGTGTATTGCGCGTCAGCATTTCCCTGCTCTGCCGCTTTTTCCCACCATTTGACCGCTTGTATATCATCTTTAGCTATATCGATCCCATTATGATAGGCCCACCCCAGATTGTACTGCGCCTTTGCATCCCCACCCTCGGCTGCATCACGTAGTTCGGTGATATTTTGGACAGAAACAGTGGCATCCGCCGCAAGGAGCGGTAAAGCAGACGGCACCGCCGCAAAAAAAGTCGCAGCAAGCAGAATTTTTTTGATATTTGCCTGTATCATTAATGTACTGAGCGAAAAAATTACAGTTAGGCAAATATACCTGAATTTACTCTATTTGAAACCATTTCATTCTGAATAAATCAAATGGTTACCAAAAACTAGGAATTACGCCCTGTCATCCTGAAACTTCGCTATCATCATTTTTAGCCCCTGAAGCAACTGGGTTTCCTTTTCCAGAGCTTTCCCCTCTGCCATTGTGCCTAATAGAATCTTTAACGACTGTATATGCTTCAGCAAAACATGGTTATGCTTAACGCTGCTCAGGCTGTAATTAAAGCGTATAAACTGGTAAAGCTGATGAGCTACTTCTGAAGCTGTTTTATAGCCAAATGTACCGGCATTGGCTTTGATAGCGAGGAGAGATTCCTTCAATTTTTCGATGGGTTCATTGCCTGGCTGATTTATCAGCAGTTTGTAGCATTTATCTACCTCTTTCACGTAAATCTTTATCCGGTTCAAAGACTCATCCTTCAGGTCGTTAATCACCTTCTGTGCATCCTCAAGAAGTTGCAGTGTGATGATGGAATCGAGCGTGTCATATATTCCGATACGCTTTTTTAGTACATAATCCGGCGGAATTAATTTAGGCGTATCTTCATTTACATTATCGGCATTAGTATGGTTAACTATTTCCGGACTCTCCTTTCTTCTCTCTTCCATCTCCGGGCTTAGAATCCCTTTTCTCCTCCGGTCAGGTCCAACATACTTAGGGGCCATCAAAAAGCCTCTGGGATTATCAATTACCTGCTGAATACGCTGGAATACTGTCAGGCTGTTATATGGCTTTACGACAAATTCGGTAATGCCTGCATCACGCGCAGCTTCGACATCCTGTTTTTCTGCCCTGGCCGTCAGCATAATAATCGGAAGCAGGCGAAGAGATGACTCGGCAGAATTGCGAATGATATTGGTCAGCTCAATTCCATCAATGGATTGCATGTGCCATTCCGTAATAAGGATATCCTTGTGCTCCTGCTCCAGTGCTTTTTTAGCAGAGGCTCCATCTTTGACATATTGAACGTATTTAAATCCCATACGCTGAAGAACGTTAGTCAGCACAAGCCCAAGATTACTATCGCTATCAGCTATTAGTATCTTAATGTTGGTGATGTTTGGCTTTCGTGCCATTTGAAATCCTAAATACGCCCAAAATACGTTTTTTTATTATCCGCTAACTCAATTTCAATCTATTTCACTCATAGTTATATTATCGAAAGTTGAAATCTCGGATTTGGATTCATATAATCCTATCAAGAGGATATACGACGTGAATTAATTTTATACTAAATTTGAATTAAAATTCTCCTATATTTTATTGGTAATGCTTTGTTTTTATTAAATATTTTAGCTTGCCTAGCATCTGTATATTTGTTAGCATGATGTTAGCTGATGATTTCAGCGGTTTGGGCAACAATAAAAAGGAACATGCATATGAAAACCTTGATCCATTTTTGCAATGATGAAGAAGGTGCAACCGCTATCGAATATGGCCTGATTGCCGCCCTTATTTCAGTGGCTGCGATTGGTGCGATGACTGCTCTTGGCACACAGCTGAGCACATTATTTACCACAGTAAAAACCAACCTTGCTCGCTAATCTTCATTTGATATCATTAAGATAGCTATATAGATAAGAATATCCGCTCCCCAAAAGGGGGCGGGTATGCTATATTGGGTCTTACTATGAGAGCAAGCCTTAAGAAATTCATGTCTGATGAGTCGGGATCGGTGGCCATAGAGTACGCCTGCATACTGACACTCATCACTATTGGAATTGTTGGTAGTCTGGCCTCTATGGGTAACTCCGTGTCAACGTACCTTGAAAATGCGCTGGCGGGCCTTACCAGGTGAATATTAAAATTCACCTACCTCTGAATGTTTATTCCATGTAAAAATAAAACTCTCCGGTTGCTGTTTACAACCATATCCAATCTTTGTTCATACCTCATTATTTTCAAATCTATGATTAAACGTAAAGAACAGAAATGGGATTTACTGATTATTGGAGCTGGACTCTACGGAGCAACCTGTGCGTATGAGCTTACCCGTAAAGGCTATCGTTGCCTGGTATTGGAAAAACGCAATCATATTGGAGGAAATTGTTATACCGAAACGCGCGATGGTGTAAATCTCCACCTGTACGGACCACATATTTTTCATACTTCAAACCAGCAAATCTGGGAATGGGTATCTAAGTTTACAAGTTTCAACCACTATCATCACCGGGTAAAAGTGGATTTTGAAGGAAAACGTTATTCATTTCCTCCAAATATGGAAACTTTTTACCAGCTCTGGGGTGTGAAAACACCTTCAGAAGCAATCAGCTATCTTGAAGATGTTCGCGTCAAAGATTTAGCTGCCGATTCATTGCAGGGATATGCACTTTCTCAGGTGGGCAAGGAGATTTACGAAACATTTATAAAAGGCTACACACAAAAACAATGGGGACGCGCGCCTGATTTACTCCCTGCTTCCATTTTAAAGCGAATACCGATCCGCCTGACCTATGATGACAGCTATTTCAGTGATCCCTATCAGGGAATCCCTATCGGCGGCTACACACCACTCATTGGGAAAATGCTTGCCGGAGTCGAAGTGAGGCTTGGGACAGACTATCTCTCCAACCGTGAGGAGTTTGATTCATTAGCCCGAAAGGTACTCTTCACTGGCCCCATTGATGCATTCTGCAACTATCGTTTTGGCCAGTTGCTCTACCGTAGTATGCAATTCAATCACCGTTGTCTTGATACCAAGGACTACCAGGGTATGGCGATCATCAATTATACATCGGTAAATGTGCCCTATACGCGTGTTATCGAGCACAAGCATTTTGAATTTGGAACGCAACCTGTCACTTGGGTTAGCGAGGAATACCCGGGGGCACATGGCCCGGAATCCGAACCGATGTATCCTGTGCGTGATTCTGAAAATCTTGCCCTGCTAAGACAGTATCAGGATTTCACCAGCGCCAAAGAATATCAGCGCTATTATTTGGGCGGAAGACTAGCCGAATACCTGTACTATGATATGCATCAGGCCATTGGTAGCGCGCTGAAAAAATCGGAGCGGATTGCCAAAGATCTTTCGAGTATTTAACGGTGAAACAGAGCTTCAGGGACAGACATCGCTATCTAATAATATTTTATTTTTAATCGGGGTTGCAGGAACAACATACTGGTACTGATAACCACTGCTTTCAATAGAAGTCCGGACACCATCTGTATATTCTGGAAACGTAGAATGATATCGTAAGGCATTAATTCCGGGTATGCTATCATACAAACCGGTGACACCTGAAGGAATCAGCAGCAGAATAGCTAATGTCAACCGCCCCATTCCCTGCTTGCCTTTACGATCTGCCGTACCACAAGAACGTAGAAGGTTAAGAGCACCGTCGCCAGCTGCCATAGACAAATAAACATAAGCAACCAGCGGACCACGCATCGTTAGATCAAAAAACACTCCCAGACGGTAAAATGGGGCTAGCAATAGGAGTGCGAGAGTAAGCATAAGATATTGGTAATTTACTCGCCTACCAACGAGTACCATCACAATTACAAATAATACGGCAATAGTAAAAAATATGAACTCCAGGTAATAAGACTGAAAGTCAATTCCTGATCGCCAGCTCCAGCCACTGTTTAAAAGCGATGCATCTCTGGAAAGATATAAATAATAAGGGATAATTAAACATATACTGAAAAAATAGATGATACTGGAATTCAGCATCGCCCTTATTCCAACCAAAGAAAAAATATCGAGTATAATAAAAAACACTAATCCAATTGCAACTAAGGGAGACCAATAGGCAACAAGCACCACGAGAAGACTTCCGAAACGAACCTTTTCATGCGATTGGAGGCTAGGATGAAAGAGTAAAACCCCACTTAGCCATGCCGGAATAACATGTTGGGGTACCCAGTAAAACACACTTATGTTACTACTGGACTGGAAAACGTTCCAGGTAGCAAGGTGCTGGCCGAACGGTGGCCAATGACCTGTTATCCATAACCATCCCAAAACATCCCAACCGCCAAACGATACAAGCAAAAAAAGTAAAATGAACCACTCAATAATAGTTCGGCTTCGGTAGAAATATCCAAAAAATATCAGGCCGTACCCAATCATTGTCCATATTATTACGGCTAAACTAAGCCATTGGAGACCGATAACCTTAGCAATTATGGCGGGAGGGATATAATACATCAGATAGAAAGAAAGCTGATGCCGGATAGCATTAAATTCATAATTAACGGGCCACTCACAACGGGAAAGATCAAAAAAAATTGCGCGATGCTTCCACCAATCGCTAAAATTTCCTACAATAGTGAGCCATGTCACCAGCACAGCAAGAATTACAGTTAATACAATAAGACCTACGTTAAATTGATTATTAATCTGGCTATTTTTTTTGATGTCTGAAAATTGGGCGACATGCTCTACAGCAAATAGTAAACCGCAAAAAAGCGGCATGCCAATAATATGGGAGTTCCATGACAATAAAAATATGAAGACGGGCAGCGATAGGTACCACCAGATCAATCGACGATACAAATTCACACACTATTTCCCTCTGTGATTATTGCATGATAACCAATCAATTTTAAAAAACCCACCATTATAACTGCCTCTGTATTGCAGCATATGACTTAAGAATGATTTAACTATGGGATCATTCGCAATTTCTGGATTAAGATGTTTTTCATGCCTTATATCTTTGTTGATGCCGATGCCTGTCCTGTTAAAGATGAAGTAGCGCGTGTAGCCTCCCGCTATTCCCTTCAGGTTTATATGGTAAGCAATCAGGGTATGCGCCCAAGCTTTGGACCTCACGTAAGAAGCATTATAGTCGGGGCGGAATTCGATGCTGCTGATCATTGGATCGCCCAGCATATCAACACGGGGGACATTGTAATTACGGCAGACATTCAGCTTGCAGCACGATGTTTGAAAAAAGCAGCTATTGCTCTTGGCCCCACAGGGCAATCTTTTACATCAGAAAATATAGGTTCAGCGCTAGCTATGCGCGAGCTGAATGCCTATCTGCGGGAAGCCGGTGAAATAAAAGGGTACAATCCAAGCTTTTCTAAAAAAGATCGTTCCCAGTTCCTGCAGTCACTGGATCTGGTGATTCAGCGTTCACTTCGCGAATCCAGGCCGTAAATAAAACAAAACCCGGCGGTAACTTAATACCGCCGGGTTCAGTCATTAGATTCAGAAAAAATTAAGCAGCGAGCTTAAGATTAACCGCAGAGGTTTTACCCTTTTCGGTTGCAACATCGTAGCTTACGCGTTGTCCTTCATTCAAAGTATTCATACCAGCACGTTCCAGAGCGCTGATGTGAACAAACACATCGGTGCCACCTTGATCAGGCTGAATGAAACCAAAACCCTTCATTGGGTTAAACCACTTAACAACACCACTAGCCATAAGAATATCCTTTTATTGGCGTTAGACAAAACTGTTATACAATACGTACCCCAGCTCAATTATGAGTTCGAATTAAAGGCGTTTATACCTTGCCTCTTTTTATCGAACGTCAGGGGAATGTAAGAAACCTATGAGGAATCTTAGGTATTGTGCTTATTTCGCACCCACTATCACAGGCATAAGCCTCCAGTGGCAACTGTCATCAACTACAAGAGTAATTACTAAACTCGATAGCTTTGGTAGCCCTTTTATAGGTAAATGTAAAGTAAAATCGAAACCAGCCGAATAAAGATTGACGAAATGAGCTTCCATGCTTAGGCTTCGCAGAGTTTTTTTATCCGTCACCGGGGTACTTTATGAGCATATCCACCACGTCAAAACCCATTGATTCTACTGATGTTATCAGGTCAAGCACTGCCGATAGCAAGCTGGCCGCCACCCTTGCCATCATCCTCGGCTCCTTTTTCATCTTCATGATCGGGTTTTCACATATCGGCGTCGTCCATAATGCGGCACACGATACACGCCATTCCTCCGCTTTTCCCTGCCACTGAGTCCCTATGCAGCGTATCTTTTTGACGGCACTGATCGCCGGTATGGTCGCCGGGTTGTTTGTTTTTGTAATACAGACAGCAAAACTAACCCCGCTCATCCTTGCAGCAGAGGTCTATGAAGATGCTGATGCGGCCAAAAAAGAGGCTGCCGAAGCCGCTATGAACGGCGCGCATCACCATGAACAGGAAGAACACGAATGGGAACCAGCCAATGGTTTTGAGCGCAATGCCTGGCGAGCCGCAGCTGATCTTGGTGTCGGCGTTGGCTTTGCACTGATGCTGGTGGGTGCGTTCAGCCTGCGTGGTGAGAAGATGGACGTAAAACGTGGGGTGTTATGGGGAATAGCTGGGTTTGCTGTTTTCTCGCTCGCTCCCGGGTTTGGCCTGCCGCCGGAACTTCCCGCTACTATGGCAGCGGATCTGACAGCCCGGCAGGTATGGTGGGTAGGAACGGCGCTGGCAACGGCGACGGGCCTTGCGCTTATCGTATTCAACCGCTCGAATCTATTCAAAACCATCGGCATTGCCATTATGGTGGCCCCGCATGTTATCGGCGCCCCCCATGCACCTCTGGGCGGCGTAGTGCCGACTGAGCTTAACGCCGAATTCGCAGCCGCATCGCTTGTAACCATGGCGTTATTCTGGGTTGTACTGGGAGCGGTAAGTGGCTGGCTCTACGGTAGGCAACAAGCTACGGCGTGAAAAAAGCTTCCGGTCACATTTCCAACACGCTGGCCCACAGCACCAAGTGACGTTCCGTTGGCATCGCTCGCCTCGCCAAGCGGTTCGGTTTTTCCAATTTCCGTAATGCTGGCATAGTGAAATTCATGTCCGCGTACCAATGCGCCTTTTTTACCGATAGCAGTATCAGCGCCAAGCTGAACAGCGCGGTAGCCAAGGTTCAGTTTACGTTTGGCAAAGGACGTGGTAATGGGCAACAACCCAGCCATTGGCCACTCCTTGCCGGACGCATCAATCATTTTTTCTCCCAGAACCATGTAGCCTCCGCATTCCCCATGCACAGGTTTGCCCGCGGCGAAATTGCGTAATCCATCAAGAAAGCAATGGTTTCCAGCGAGCCGTTCGGTGTGAAGTTCGGGGTAACCACCGGGAAGCCAGCACATATCGGCCGATGGATCAGGCGCTTCGTCGGCAAGTGGAGAAAAAGGAATAATATCGGCCCCACCCTCCCGCCAATCAGCCAGTACATGCTGGTAGGCAAATGAAAATGCGACATCAGAAGCCATGGCAACGCATTTGCCCGGTGCCGCCAGAGCGATACCAGCCCCCTGCCCCGGTTTACGCACGGGTGTTGCAGCAGCGAGCACAGCGTCAACATCGAGATGCGTTTCAATAGCGTCCGCCAGCGCATCTACTATTTTAGACGCATTGGGAATTTCTTCCGCCTGCACCAGCCCAAGATGACGCTCTGGAATAGCGGGCACACCACCGCGTGGAAGCGCCCCAAAAACCGGCAGTCCGGTGCGTTCAACGCCGCGAACAGCCAGCAGGCGGTGGCGTTCACTGGCGACATTGCCCAGAATGATACCGGCTATTTTTACCTCAGGATGAAAATCACGGAACCCCATAGCCACCGCACCCGCCGACTGCGACTGCCCACTTACATCAATGACCAGCACCACCGGCAATCCAAAGCGTGCAGCTATATCCGCCGACGAGCCATCGCCGGTTGCACCGCGCATAGCGACACCATCGAAAAGCCCCATCGATCCTTCAGCAATGATACAATCCGCACCGGCAATGCCACGGGTAAAATTAGCATCAAGCACGTTTTCAGGCATCGCCCAACTATCGAGATTGAGGCTGGTTCGGCCCGTTGCCACTTTATGAAAGGCCGGGTCAATATAATCCGGACCGCATTTAAACGAAGCCACGGCAATGTTGCGGCGGGCAATGGCGCGCAGCAATCCGAGTGTCACTGTCGTTTTCCCGGAACCGGAACGTGGCGCTGCAATCATGAACCCAACGGTCATGCAAATACCTGATTAGAATTTAATAGGAATAATATCAGTATATTACATGATGCCAGTTTGCTATAGAAATGATCATATGGATACAGCTTCACCAAACACACCGCTCCGTCGCGGCTGGACAACCGGCGCTTGTGCTACTGCTAGCGCCAAGGCGGCTTTTGCCGCGTTGATTACCGGCAGTTTTCCTGATCCTATCGACGTTCTTCTTCCCGGCGGGCAGCGTCCTTTTTTTGCCCTTGCTAAAACAGAACTTGCTGAAGATTCCGCCTTTGCCGCCGTTATCAAGGATGCCGGTGATGACCCGGATGTAACACATCAGGCACTTATCTGCGCCCGTGTTCGCCACGCGCCGCCCGGTACGGGTGTAGTTTTCCGCGCCGGCCCGGGGGTCGGCACCGTTACCAAACCGGGATTAGCCCTTGCCGTTGGCGAACCGGCCATCAACCCGGTGCCACGTGACATGATGCGTCAGGCCATTGGCGAAATTGCCGCCCTTCACAATGCGGCAGGCGATGTGGAAATCGAAATATCTGTTCCCGGCGGCGAAGTTCTGGCTACCAAAACACTCAACCCACGGCTTGGAATTCTTGGCGGCATTTCCATTCTCGGCACTACCGGGGTTGTCATCCCCTACTCCTGTTCGGCGTGGATTCACTCCATCCATCGTGGCATTGATGTCGCCCGCGCCGAAGGACTCACGCATGTAGCCGGAGCGACCGGTTCAAGCTCGGAAGCCGCTATTCAAAAATTGTATGCGCTTCCTGAATCGGCGCTGATTGATATGGGCGATTTTGCCGGTGGCATGCTGAAATATTTACGCAAGCATCCGGTACAACGCGTAAGCATAGCCGGGGGATTTGCCAAGATGACGAAACTAGCGCAAGGGATGCTTGACCTGCACTCACGCGCCGGTAGTGTTGACCTCAATTTCCTTGCCGAACTCGCGGCTGGTGAACATGCGCCTCCTGAAATTATTGAACAGATAAAACATGCGAACACGGCTGGTCATGTGTTAGAAATCACCCAGCCTTACGCCCCGCATCTGGCCGATACCGTCGCCGCCCATGCATGGAAAACAGCGGCAAAGGCGCTATCAGGAGCGAATGTTGCGCTTGAAATCGCTGTCTTTGATCGCGAAGGAAAATTGCTGGCACATACGCCGTTTCAGGATGTTGCTTAAGACCTGTACCGTCGGCGATACTCCGGATCGTAAAGCGCGCTTTCCCTGAAATCATTTTCACCCAGCACCCGGCCAACAATGATAAGTGCCGTTCGCTCAATCGGGAATTGTTCAACCATTGCTGCGATGGTCGCCAGCGTTCCGCGAATGATTTTTTCATCCGGCCAGGTCGCACGATAAACAATCGCTACCGGACATTCCTCACCAAGATGCGGCGTGAGCTCCTCTACGACACGGGGCAAGGCATGAATCGACAGATGGATAGCCAGCGTCGCACCGGTTTTTGCAAAAGCCTCCAGCGTTTCGCCATCCGGCATGGATGACGCCCTACCGCTAGTGCGGGTTAATATCACTGATTGAGCCACCTCCGGCAACGTCATCTCCTGCGCCAGCACCGCAGCGGCGGCAGCAAACGAAGGCACGCCGGGTGTAATCGTATAAGGGATGCCAAGCCGCTCTAAACGTCGCAATTGCTCACCCATCGCCGACCATACGGAAAGATCCCCCGAATGAAGCCGCGCCACATCAAGGCCGCCTGCGTGGGCAGCGATAAATTCCGCTTCAATCTGGTCAAGATTCATCGGCGCGGTATCGACGATACGTGCATCTTTCGGGCACCAGCCAAGCATCGCCTCCGGCACCAGAGACCCGGCATAAAGGCAGACCGCGCATGAAGCAATCAGATCGCGCCCGCGCACGGTGATAAGATCGACAGCGCCGGGACCAGCTCCGATAAAATGAACCGTCATTTCGTAATACTCCACTGCGTTACCGTCATGGCTGGCCGCCAGCCGGTCATGCTGCCAACAGAATCAGAGCGCTCGATGCCAATGCGTATCAATGCCCCGCCATATCTTTTATAAGCGGCAATGATCAGCGCTTCGGTTTCAATGGATATAGCATTCATCACCAACCTTCCGCCCGGTTTTAATACTTCCCATGCCGTTTCAATCATGTCTGGCGCCGATGCACCGCCGCCGATAAAAATCGCATCGGGCGCTTCAAGCCCTTCCATGATAGCAGGCGCCTCACCTTCCATGACAATGAGCTGGGGAACGCCAAGCGCTTTGGCATTACGGGCAGCACGGGCGGCGCGTTCAGCATTTTTCTCAAAGCCGATGGCGCGATTGGCAGGATCACGCAGCAACCATTCAATAGCGATGGAGCCAGCGCCAAGGCCGATATCCCATAATAATTCGCCACGCCGCGGTGCAAGCGCTGATAAGGTGATGGCACGCACTTCGCGCTTGGTTATCTGGCCGTCATGGTCGAACCAGTCATCGGCAAGGCCAGCGGTAATAGGCAGACAACGGGCTTTGGTTTCAGCATTATCGGGAATTTCAATGGCAATGCAATTAAGGCGGGCAATATCTTCCAGCACAAAACTACCCGCCTTCACAGAGCGTATGCGCTCACTTGCCCCACCCACATGTTCAAAAATGGTAAGGTATCCATCCTCAAAGCCACGCCCGGCAAGCAGGCTGGCAATAGCTTTGGGTGTCCTCTCGTCTGCACTGAGTACGATGATGTGCGCGCCCGGCTGCAAATGTGGGATGATACGTTCTACCGGCCGTCCGTTCACACCGATAGTAACCGTCTGCTGCAATGCCCAGCCCAGTTTTGCCGCCACATGCGAAAAAATAGACGGCGCCGGAAACACTTTTATCTCCTCGACCGGGACATGCCGTGAAAGCACTGCGCCCATGCCATAATTAAACGGATCACCGGTAGCCAGCACACATACTTTTTCATTCCGTCTGGCCATGATGGCCGGTATGGCATGATGCGGCGGCGACGGCCATTTCAGCGTTTCGCCCTTAATAAGGTCATGCGCCAGTTCAAGATGCCGCTTCCCGCCCGCCACCAACGCCGCCGTTGATATCTGTGTGCGTGCTTCATCGCACAGGCCATCAACGCCATTTTCGTTAATGCCTACTATTGATAACCATGCTATTGCTTTCATATGCACATACTCATTTTAGGTGGAACCAGCGAGGCTAGCGCCCTGACTAATGCGCTTGCAGCTCGCCCTGATATACGCGCCACCCTGTCGCTGGCCGGCCGCACGCAAAATCCCGTTTTGCCGAGAATAGAATGTAGAGTGGGTGGATTCGGTGGAGCAGGCGGGCTGGCAGCATGGATGCGCCAACATGAGGTAACGGCGTTGATTGACGCCACTCATCCCTTTGCCAGAATTATGCCCTTTAACGCCGTCGAGGCTGCTCATATTGCAAATGTGCCGCTGCTTTCGCTCCTGCGACCTGAGTGGCAGCCTGAAGCCGGTGACAACTGGACGCAGGTGCCGGATCACAATGAGGCTATCAGCATACTTGGCTCTGCACCCAGGCGCGTATTCCTGACTGTCGGACGGCTTGAAATCAATGCTTATACAATCGCGCCACAACATTTCTATGTTGTACGCAGCATCGACCCGGTGGAACCAAAACCGCTTCCCAATGCCGTATGGTTGATGGCACGCGGGCCTTTCAGCATTGATAGCGAAGGCGCTTTGCTCAAGGAACACAACATTGACGCGGTCATCACCAAGAACTCCGGCGGCGAGGCCACGCAGGCAAAACTCGTGGCGGCGCGTAAGCTTGGATTGCCGGTCATTCTCATTGCCCGCCCACCAAGGCCGGATACGGAGCATGTCGCTACCGCCGAAGAAGCGATGAACTGGATTGCCCGCATTCATGATGCCTCCTTATAAATTTTTTCTTGATAATGGCGCGGCGTATAGACGAATGGCTGTTTTCCGAGACGCTCAATACAGCGCGTGGCGCTTGATCCGACAATCAACAATGTACGCATATCGACATCCATCGGATTTAAATCATCAAGCGTCGTTATGGTCCGGCGTTCATTTCCCCGTCCTACTGAGGCAGCTAAAATAACGATGGTATTACCACCACGCACCTGCTTCAGGTTCTCAATTGCCGAAACCAGTTGTTCGCGCCGCGTTTTCGATGCCGGGTTATAAATAACCAACACAAAATCCCCTTCGCTTGCCGCCTGCAAACGCTTTTCAATGACGGACCACGGTTTCAGGTAATCCGATAATGAAATGACGCAGAAATCATG
>Ga0207080_1122_pt1 | contig 15204 bp, 13 predicted proteins | sample Alteio_BWMinHeat_58_FD_153532 | JGI IMG/M metagenome (GOLD analysis project Ga0207080, IMG submission 153532) | Enriched cells from forest soil in Barre Woods Harvard Forest LTER site, Petersham, Massachusetts, United States -... | ecosystem: Environmental > Terrestrial > Soil > Temperate forest >...
TATTATAATGTTGAGCAGAGAGTAGTTTTAATAGTACATCATCCATTTTGTCGTAATATTGCAGCGGCCTCGCTCTTCTTGTAGTCTTCATTCGTATAAATCTTAAGTTTTCTCATGTTTTTAAGACCGGGCAATAATGTATGAATCCCGGTTCTGCTTATATCCAAATATCGCAGTTCTGTTAGCTCTAAAAGTCCGTTCGGAAGGGTTTCAAGAGGATTGCCGGCAAGACCTAATCTTCTTAGTCCAGTCATCTTCTTTACTTCCTCAGGTATTGATCGAATCTGATTTATAGATTTCTTACCGTAGACTCTGGCGTACGAAATTAATGATCCATCCCTTGTATTTTCGTAAACTCCTTTAACTATATTCCTCTCCGGGTTACTTGCATCTGTAACGTTCAGATTAGAAATATCAAGATCCTCAAGTCCTTTCATTCTTGTTACAACAATCGGGAATTCAACAAAATTATTGTTCAATAAAATCAGTTTCTTGAGATTAACAAGCTGTTCAAAGTTTCCTGGTAAGGATTGAAGTTCATTGCCTTCCAGATTAAGAGTTTGGAGACCGCTAAGCATACCTAACCGAGGTGTCAGTCCTATTATATTATTGAGCGCTAAATTTAGTGTTGTTAGGTTTCTCAAAGAGGCAACATGCGGAGAAACAACTTTTAACTTGTTGGATGAAAGGTTAAGGGTCGTGAGATCTTCGAGTAAGGAAATGTTATCAGGAATCAGCGTAAGTTCAGTGTCACGCCAAACAAGCTCTTGAGTATCTTGAGCTATGTGAGCTACCTTATTATAAAAAATAGAAAAACCATTAAAGATGCAATCGCCAAATATAAATGCGCATTTATTATGATTAAACTCCAGTACTTGGGCCCCCCCTTGGGAAAAAACCGTGTCTTTGGTAGTAAAAGTCTCAGAGGGGTCGCCAACAGTTTCGTAAAAAGCTTTCCTTCCTAACACCGTATCGAGCATGTTGGAACGAATAAAAGATATTCGGGGACTACAGTCGTATCTCTCGTCTTCCATGGGAAAAGTCGTTATGAATCCCGTAAATCTGTGGGGGGAATAAGGAAAGCTGTACACAACCTCTCGCATACGCTTGCAAGAACGTGCAAGTAATGATTGTTTCTTGACCTCATCTGTGTGACTGACAATTATTTTGAGAATATCGTCGGACAATCCAAGTAACGGAAAACTTTCCTGAGCATCAGGAGTGGAAGAGGGGCTGCGAACTCTTTTGCGGCTAACTGTTTCTCCTGAGTCATCGTTACTTTTCACTCCAAAGGCGATCTCAGACGATCCCATCAGGGTCACCAGAGTAAGGATAGAGGCAAGAATATTATTGAAAGAAATCCGACTAATTAACATGATAACTCCGATACATATAATGATAGTGTTATGTATATAAGTATTAAATAAAATATGTCTATAAAAAAGGTGAATTTTCAAGGAGTCATAAAGAACCACCATTCCAATTAATATGGGTTTTAAGATACCTCTACCTATTTTTATACCAGGAAATCAAAGCACAGAAAAACCCCTGCCCATCCAAGTATTCCTTGATCTCCAACGTGCGGGAATGGGAGAGTCCAAAATCATTAACGTGTAAGGTAAGATACTTCTTAACCATTATATCATCCTTCATTTTTTTACTCCCAATATGTCTAGGCGACACAAAATGACTCTAAAAATGTCGACCAACAATTTGTAAAGTGGTTTTTCTCTAAGCAGAAGAGTTCGTAAGGAAAGAGACAACCATCTTCATCAAGGTTTTAAGAACAGCACGATAAATATCGAATATACTTGACAATATCTCATTAAATACTTAAATGTAACACATAAGTTATTATTATTAGAGGTTTATTATGCTCAGAAAATTATTGTTAACAACTATAATTAGTTTTTCGATCTTATCGCCAGTCTTTGCCGGCAGAGATTCTGAGGAGCATAATTTTCCGGACTATAAACTGACATCTAAATGCGCGAAAGTAGCAGCGGGTGAGCTCGAAGATTCATTGTTTGAAGGATTGGATCTTGAAGATCCTAACCATCAGGTCTCCATGGATATTGGAAACGACGTTTTTAACTTCGATGATTGTCACGAAGACGACTTAAAATTCGAGGATTTTAATTTCCAGGATTCAGCCGCCCAAACCCATAATCTCCCGGAAGCTGAACGCGTTACCAAACGACCCAAAGTGGCTGCTGAGAACCCTGAAGAACAATTACCACCAGCTGTTCTAACGCCATTAAGGAATACTGCCGATTTTCGCAAAGTTGCTCCGAAATTGTACACTGGCGCTGGTCTACCTTATAAGGTCCCCACTGTCTTAGTTAAGTTTATTCTTTCCTTCATTACAGATTTCAAAGATATTGAATCCCTTAGTTTAGTGAGCCGTGGTTTATGTAATTGGGTGGATGCCCGGACGCACCTTAAGGTTAAATCCGGCATCGATCAGAAGGAATTACTAAATCTTTTGAGGAATAAAACAAAGCTGGGATCTTTAAATCTGAGCGAACATGGAAATCTTACAGATGCAGAGCTTGGAGTTATTTCATCAATCTGTCCAAACCTTACCTCATTTAATCTTGCGGGCTGCTGTAAAATGACCGATGCAGGACTGGAAGCGATCGCCACATGGCACCCAAACCTAACCTCGCTTAATCTTAAGAGCTTTTGGAAAACTATCAAGGATCAAATTACCGATGCTGGCCTTCGCATCATTGGCGCAAGTTTCCCAAAACTCACCTCATTAAATCTTAAGAGACGACAGAGAATTACCGACGATGGCATTCGTGCCCTTGCAGAAGGCTGCCGAAACCTTACCTCACTTGATTTTTATGGTTACGATGATCATTTATGTGAAATTACCGACAATGGTCTTCGTGCCGTTGCAAAGGGCGGTTCAAAGCTCACCAGACTAAAGCTTGATAGCGATCGAATTACAGATGAAGGCCTTAGCGCCCTTGCTGAAGGTTGCCCAGAACTTACTACGCTTAAACTTTGGGACTGCAATAAAATTACTGATAATGGCCTTCGTGCCCTTGCAAATAGCTGTCCAAAGCTCACATGGCTGGAACTGTGGGGGAGTCAATGGGGGATTACTGATGATGGCCTTCGCGCCATGGCAGCAAATTTTTTAAACCTTAGGCATCTTGATCTTTCTTATGGCAATGGAATTACAGAGGAAGGCCTTTACGTCATTGCGGCAAGCTTTCCAAGCCTTACCTATCTTAATCTTAAGGGCATCAACATTGACTATGAGCACCCACTTGTCAGCGCATCAAGATTTCCAAGCGTTAAAGCACTTGATCTTACACTCAATGAGCAAATTACTGATCAGAGTCTTAACTCAATAGTGGAAATCTTTCCAAATCTTACTTCGCTTGTGATTGTAGATTGCAATATTACTCACGTGGGTCTCCAAGTCATTGTAGCAAGCTATCCCAATCTTACATTTCTAGACATTAGTGGTTGCGGTATTCCTGATGAGGATATGCTCGAAATTGCTCATGCGCGGTCCTTCCTACGAATTGTGAAATAGATAATGAGTGCACTTGAAAATATCTAATTAACTCACAGCACAGAAAACCCCTGCCCGTCCAAATATTCCTTGATTTCCAACGTACGAGGATGGGAAAGCCCAAAATCATTAATGTGCAAGGTAAGGTACTTCTTAACCATTGTATCATCCTTCATTTTTGCTCCCAATATTGCGAGGCGCATATAGAGAAGTCCTAAGTCTGCCAAGCTCTTTTCTTGTAAAATCTTTGCATAAATAGATTCTGCTTTTGCATACTGCTCATAGGCCTTGGGTAGATTTCCATCGGCTTCATATATCTCTCCCAATATGCGGTATCCCAACCCTTTCAAAACATCGTTTTCAAAACCAGAAGATTTTTCATATGATTCCAGAGATTGCTTTACGATATCTATGGCCTCTTCCCGTTTTCCAAAAGAAGCAAGACTTGCCCCTTTAATAATCTGACATTTAACGAGGACCATGCTCTCAGGAGACACAAAAACCTTGAGAAGACGAGGATAGATTTCCTCAATGATTTCGTGAGCTTGCTGGGTTTGTCCCTGACAGAGAATACATTGTGCTTTTAGTAGCATTGCAAAAGGGCGGAAATTTTCCATGTCTTTCTGCTGAGAGATGAGCTCGAGACATAGATCTAATTCCTTTAACGCTAGCGCGTATTGCCCATGTTTTATACGCGTACTGCCTGAGGCTCCCAAGAATGCGATTTTTTGAGATAAGTTGTTGCTTGCCTTTAACGTGTCCTGAAGACCATCACATAATGCAATAGCTTCTCGTAGTCTTCCAATATTACATAAGGATTCAATGTAACTGTATGTTAAGTGCATGAAATAGCTTCTTTTTATTTCCGCGTCTTGGATCATCTCCAAACACTTCAATCCCTTTTCATAACTTTGCTGAACCTGAGAAAAGTCTTCAAACATCTGATCATTGCCAATGGTGCAATAAAACCAGATCTGAGCGAGTGGGCTTATATCTTTTGAATGTGAATCCACATCTTTCTTTAAGGATTTGATGAGTTCACTTGATTGCGTAAAATCTCTTTGGATGAAATGAACAAAGTACAACAAGGCAATTTTAAGCTCCGTAAGGCTCCGATCATCGTAATCGAGCTCACTGGCTAAAGTGCATACCTTTTCCATATGGTTGTAAAAGTATTCTTTCTCTTTAAACTGCTCCAATAAGGTAACAGGCGGTATTGAGAGCTCTTGAACCAGGCTGTCTGCTGCTGCGTTTAAGAGGGCCTTCTTTTGATCCTTCTCGAAAGTATTGCTCGTAATTAGTTGAATCAATTCATGCTGACGAAACAGATCATTGTTTGGTGTGTCAGTTTTTTCAGCTTCCCTCTCCAACAGGAAATAATTGAGCAGCAATGAAAGCGCCTCATGGAATTCTATTTTAGACGCCCTACGTTTGCTACAAGCCCAGTGTTCAAGCACGCTAAAAGGAATATGGTGGTGGTGCAAAAGAGAAGAGAAACAGAGCATCTCGTAAGCTAAGGGGGAGCGCTTTTTGATATCTTCGATGTTCATTTTGATCGCTGTTGCCATGGATTTATGGTAATTGTCATTGAAATAAGCACCACTCTTTGTATCTTCAATCAACTTGCCTTCAGATTTCCAGAGTTCAGCATAGCTTTCTTTAAACAACTGTATGTATGTTTTAACACTGACCGATGGATTCATTTTGATGAAGCTGGCAGCTTGCGCAAGAGCCAATGGAAAGTCCCCTAGCGTTTCTGCAAGGGCATCAAGGTTCTCTTCCTTTTCCCCCTCAAGGATCTTGGCGAGAAAGGCGAGCGATTCCTTCCTTTCAAATTTATCAATCAAAAGAGAGGAGAATATGGTGTTCTTCTTCTTCGATGTTGCAATAATATGTTGAGAACGCATGTCATTCCTTTTAAGAGTTGCATAATGTTGAATCATATTTATATCATCAATATTATCAAAGACCAAAAGATAAGTTAACGCAGTTAAGTTTAGCTCAGCCTTGAGCTTCTTAATGAGTTCTTGCGATTTTGCAGGACGGTAATACGGCTTGTTTGCTCGTCGATAGAGCTTGCTTAAAAGTTCATCCACTTGAGTGTCCATATTTTTTTCAGAATCAAACCACCAGATAAGATCATATTTATTCGAGACGGACTGAGAATATTTTTTAGCCAGCTGAGTTTTGCCAATTCCGGAGAGTCCTTCAACAACGATGATGGTCTTTTTTTCAAGAGCAAGACTGAGATCTTTTATTTCCTTATCTCGTCCCGTAAAAAAAGTATTGGGTTCAGAAAGATTGGAAATCCTTGATGACGTAACGCTACACACTTCTGGAGTGCACAAAAAGAAAAAGAAGAAGACAAAGAGGGGTTTAAGTATTTTCATGAGATGGGAAAAAATTAATAATATTGTTTGCAGCGTTGTATTTTTCAAATGATGTTTCATTCCTGGGAGTCGGTTTTTTAATGTCGTAAATTTCCAGAGTCATCCGATTACCTTTAGGCCCAAGGCTTTCGTGGGAAATGGAGCAGCCAATACTTTTAGCAAATACAACCATTTCTTCCCATTCGAGGTTAAAGTAGCCTTCAAATGAAGTTTGATTTGGCTTCATGTATGACTTCAACTCTTCAATGGACAAGCGATATCCATTATTCTCAATCGTTAAGATGAGCATGCCCTCAGACTTCTTCTCCGGAATCCTGACCTTTATCCATAGGGTTCCTTGTTCTGGCGTCCCTTCAACTGCTTTATGAAAGATATTCAGCACCAATTGAGTAAAGGCATCTTTTTCAGAGATATAGGTGGGGTGTGGGTTTACAAAATCCGTTTTGATCTCAATCCGTGATTCTTCTATCTTGTGTCCGTAAAAGTGCATACACAGTGCAATAACCTCCATAATATCAATAGATTCTGTGCTCGCATTGCGAATGATCTTCTTCTCAACAGACGTTGAGACCGCAAAAATCTGTCGCATTAATTTCGTTATTTCTTTCTCATCTAAAACCTTTTTAGAAGAACGTAAATCCAAAAGAAAGGTACTCAATTCTGAAATACTACCCTGAACCTCATGGAGCCGATCTATAATAAGATTGGCTCCCTTCTGGTGGGCCTGAAGATTATTTTTTAAGCACTGAGTGGCCCTGTTTGATCGAGAAAACTCACGCAGATGTTCTTTATCGTGTTGTCTCTTGAAAAGCAGGACGATCATGGCAAAAAGAACGAAAAAGCCGCAAGTGAGCGCATTCTCCCAAAAGTACGCACCCCATGCAAAGGTTTTCGAGATGTGAATGACGGAGAATGGGGTCTTTATTAAACCAGCAAGGGGCATTCCTAATAAAGGAAGGTCCAAATCCGATGAGAGGGAAAACGTCCTCAACTGGACGTTATCTGGATCATGGACAATCACCTCTAAGGGAAAAGGTACCAACAGATAGCCGATGGTGTTTCCGGCCTCCGCAATTCCGAGACCCAAATAGATTTCATCCTTTATTTTAGAAATGAAAATCTTATTGGGCGCTTGATCTAAAGAACGAAAGAAAGTCAGAAAAGTTTTAGGATCAAAGTTCTTTACTTCCCCATAAGCACCTATAGGCTTGAGCTGAGGAGAAACCCACCTAAGACCCACCATATTTCGTAAGGGAGATCCCGTTGCGTACGTTCTCAAGGCGTGGATGCTCGCTAAAAGATTTTCCATCTTTTGCGCATTAATATAGAATTTCTCAGAGTGAATTTTGTTTCTAAGATCATTAAAGAGCTGAGAATAAGCTTCTGCAGAAGTGATAACTGAACTTTCCAAGGCATGAGTAACCTTTTCCAGCTGAGTGTGGTCACTCACATAATCCCCAACAAACACAGCTCCCATAGGAACGAAGCACAGACAAAAGAAGAGGAGAGAATTCTTAAACGCAAGCGAACTTATAGTGCGCCTACTAAAGGCAACACTTTTCCTAAAACCCTTTTTAAGATACCAAACGGACTCTTGAAAATAATAGCGAAGGTTTTCTAAGAAAAGATGATAAGGAACACTCAAATTCCCCATATGTTATGTTCCCTGTTTGTAGGGTATAAAACTGCCAGGAAAATAACTGTAAAACAAGGAAAAAGATTGTTCAGGGAAAAGAATTGAAAAAGAAGTGTTGTGGGTTTCCCATCGGTGTCCTTGCATCTTACCCACAGGGTCCACAGCCCCAAATGGGGGCTATATATGGACCCCCAGTGGGCTATGGACTTGTGGATAAGATGCTCCTAAAAGGGGACATTTCTAAATTGCGTTGATAGAAAAAGAACAGATTATACTTCTCCACCTTTCAAGGTGTAGCGATTATTAATGAGTAAGCAAAAAATTTCCACCACATTTCCACTCAATTTCCATCAAATCGGGGGTTGCTATTGAATAAAGTTTTATATCTCAGGATGTTAAATGTAAACCACTCCGCATATCATCCTCATTTTCACTACTGTGTAACGGGGTTGACTCGCATGACCTGGCTACTTAAAATTCCACCAACCCACAGCACAAACCCTGAACCCTATAGAGAGCCTTGGTTCGTTTGAAATTTCGCCTGTTGGTGGAAATCTGGTGGAAATGATATTTTTGGTGTGTTATAGTGCAATAAGAATCCCAGGGAAACCCTGGTGCCGAAGAGGTGAATCGAACACCCGACCTACTGATTACGAATCAGTTGCTCTACCATCTGAGCTACTTCGGCAGCTCTTTGGTATTTAAAGAAGTTGGGGGGAGGATGCAAGTTATATTCAAACAAGGGGCTGCTCATGTGAGGCGAAAAAACAACAAATAGCGTGGAATTAAAACGTGTGAATTGACAACATCAGGGGTTTTCACTTACTCTTTAAGAGGATGGCAATAAGCCGTTACTATTAAAAAATATATAAAGGGGAGTTTTAAATGAAGAGTTTTTATGTTTTGACCACCACAGCAGCCTTGATGACCATGATGGGCGCTGCTAATGCTGACATTCCTGAGCCATTTAATAAGGGTGCTTGTATAGCAAGTGCAAATAATGAGCCTAAAGCGTTGATACGTTGTGAAGCGATGAATGAGTGCTACAGAAATTATTCAGATAGTGAAGGGGGTTTAAAAGGCTGTTACTATGAAGCGGAAAAAGCTTACAAGTTAGCGACTTCTGGAAAGCTTCCTGTTGAGGCGGCAAGTGTAACCACAAGTCCAGCCGCATCTGATTATGATATGAAGCCGGGCAAAGGGTTTGATGAAGCCAACCAAGGTCGTGGTCAGTAAGTCCATCGTTTCGTAAGAACACCAACGCCACCGTCATTGCGAGGAGTGACGTAAGTCACGACGCGGCAAGGATAAGCCCGCCTTCGCTAAAGCTATGGCGCGCAACCTTCTAACTTCTTCACTTCGGCTTGCCAGCCGAAGCTACGAAGTAGCGAAGGCTGGATTGCCGCGCTGTTTCACCGCTCGCAATGACGATTTTTGTGTGATTTCAGTAGGTATGAAATATTAAGCTGTCGCTTTTTCAATCTGACGCTTGACTTGGCGTGCCGTCGTTGTGAGCTTTCGGTCAGGCGTTGACTTTAAGAAGGCATCAATTCCGCCATTTTTCTCAACAGTTCGAAGGCCTGACGTTGACACGCGCAAGCGAACCTTTGCGTTTAAACCTTCGCTTATGAAGGAAGCTTCTTGAAGGTTTACGGCAAACGTACGCCTTGACTTGTTGTTCGCGTGCGATACGTTATTGCCGCTCATTACTTTTTTTCCAGTGATATCACATTCACGTGCCATGATCATATTCCTTGTTCATCATAAATCTGCCCTAGGTGTAAGCGATCTTGTGAGAAAGGTCAAGAATATACGTTCAAGAATCAGGTTTGAGAGGATCGCACCTTATTGCACTCCATTATGCAGATAAATCTGGTACAATAATGTGCGAAAGCAAGGTTGCTTCATGAAAACTTAAGGAAAAAGTGGCTTCATCACCTCTCCCCTCTGTGGGAGAGGTCGCCCTTTAGGGCGGGTGAGGGGTAGGCTGTACGCAGTGTTCTTTGACATTTCTTTACAGTTATATCTCCCCCTCACCCGACCCTATGGGTCGACCTCTCCCGCGTAGGGGAGAGGTGAAGTTTTTTCTCACCAAATCCCGTGCAGCATGAACGGGTGATTTGTGTTCTTTCTCAATATATTCGCCATAGTTTTCTTTGAAAACCCGCCAGAGTTCCTCCCTCACTTCATCTTCAAACCATTTTACTCTCTGTTGTTTTCGGCGTCGTTCCCAGTCTCCGCTCTTTTGAGAGGCAGCGCGGTAGTGTTCGAGATCATTCCAAACATCCTCAAGGCCACGTCCTTCAAGAGATGATATCTTGTGGAGGGGAGGGGACCAAAAAGGGGAGCGCGGGGGTGTCAGTTTCAGAGCTCCCGCATAGACCTGATAGGCTTGATTACAAAGAGCTTCCAGCTCACCATCCGCTTTGTTGATGAGAAGAATATCCGCAATCTCAACGATTCCCTTTTTAAGGCCTTGGAGTTCATCTCCAGCGGCAGGGGGAATCAGTAAAAGGACGGCGTCCGTTAAATCGTAGATTTCAGTTTCCGATTGGCCAACGCCGACGGTTTCAATGAGGATGATGTCATAGCCTGCGGATTCACAGAGGTAGGTCACTTCTCGGGTCCGTGCTGCGACCCCTCCCAAGATGCCGCCAGAGGGGGTTGGGCGTATGAAAGCATCCGGGGAAGATGATAGCCGCTGCATCCGGGTTTTGTCCGCGAGGATCGATCCGTGGGTCAAGGGAGAGGAGGGGTCAATGGCGAGGACAGCCACCTTGTGCCCCTTCTCAATGAGAAGGCGTCCAAAGGCGTCAATAAAGGTAGATTTACCGGCGCCGGGGACTCCAGAGACGCCAATTCTAAATGTTGGTTTTTTGGGAGAGGTTAGAGACTCAAAGATAGCATTTGCCTTGTCCCTATCCTCAGGACGGGTTGATTCAATTAATGTAATGGCTTGCGCGAGATCTCTGCGGTTCATCTTGGTCCCTATGTTCATAGTTCAGGGATAAGCTTAGCTGGTTTTTTATTCCTTTACATCCGTTAAAATCTTTTCAGTTTCCCATGTGGGCAATTAAAAACGCGTCCTCAATTTGACGGATTTAAAATTCCGTGAGACCTTCAAGAACAAAGCGGGAGGATGGCATGAAATTCAGCAAAAGAGGACGGCCGCGTTTGAATCGGCCTAAAATCGATAAGGGAACGGTGGAACTTCAACAAAAGAAGTTGAAGCTTGTGACGAAAGCACAAGATCTCAATTTCTCTGAATCCTTACTCGGACTCTTGCATTCACGTGAGGTTATTACAAGGGATCAGTATGATGCGGGTCAAACCTTGAATGAAATTGGCTATCGGTATGAGCCCTGTCTCGGGTACGTTCTTCGTCAGCATGCAAGTGTTCTTGCTCCGAAAAGTCAGGGGGAACTTTCTGAGCACCAAGATGAGAAACGTACAAAAGCATGGAGAGATGTTTTGCAGGCCTTGAAAGATTGCGGATCCAGGGCTTACACGACGGTTCTTCAGGTTGTGTTTTATGATCAAGATATCCTCACGTGTAAAGCAATGCAACCCATTGAAAATATAGAAGAATTACGGCATGGCCTTAATGGCTTGCATCACTATTTCAAAGGAGCGTCGAAAGGTGTGCGAGACAGGCGTCTCTATCAGGCTCCAAATCCTTTGATAACCACCACTTTTCCACAGCCTTTAAAAGACGACCCACGTCATGACCTTCCTTCACACCGCGGTCAAGGAGATCATCCCCAGAAATGGGGAAGGGGGGAACATGCCAGTTATCATACTGTTGATGCAAGGCATTAAGAAACGTAACGCCCTCTTCGGGCGAAATTTCAGAAGAGCGTGCCGTTTGAAGAAGCGCCAGGTTAAAGACACTCTCTTTGCCCCATCTATACGCTTGTTGCTTAAATGTATCGAGCGTGATCATGGGGTGGGCTTTGCTATAGAAATTGAGTTCTGATTCTTGCCTTCTTGAGAGCCGTAAATGCTTTTTAACCTCATCCAAAAGAGGGTGGAAGGCTGCGAGTCTTAGCATGGCTGATGGGCTCACTTTTGTTTCTTTTTCAAAGATAACGAGTGATTTTAAATCCTCCCAGGTACCGGGGTGGAGTATATAGGAAAGGACACCTGTCTCACTCATGGCCTCTAGCGTATAGAGAGGAGAGGGGAGTTCCATCAATTTGAGGAACTCATCCGTGACACGCTCCCGTGCGAGATGGGGGAGATGGGATGCGTACGTTTGAGCGGCTTTGAGACCCTCAGCATCGTAAGGCTCATGGCCAAATCGCGCAGAGAACCGGAAGAAACGGAGGATGCGCAAATAGTCTTCCTTAATCCGGAGGGAGGCATCACCAATAAATCTGACACGATGATGTTTAAGGTCTTCCACACCATTTACAGGGTCAAATAGAGTGCCGTCCTTATCAGCATAAATGGCATTCATGGTAAAGTCGCGCCTCTGGGCGTCTTCCACCCAATCGTCCGTAAATGCGACATTCGCTTTCCGGCCAAAGGTTTCAACATCGCGGCGTAGCGTTGTGATTTGGTAGGGGTGCTTTTCAATGACGGCTGTCACTGTGCCATGATCGATCCCTGTTGGTATCACCTTGATATGGTTTTTCTTCAAAAGGTCCATGACCCAATGGGGATCTCGGTCTACAGCAAAATCAATATCGCTTACGGACAGATTTAAAAGGCCGTCCCGTACTGACCCTCCGACGAGTCGAAGTGTTGCTCCCGCAGTCTCAAACAGGCTAAAAAGATGCTGTAGGGCAGGGAGAGTGAGCCAAGGTGCATTAAGATGGTGCATCAGGGATGAAAAAGTTGCCAAAGGGCGAGAGCAAAGCCAACAGCAATAAGACTATCTAAGCGATCCAAGAGCCCTCCATGACCCGGAATAAGAGGGCTAGAGTCCTTCGTGTTGCTCCATCTTTTTGCTTTTGATTCAATGAGATCTCCTACTTGCGCAATCACAACCAAAACAATAATACCGATGAGGGAGAAACGATCGGGAACAAGCCACAGAGCAGCTAAATAGCCAACGCCAACACCGGCCACCATTCCGCTCAGAAAACCGGACCAGGTCTTATTAGGGCTAATAGAGGGCGCAAGCTTGGGTCCTTTAAGTGTTCTTCCGCCCGCATAAGCAGCAATATCCGTGCTCCAAACGAGGAAGAGCAACCAATACATAAATTTCCACCCCTCCGAAATAAGGAGAATCATGAAGAGGAAGTATAGAGAAAACGAAATATAGGATGTGCCTATAAGTATAAAAAATGCTCTTTTAGAGGGGCGAAAATGAACTTTTAAGCAGAGTAAAACCCACTCGACCAGAGCTCCAAATATGACAATTCCCGCCAAAATAAGAGAGTAAGGCGGGCCTAAATAAATCACATAAAGTGAAAGGGGTACAAGAACGAGTCCCGACAGAATTCTTGGGAGAAGAGTGCTTGGTTTGCGAAATTTAGGCCGCGGTGCCAAAGCGCCTCTCCCGATTTTGGAACGTTAGAAGAGTTTCCATGAAATCTTCAGGAGTAAAATCAGGCCAGAACTTATCAACGAAAATAAGCTCAGTATAGGCCAGCTGCCACAACAAATAATTGCTGATGCGCTTTTCACCGCTTGTTCGAATCAACAGATCCGGATCGGGAACCCCTGCCGTATACAAGTGTTGCTCAAGGACTTGTTCCGTAATTTTCTCTGGATCAAGCCTATGATCCCGCGCTTTTTGAGCAATTTCAGTAACGGCATGAACGATTTCAGCGCGACTTCCATAACTAATAGCCATCTGAAGGGTGATCTTCTTGTTCGTCTTTGTGAGTTCTTCAACATGCTCAACCAGGCTCAAAATGGTATTTGGGAGTTGGTTGCGCTCCCCGATGACCTTGAGACGTACCCCTTCCTTATGAAGTTCCTCCGTCTCTGATTCCAAGTAAAGCTTCAAGAGACCCATAAGGCCAGAAACTTCATTGGGATCCCGCCGCCAGTTCTCTGACGAGAAGGCATATAGGGTAAGGTAGGAAATACCTATACGTGAAGCAGCTGTCACAATTTCGCGAGCCACTTCACTGCCGCGTTTATGCCCCTCGAGTCGTGAAAGGTTTTGTTGACGTGCCCACCGTCCATTGCCATCCATAATGATGGCAACGTGTTGGGGAACCTTAAGGAGTCGTCTTTCTGTCATACATTTTGCACCTTATACTTGCATTATTTCTTTTTCTTTTTGTGTTAAGGCTTCGTCTACTTTTTTAATAAATTCATCTGTTACTTTTTGGATTTCATCTGAGAGGCGATGGGATTCGTCCTCAGAAACATGAGAATCTTTTTCGAGGACTTTAACTTGATCCATGCCGTCGCGGCGAATGTTACGGATAGAAATCCGCCCCTGTTCAGCGTATTTACCCGCAACTTTTACCAGTTCTTTCCGTCTTTCTTCACTGAGCTCGGGCAAGGGAACGCGGATAACATTGCCCGCAGCGGAAGGGTTGAGGCCGAGTCCCGCATCGCGAATTGCTTTCTCAACGGCGGGAGCAAGTCCCGCATCCCACACTTGGACGGTCAGAAGACGCGGCTCAGGAACGTTGATATTACCGACTTGATTGATATGCATCTTATTCCCGTAGGCATCAACCATGATAGATTCAAGAAGGTTAGGGGAGGCACGTCCTGTCCTCAGTCCTGAAAAGTCCTTGTGAACGGCATCAAAGGCGGATGTCATTTTTTTTCTTAAGTCAGTGACGATTTCTTTACTCACGGGCACCTCTTATTTCTTAGATGGTTTGACTATACTCAATAGATGATAAAAAGGGGAAGTGTTTTTTTAGACCGAAGGGTCAGCTCAAGAAAATCTTATATTCTTCCTTAACCTTACTCCTTATGAATGAGGGGTCTGGATATAACACGTTCCCGTCCCTTTCCTGGGGCATGTCCTTGCTTCGTTAAAGAGCGCAGAACTTCTCTCGCCTTAGCGACACGGGAAAGTCTTATACGTTCGTCCTCTTCTGAATGATATGCAAGTTTGGTTAGTCTTTTCCGTTCTTCCTCATCTGGAATGAGGCAATTAAGCCATTTTTGTGCCAGAGGATGTCCTTCTTTCTTGGCCGTATATAATAAGCGGAAAGCCGAACCATCTTTCCTTTTTAAAAAGAGTTGCTTGCCTAACGCGTAAAGCTCGTCCTTATCCAATTCTTGGAGTGCTCTTAAAAAATAGACCTGAGCCTTTGAAGGGGATGGAGGAATGGTCTCCCACCCATTGCTATAGATTTCATAGAGTTTCCAGGTTGTGGAGACATACTCTTCGTTCGAAAGTTCAATAAGCCACTGAACCGTCTTCTCAGGTGTGATCAATTTATCGTTAAATTTTTCTAACGTGAAATAGAGTTTTCCTGTGATATTCCCGTTTTCAGCGGCTCTTAGATACCACTTGGTGGCTTTTTCTAGATTGTGTAGTTTAGATTCATAAAGGTGAGCAACACATGCTTGAGCCCTACAGTTGCCAGCTTTTGCAAGAGGTTTAAATTCCTTAAGGGTTCCTTCATAGTCCAGCTTTTGATATAATTCCTTGCCCTTTACAAAACGGGGGTCTTCATCTGCGCCATTTTGAATATTCATTGCATTGGTATTTAATGGAT
>Ga0207080_1123_pt1 | contig 15194 bp, 13 predicted proteins | sample Alteio_BWMinHeat_58_FD_153532 | JGI IMG/M metagenome (GOLD analysis project Ga0207080, IMG submission 153532) | Enriched cells from forest soil in Barre Woods Harvard Forest LTER site, Petersham, Massachusetts, United States -... | ecosystem: Environmental > Terrestrial > Soil > Temperate forest >...
CCTCCGACGGGCAAAAGGTATTGTATGAACTCAGTTGCGCTCAGTTTTACGGCTGAAGGTAAAACGCCTGTGCGAACCTTTCCCCAAGAATAGGAGATATCAATGCTGACTATCCTTAGTACAATCGCCCTTTTTGGCTTGATCACAAACAATTCAGTTGAAGCTTCACCAACAGAGACAGCCATTTTTTCAGGGGGTTGCTTTTGGAGTGAATCGGCTGTCTTTCAAAAGCTACCAGGAGTCATCTCCGTCGTTTCTGGATACACAGGCGGTCATACAAAAAATCCTACTTACGAAGATGTGACGGGAGAGAAAACAGGCCATAAAGAGGCTGTTCAAGTTGTCTTTGATCCAACAAAAATCACATATGATAAGTTGCTTGAGACCTATTGGCATAACATTGATCCCTTTGATTCGGGTGGTCAGTTTTGTGATCAGGGGGATTCTTACAGGGCTTTCATATTTTATACAAATGACAGTCAGAAGAAGACGGCCGAAGCGTCAAAGACGAAGTTAGAGGCTTTCTTTAAAAAGCCGATTGCGACTGAAATTCAAGCCGCATCAACCTTCTATCCCGCCGAGGATTATCATCAAAATTACACAACGAAAAATCCTATAAACTATAAGCTTTACCGGATATCCTGTGGGAGAGATGAACGATTGAAAGAGATCTGGGGTTCCACCAAGTAGTCGCTATTCACTTTCTTTGCGGTAAGTGACGCGCATAACGCAATTGCTATCGGAGTTGACGGTATAGGCATATCCATCTTGCACATCAAAACCAAGGCTTCCCAAGCATTCCGGAACGGTTATAGATAAACGCGTCGTCTTTTTACCTTTCACAATAACGCCGAAATGTCGTTTATAATCGGGAACAATGACCTTTACGGACACGTCTGCGAAGGTGTTTGCAGAAAGTGTAGAAAAAATACAGAGGGAGTAGATAAAGATTTTCATTTTTACGTTCACTCTTTTATCGGCTCATAGGGGACATCTACTGTACATTCCGGGCTTGTTTTCATGGTGTATTTATTCCCATCCTCAACCTTAATGCCGAGTCCTCCAATACACTGGGGAATAGAGATGATGACTTCTTCAGTGCCTTCACCTGTTATTTTCACGCCAAATGTTCCAAATTGATTAGGCAACTCAGTATTCACAATGACGTTCCCTATAGCAGGAGATAAGACCACAGGAATTAAAGAGAGAATATATGTAATTTTTTTCATTCATTCGCTCCGGAATATTTTAGGACACCCTATCTATACGACATTTGTGTTAATTGTTCGTTAACAAGGACCTTCATCATCATCATCCTCATCTTCACAAGGTTTACACACTGTTGCCGGTTGGAAGTATGAAACGAGTGCACCCATTGAAGCCAGGACAAGTGCATAATTGACAACTTCCTGTGCTTCTTGATTTATAAGATCACTCTTTGAGCTATAATATGAGACATAGGCATCTAGTAAAAAGGGAATCGGAAGAGATACGAGCGTAAATTGAAGCTCATATTCCCGAGTTAGTTTCTTGTTGACATCAACGGCGGTATCTAACTCAGCTATCTGTTCATCTGCACTCAGTAAACGGGCATAGGCTGCACTCGCTTGCTTTTTTGCATTCCGCCATGAAGCATCAAGGAGTTTTTTAGCCTGAACAACCTTTTCTCTTTGGGCTTGGCGGTTAGCTAAGTCCTTACCTCCGCTAAATAAATTGTATTGCCCTACAACTTGAGCCGTATAGGTCTTCGTTTTTCCATGCACACCTGAAGGATTTAATTGAGGATCATTCGCATTTAGCTCAACCCTGATATTTGGAAGAAATGGCGATAGAGTTTGATTAAATTGAGCTTCCGCAACTTCGAGTTGAGCAATTGCAACTTTAACTGTGGGATTATTTTTGTAAACACGGGCTAATATTGAATCGAGACTATCGCTGAATAAATCGCGCGTGAAAGCTGGTGTTCTCACCTTTTGAGGTTGAAAATCAGTGACAGCAATATAGTCGGCAATTGCGGCTTCGAGTTCCCCTTCCGTTCTTTCCTTGATGACCCTCGCCTGTTCAAGACGAGAGAGGACCTGATCAACATCGGCGATCGTACTGACACCTCCTGCAACACGCTTCTTAACTTGCTCTAAGATTTCCTCATGTTTTTTAATGCTCTCTTCATAAACTTCCAAAAGGGCTTGTTGGGCGTACAAGTTTGCATGTGCTGAAACCGCTGTAAATGCGATTTGCTCCTTTGTTTGGCCTAATGTTGAAAGAGCTTGTTGTTCTAACGCATGGGCTTGTGCAACAGCAAAGGGAGTTGCCATCCCATCAAAAATATTCTGACGTAAACTGATGACGGGATTTGTTACATTGCGTGTTGCAGAGCCATTAATAGGAAAAGATAGGGGTGGAACGTTTCTATCGTCTATTCGTGTATATTGACGTCCTGCCGATCCAAATAGATCGATGGAAGGAAAGTATCCAGACCGCGCTGCATCAATTTGGAAATCACTGGCTCGAGCGGCAGCTTCATCAGCACTTATTGAAGGATTTGTTTCGAGAGAAACAATAACGGTTTCCTTTAGTGTCGTTGCCTTAGCAGCATCCAACAATAGAAGAGTAGTGAGAAAAAATCCCCCTGATAATATTTTTTTAAACATGTGCAATCTGTTATCTTTTTATTAACTTTTGTGGATTATGATACATTTAGATTAAATTGGCTATAAGTTTTCTAGGTTTCAATCACTTGGAATTTTATAGAAGAAATTAGGGAAATTAAAAAAATGAGTGAAATAAAAGAAATATTCCCAGCATCATCACCCACACAAATAGATCCTCTACTTGAGTGTTTAGTTTATATGAGTGGCCTTTATGATCGTCCTTCTACAGCAGCTTCTCTAAAAGTAGGCATGCCTCTTAAGGATGAAAAATTTACAACTGACCTTTTTGTACGAGCAGCAGATCGGATTGGAATAGAAGCTCTAGTGGTTTCTAAAAATTTTGAAAATCTTACAAATGATATTGTTCCTTGCGTTCTTATTTTAAAAGATGGGGATGCGTGTGTATTGTTGGAGATTGATGAAAAACGTGCTCTCGTTATGTTTCCCGGAAGTAAAATACTCTCCCGGTCTATGCCGATACGAGAGCTTAAAAAGCGTTACGATGATAAACTGATTCTTACCCATACCCGTTGGCAAGAGCAGTCGGGTTCAGAGGAACCTGTTGAACAAAATCATAAAAGTTGGTTTTGGGGGACTCTCCTTCAATTTTGGCCTATCTACTCACAAGTGATTGTAACATCTATATTTATCAACCTATTCACACTCGCGAGTACAGTTTTCGTTATGGCTGTTTACGATCGAGTTGTTCCCAATAACGCTATAGGAACACTTTGGTTTTTAGCTATTGGTGTTCTCATCGTCTTTATATTTGATTTCATTTTAAGAGTCATAAGAGGTTATTTCCTCGATGTTGCAGGAAAAAATGCGGATATTCTGTTAGCAAGTCGACTATATGAGCATATGCTCTCGATAAAGCTTGAGGTTCGACCAAAATCTTCAGGAACGTTGGCTCACCAATTACGTGAGTTTGAAACACTGAGAGAATTTATTTCTTCAGCGACCCTTTCGGCGCTTGTGGATCTTCCCTTTATATTCCTCTTTATTTTCATAATATATATGATCGCAGGACCGGTCGCCTATGTCCCCTTATTTATGGTGCCGGTTGTCTTGTTGTCGAGCTATCTTCTTCAAAAACCACTTGTTTCATCCATTAAGAAAACCTATGCAGAAGGCGGTCAAAAGCATGCATTGCTGATTCAGTCTATCCAAGGCCTTGAGACGATTAAAGGACTTGGTATTGAAGGTAAGATGCAGAGCTCATGGGAAAACTTTGTGGCACAAGCAGCTGCTTCAACAAATGTGACACGTTTTCTGTCTGCCCTTGCCATTAACTTTTCTACACTGGCTCAAAATCTAACAGTTATTGGGGTGATGATTGTGGGTGTTTATGAAATCGCTGAGCAACATTTGACCATGGGTGGTTTAATCGCCTGTTCAATCCTTTCAGGAAGAGCCATGGGTCCTTTGACGCAGGTGGTGTCTCTTTTGACACGTCTGAATCAATCTATGGAATCTTTAAAGAGGCTCAATCAACTGATACAACTTCCCATTGAAAGGCCTAAATCTACGCGTTTTGTCCACCGTCCCCATTTTGAGGGAGGGATAGAGTTTAAAGACGTAGAATTTGCTTATCCTGGACACAAGGGTCTGATTCTTAACAAATTATCTTTTAAAATTAACCCAGGTGAGAAAGTTGCTATGATTGGAAGAATTGGATCAGGCAAGACAACAATTGAAAAACTCATTTTGGGTTTTTATACTGCAAAATCTGGATCTGTTTTGATTGATGGAACGGATGTCAGGCAGATTGATCCCGCCGATTTAAGAACGAATATTGGGTATATTCCTCAAGATATTTTCCTCTTTGGGGGAACAATTCGTCACAATATTACAATGGGAGGAAACGCTGTCGATGATCAAACCCTCCTGAAAGCCTCAACTCTTGCAGGGGTTCACGATTTTGTCTCCAAACATCCTTTAGGGTATGATATCCCTGTGGGTGAAGGAGGAACGGAACTTTCTGGTGGACAGAAACAGACGATTGCGATTGCCCGAGCCCTCGTCCGTGATCCAGCCATTTATCTTTTTGATGAACCGACCGCTATGATGGACTCAAGTTCTGAAGCAGCCTTTATTCTCCGTATACAAGACATATTAAAAGCTCATAAGACGCTTATTCTTGTGACGCATAGGCCTTCTCTCCTTGCCTTTGTCGATCGCATCCTTGTGATTGATGGGGGACGTGTGGTTGCAGATGGACCCAAGCAACAAGTTCTAGAAGCTCTTCAAACAGCCGCAACAAAAACATCGGGGTAAAAACATGGTAGACTTTAAAAAATCACCACATCTAACCGAACTTGAATACCTGGCTCCAAAGGTTGCCGCAACCTCGACGACAACGCACCGGTTTGCCGTCATCACTTTTGGAGTGATCGGAACCCTCTTTCTTCTTTTCATTATTTGGGCTAGTTTTTCAACAATCAGTGTGATCACCCATGGTCATGGGAAAGTGATTCCTTCCCAGAAAACACAAATGATCGCCCATCTTGAAGGGGGTATCATTCAAAGTGTTCTTGTAAAAGAAGGAGATATTGTAAATGCGGGTCAGGTTCTGATTCGTCTTGACCCACAGGTCGCTCAAGCCCGTGAGAAAAGCAAACGTGAAGAATACCTTCGCTATTTAGCGGCTGCAGATCGTCTTCAAGCTCAAATTGACGGTAAAGAGTATGTCGTACCTGAAATTGTCAAACAAGAATCTCCTCTTATAGCAGAGTCAGAAATGACCCATTACCGGGAACGTATGCAACAAGTTGCAACGCAGAAGTCGATTGCCGAAGAAATTGTCGTTCAAAAGAAGCAAGAATTAGAGGAAGAAAAAGCACGACTCAACCAAGCTGAAACCCAATATGAATTGTCAAACAAAGAAGAAAAAATGGTTTCTCCATTGGTTGCAGAACAACTTATCTCTAAACGAGAAATTCTGCGTCTACAAAGAGATACTGCCAATTTAAAAGGTGAGATTGATAAAAGTAAGGCGTCTCTCCCTAAAATTCAAGCGGCCCTAGAACAATCCCAGTTTGAACTACAACAAGTTGAGACGCGCTTTCAAAATGAAGATCATGAGACTCTCCGTGATGTAAAGATTAAGTTGGCTGAAGAAAAAGGATTGATGCTTGAATCTCAAGACCGTTTGAGCCGGGATGAGATTGTCTCACCCGTAAAAGGTATCGTACAGGAGATCAAACTCAAAACACCAGGAGGTGTTATCCGCTCTGGGGAAGAAATTATGGAGATTGTTCCCCTGGATGATACGCTTATCGTGGAAGTCATGGTCCAGCCCTCTGATGTCGCCTTCCTCCACCCCGATCAGGAAGCCAGTGTGAAAATTGCCGCCTATGATTATTCAATTTATGGGTCGCTAAAAGGGAGACTTATCGAAATCAGCCCAGATACGGTGCATGATCAGGAACAACGCAAGGACTTCTATAGAGTTAAAGTGATTACAGATAAAAACCATCTTGTGTATCAAGGAAAAGATCTACCCATCATACCAGGTATGACGGCCGATGTGGATATCTTGACGGGTGATAGGACGGTTATGCAGTATCTGCTCAAGCCTCTTCTCAAAGGCGCTCAGGAGTCGTTTACGGAACGGTAAGGCAGTTAACGCTTCTTCTCAAAGAAGTCAGTTAACAGCTTTGCGCAAGCGTGTTCTTCTATGCCACCGATAACTTCCGGAATATGATGGCATGATGTGGCATTAAAGATCCTTGCGCCATGGTTGACTCCACCTCCTTTGATATCGTATGCCCCGAAATAAAGACGTCTTAGACGGGCAAAACTAATGGCTTGAGCACACATGGGGCAGGGCTCAAGTGTGACATAAATATCACAATTAGAGAGGCGGCCTTGCCCGGTTTCAGCACAGGCCTTTTGAATGACCAGAAGTTCGGCGTGAGCGGTTGGATCTTTCTGTCCTTCCATTTCGTTATGGGCGACAGCCACAAGCTCTCCTGTGAGTGCGTCCACAATCACAGCGCCGATGGGAACTTCCTCTTGAGCAATGGCTTTTTCAGCCTCTATCAGTGCGCGTTGCATTGGTTTTAAAGTCGACATTATGTTAAGGTATATAAAGATAAGTGAAACGGCAATGGAGAGTCTTCTCATGGATACACGTAATGAATCTGATAGTTTTGGAACGATTGCTGTTCCGATCGATAAATACTGGGGAGCCCAAACAGAACGGTCTCGTCAAAATTTTCGTATCGGTGTTGAAAGAATGCCCCTTCCAGTTATACGTGCTCTAGGGCTTCAGAAGAAGGCTGCAGCGATGATTAACATGTCCCTTGGTGATCTCGACGCTACAATCGGAAATGCTATTGTACAAGCAGCAAAAGAGGTTGAGGAAGGGAAACTGGATGATCACTTTCCGCTTGTGGTTTGGCAGACAGGATCAGGAACCCAGACGAATATGAATGCAAATGAAGTCATTGGGAATCGAGCGATCCTGATCCTCGGTGGCGAAATGGGATCCAAAAAACCTGTTCATCCCAATGATCATGTGAATTTAAGTCAGTCTTCAAATGATACGTTCCCGACCGTGATGCATATCTCGACGGCAATTGAAATTAATAATCAACTCATTCCCGCGTTAGAGGGGCTAGAAAAAGCTCTGAGGCTCAAGGAAAAAGCATTTAAAGACATTATAAAAATTGGAAGAACCCATCTTCAGGATGCAACCCCGATTACGTTGGGCCAAGAATTTTCGGGTTATGCAACTCAAATTAAGATGGGAATAGGGCGCCTTAAAAACACATTGCCCCATCTTTATCAACTTGCTCAAGGGGGAACAGCTGTTGGAACAGGCCTCAATGCCAACCCAAAATTTACAGAGGCTTTTGCAAAAAAAGTGGCAGAATTAACCGGGCTCCCCTTTGTAAGTGCAGAAAATAAATTTGAAGCTCTGGCGTCTGAAGACACAATGGTTGAAGTATCCGGGGCTCTCAACAGTCTTGCAGTTTCCTTTATGAAGATCGCTAATGATATTCGGTTGCTTGGCTCAGGACCCCGCTCCGGAATCGGTGAGCTTATCCTCCCTGAAAATGAACCGGGATCGTCCATTATGCCTGGAAAAGTAAATCCGACCCAATGTGAGGCTTTAACCATGATTTCAGCTCAAGTGATGGGCAATCATGTGACCGTCAGTATTGCAGGGTCTAATGGCCAACTCGAGCTGAATGTTTTCAAACCCGTTATGATCTATGATGTTTTGCAATCCATTCGACTCCTTGCTGATGGTGCGCGCAGTTTTACTGAAAATTGTATTGTGGGGATCAAGGCAAATGAAGCGCGTATTCAGGAATTGTTGCTGAATTCCCTTATGCTGGTCACGTCACTCAATCCCCATATTGGGTATGATAAGGCTGCCGAGATTGCGAAAAAAGCTCACAAGGAAAACAAGACCCTTCTTCAAGCCGCTGTTGAGCTTAAGTATTTGACAGAGAAGCAATATAGTGAGTGGGTCAGACCTGAAAATATGGTAGGGACACATGGATGAGGACTTTCTCTTTCAAAAGCGGTCCGTTAGTCTTCATGGACATAAAACAAGTGTGTCTATAGAGAAAGCCTTTTGGATTGTTTTGGAAGAGTCCGCTCACCTTCAGAATATTTCCCTGAGCCAACTTATCATCAATATTGATTCCAGTCGGAAAGGGAACCTTGCGAGCGCATTAAGGCTTTTTGCCTTGAGGTATAGTAGCCAGAGGAATGAGTAAAACACAGTTCGCGTCGTCCCGGGGATGAGAAATGCTAAGCAAAGCTTAGATTTCTCATAACCCGGGATCCAGGGCAATACTCATTTCGAAGAAATGGTGACTGATCTTTTATTAAAGTAATGTTGAATTGCTCCGCAATAAGTATATATCCTGGGTCCCCGATTCGCACTTCGTGCTCTCGAGGATGACGCCTCCGGCGTCAGTTTACTTCATCAAAATTCCAAAAATATTAATCAATTTCTGACGAATGTCAGGGCGTGCAACAACCATATCGACCATGCCGTGCTCAAACTGGAAGTCAGCGCTTTGGAAGCCAGGCGGTAGTGTATTGCGAATGGTTTCTTGAAGAACGCGGGGTCCTGTGAATCCAATCACAGCCCCAGGCTCGGCAATGGCTATATCCCCTAACATTGCAAAGGAAGCCGCAACGCCTCCCATGGTGGGATTGGTGAGGATCGGAATATAAGGGAGACCGGCTTCTTTCACTTGCTCTACGGCAATGACGGACCTTGGCATTTGCATGAGGGAGAGGATTCCTTCCTGCATACGAGCGCCCCCAGATGCCGGAATCGTGATATAGGCTGCTTTGAGCTCACAAGCGCGCTGGGCCCCCAGGACAAGTCCCTCACCCACAGCAATACCCATGGATCCTCCAATAAAGGCAAAGTCAAAGGCCGCAATAACGACTGGAAATCCACCAATATATCCTTCACCAACAATAATACCGTCGTCTTCACCCGTATCTGCCCGTGCTGCTTTCAATCGATCAGGATATTTCTTCGAATCCTTAAATTTTAAGGGATCCACTAAACTGCTGGGTAAAGGAACACGGGTATAATTGCCATGATCAAAGAGTGTCTCAAGGCGCGTTTTAACAGGCATACGCATGTGATAATTACAATGGCGACAGACATATTGTTGGGCCACTTGATCTTTATGGAAGATCATCTGCTCGCACTCAGGGCATTTCAACCAGAGATTATCAGGAATCTCTTTTTTGTTAATGAGTGCATTAATCTTTGGTCGTACGTACGTTGTAAACCAGCTCATAGGATATACCCCTCTCATACAGTCTACTCATTCCCTAGCAGATGCTTTCTTTTGTGTCCAGTCCCCCTCAGTTTTTCACTGCGACCCAAAAACTTGTGTGTAATAGGTGACGCCATCGGAAGAGACGGCGATTCCGATGCCGATATCTTTATATGTGGGATTTAGGATGTTCTCGCGATGACCGTCTGATGTCATCCACAACTGAACGACATTAACGTTGGGGGTGGATGATTCAGCGATATTCTCACCGATGAGACGATAAGAATAGCGAGACCGATTGATGCGAGAAACGAGATCACCCTTAACAGAATGCGAAAGGGTGTGTTCAAGAGCCATGATCGACGACTGGGATTTAGCCACTTCCATGAGATGGCTGTTTACCTGAAGAGGGTTCAGACCCGCTTTTTCCCTCATCTGATTCGTCAAAGTGAAGATCTCGGCTTCTAGGGGACCTGCGTTTAAAAAGCTGATTTGAAACAAGACACACATGAGAATAGTAATAAATTTCAATTGGGTAAGAATCCTTTGCCGACCAGTGTATTTCTTCAATTTACTGCACCCTTGATCCACTATGCGCCTATCTAATCAATTATAGATGATTTAATGTCCCCTGTCCTCTTCTAGATCTGCAGCTTTTCTCAATATTATGCCTTTGGGACAATCTATGATCTCGAGGTCTTCGCGCGCTTTCCACTTGTAATCGATGAGTTCTTGTAGGCCTTCCACTTTAAACTCTTCGTCTTTCAGATAAACTTTTCGAAATGTAATTTTCTTCAACGCTTTAAAAGTGCCGGCAAAGTTAATCTCTCTTGAGCTTACTGTACTTAAATCGAGCTCTTCCAGGGCATCAAGATTTTTCAGTGAAATCTTACTATATCCATGCGTTGCAAAATTTATTTTCAAATAGTCGAGACTGGTCAGATCTTCAAGTTCGAGTTTCTTAACGAAAAAAGACTCAGGCAATGTAAGACTCCTTAATTTATCATTTTTTTTCATGGAGAACGATTTGATTTGTGCTCCTTCACCCCATTCAATTTCTGTTAATTCACGACATCCCTCGAAGTTGATTCTTTGAAACTTGTTTTTAGGAAGTTTTAATTCGACAAGTTTCTCGTTCTTTAGGGAAATATCAGAAAGTCTACTGATGAAAGATAAATTGAGACTCTCTAGCTCAGGGAGAAGTTCCAAGCCCTTAACGCTTTCAATCTCGGTAAAACTCAAATCCAGCTCCTTCACTTTGGGTAAGGGTTTATCTGCCAACCAGGATAGGTTCGTCATCGCATATTTCCAACCTGTGAATTTGAGCGTTGTTAGCTCTGTTAGGGAATGGATACCTTCCAGACTTTTCAAAGGTGTCATGGTAAGATTCAGTTCAGTCAGGTGCGTAAGACTTTCAAAGAGTAAACTTTTCATGTTTTGCATGCCACGTAATACGAGGCGGCTCAGTTTGTTCAGGTCCCCCAAGCCATTAATTTCTGAAATCGATGATTCCGTTAGCTCACAATAGACCAGCTCGCGACAATTGGTTAAATCCAGCGATTTCATAGCCGATAGTTTGTGTAGTTTTAGAGTCTCCAGGCTGCTGAGGTCTCTCAATGTGTCTAGATTTTCAAGGGGAAGATCTTTCAGTTCCATATCCCTCAATCTCTGACTGTTAGGGAGAGAGAGCTCTGTAATCCCAGACAGCTCTGAAAGCCTAAGTTTTTCGAGACTTGTTAAATCCTCCGTTCCCTCTAAAGTTTCTAAAGACACTTCTTTTATATCGACGTCTCGAAGACTATTCGCTTTTTTAAGCGACAGAGATTTCATCCCCTCACCAGAATAACTCTTCTCCTTTTGTATCGAAAGTTTTTCTAAGTGCTTAAGGGTCTCTATTCCAGTCACACTCTGAAATCCTGAATCTGATAAATCAAGCTCTCTCAAATGTGCATGATTTTGTAAAGACAAGCTTTGTCCTTCAGTCTCATTCAACTGTATCAAGGTTATTCTCTCAAGACTTGAGGGTGAGTCTATACCTGTTGTCTTACTCATGTCGACAGTGGTGAGGCTTAACTCTCTCAATTGTTTCATATTTTGAAGGCCTGAAAAATCGATAAAGGGAGTTGATTCCCGTTCCCCAAATCTAATATTTAGGGTTTTAACCTGACTCAGCATGTCCGCAAACTCGGGTTGCTTAGCGAGTGTGGGAAGGACAGGCGCAATCCTTTGAAGCGTTTCCGCATTCCCGCTCAGTGTATTTTCTAATATATGGATAACGGTTGCCGTGATCAGTGGCATAACTGATTCAAAGGGCGAGCCGGTCGCTTTCCATTCCTCATACTTCTGACTAATGACTCTCAATTTTTCGACCATGGAATCATAATCTTGCATCGCTTTATTAAAAATTTGAAAGAGGGGGTGATGCGCTTGCGAAAAGACAGTTCCTTCTTTTGCTAATAAACGTAAGGCTTCCTCAGTCGTATCTTCTCTTATCGTTGTATCCTTCGTATGGCTGTCCAACACATCATCAAGAGCGAACTTTTTTTCTTCAAGCAGATTGGTGAGTTTCGTGATTTCGCTGTGCTTGTCATAGTTTGACATATAGGTGAAAGAAAATTGATCCTTTTTCGATTCTGAATCTTTTACCGTGATGGTTACGTCGCCCGATATTTCTTTCCTATCTCCTTTTAGCCCACTTAAATCAATTCTGTATTCTTTTGTAGGGTTAAGAGCCTCAAATAAGACTCCCAAAGATGTCCCGAGCCATTCCCGCTTTTTGATATAGCTTTCCTCTGGTTTTGGTGGGCCCTCGATCTGCAATGAAAAGACTTTTTTAAAGACCATCATTGTATTAATAAAGCCAGGATTAACCTCATTTTTCCCGCCTAACACATAATCAAGTTTATAGGTATCATCATCCGTGTTTAAGTCAGCCATAATGGCGTTGAAGAGTGAACGCATAAGGATGTCGCCATTGTTCGCATCATCCGGTTTCTGTTTTTCATAAAAGGTAAGGAAATTCGCAAAATAAGGGTTATCTGGTGCATGTTCTGCTATATACGCTTTGATGTGGGTTAGATCAAACTCGCGCTTAATGGCATTGAACAACAGCAAATTGAGCAGGTGCCTCATTCCCATTTCAGCACAATCTGCAAATTGTTTTTTATTCCTCAGATACTGCCCTGTTTTTCGATCATATTCATAGGTATGACCATTGCTTTTGAGATGTGTGCCGGATTTATAAGGAGTTATATCCGTGAATACCCCCGCATTTGCCAACGCATAAACATCGTCCATATCAAACTGCTTTTTACCCGAGAGTGTATCGATATAGTCTTCTGACAGCAGATCTTTTTCTTGAAAAGTTTGGACAGCTTGCCTGTCAACAATATCATCATCTAAGCCATCTAACAGCTGTTTGATATGACGGGTGTCTTCAAACTTCTCACAAAAGAAAGCCGTAATAACACCCTCCGTCATGCCTGCGGGATAGCCTGATTTGCCGGTCTGCTCTAGTCGGATGGATTGCTCAATGTAATCTAAAAGGGGCAGAATGGCTTGTTTCTTGGCATTCTTCTTCTTTTTATTATCAATCTTAAAGCTATCAAAAATTTTGTCACTATAAGCTTCGAGATTGGCCTTCCCCTTGCGAGTATCATTGGCAAAGTTTAGCAGAAGCGCCACCGTTGAGGGATCTTTCACCAGTCCGCCAAAGTTATATTCTCCCGTGGTATCCACGGCGAGACCTCCCGCAGGTGAGGGAAACAAGTGTTTGTCCAGATTCCAGAGAGGGTCATCAGACGAGTCGCCGAGATAGACCCTTTCGTGAGTCTCATTCCATGCCGTTCTAAAATTACCCATAAAACGCACATCAAATATAGTACCGGCCTCGAGCAAAGCTTCGCCCACAAGTGGGGAGTTGAGCTCTTTGCCTTTTTTGAAATATCTCGTGACGTTTTTGAATGCTTTCACCGGGATTTTAGCATGTGCACCAGGCGCAAGGGCCAATCCCGACAATAACGACAGTGAATACAAAATTTTACGAATATTTTTTTTCATACCAAACACCCATTGCAACTGTACTACTATAATTAATTATATAAGGTTTGTGTTAATTATTTAATAAGGAATTTAAAAGAAGTTGGTAGGGTGCTCTTATTAATAGCCCGCCGTCGCTCTTCGAGCTATGGCGCGCAGCCTTCGCCCTAACGGTCTCATGGCTGGCTTCCGCCTACGCTCTTACGAGCTACGTCGGACAAGTGCCAGCCGAAGCAGCATAGCTGCGAAGGCTGGTGCCGGCTGCAAGATTCGAACTCGCGACCTACTGATTACAAATCACTAAGTTCGATGTTTACGTAGGTTTCTCAAAACTTAAAATCTTATATATACGCTAGTATTTTTGGGGTTAATGGATATGCCAACTTTTATCAAACTTGACCGAAATAGCTGTATGAAGTATACCCGGTGTATACCCAATTTTGGGGTGAAACCCATTATAAACGTTCAGTGGGTTAGATATAAATACATAAAGAAAGGTATACCCGATGGCAAGAAAAAACCTGAAAGACTCTTGTTTTAACTTCACAAAACGGACTATTGATGCTCTCCCTTTGCCGGAAACTGGGAAACGACTTTACGTCTATGACACAAATATTAGGGGCCTAGAGTTAATGGTTACCCACCAAGGGTCCAAGTCCTTCAAAGTGTACCGAAAGTTTAATGATAAGCCAGTTCGGGTGACCTTGGGGAAGTATCCTGAGATGAGCATTGAGCAGGCACGGAATGAGGCTCAGAATGTCATTTCCGTGATGATTAAGGGCCGCAATCCTAATGATGAGAAGCGTAAGCTGCGGTCTGAGACGACGTTTAGTGAAATGTTTAGCCTCTATATGGAGAACTATAGCAAACACCATAAGAAGACATGGAAGAGCGATGAGAAGGACGTGCCTCGCTTTCTGGGCCATTGGTTCCCACGCAAGCTTTCGAGTATCACGAAACAGGAAGTCCAGGTCCTTCATGAAAAGGTCAGGCAGGAGAACGGACTCTATCAATCCAATCGCTTGTTGGCTCGCATTCATATCATCTTCAATAAGGCCATTGAATGGGGGTGGGAGGGGCTCAATCCTGCTCAGGGCATTAAGAAGTTCAAGGAGAAGTCTCGTGATCGGTTTTTGCACCCGGATGAGCTTCCTCGTTTCTTTGAGAGTTTGGACGCTGAATCGAATGATACCATTCGGGATTACATTTATGTGTCTTTGTTTACTGGAGCTCGGCGGTCCAACGTGTTAGCCATGAGGTGGGAGGAGCTCAACTTTGAGCGTAAGGAATGGCTGGTCCCTGAGACCAAGAACGGGGAGCATCTACGGATCCACCTCATCGAGAAAGTGATTGATATATTAAAGACGCGCGAGACTATGTACGGGAGGGGTGAATGGGTGTTTGAGGGTCATGGTGCCACGGGTCATCTTATGGAGCCCAAGATGGGCTGGAAACGTATTCTCGAACGAGCTGGGATTAAAGACCTAAGACTTCATGATTTACGTCGTACTCTCGGCAGCTGGCAGGCCGCAACTGGGGCGAATAGCTTTACGATAGGTAAATCCCTCGGCCATAAGAACCAAGCTTCTACGGCCGTCTATGCACGACTGAACATCGATCCGGTTCGGGACTCCGTTGAGAAGGCGACGCAAGCCATGATGCAGGCGGGGATGGGAGGTGACCGATGATCTATAGACAGAGCTTTGAGAACTTTTCTCCCGCGTATTTAGAGAAGCACCAT
>Ga0207080_1125_pt1 | contig 15061 bp, 14 predicted proteins | sample Alteio_BWMinHeat_58_FD_153532 | JGI IMG/M metagenome (GOLD analysis project Ga0207080, IMG submission 153532) | Enriched cells from forest soil in Barre Woods Harvard Forest LTER site, Petersham, Massachusetts, United States -... | ecosystem: Environmental > Terrestrial > Soil > Temperate forest >...
TATTTCTCAACGCTTTATCCACAAATACGGCTATTCTATCTCACAAGAAGAGTGGGAAGCTAAAGATTATCCTGGCCAAATTGTGACGACACTCCGTGATGGCGTCACCATTACAACCTCATACGAAGGCGGCTTAAAAGACGGGCCTTGTTCCTACACATTCCCCCATAGCCAAGTCGTTCAAGCCTACTATGCTTACTCTCAAGGCAACCTCGTTAAAGAGATTCACTACGATGAAAAAGGGATGCCTATCTACGAAAAGATTCAGCTCTCCCCTTCTCGGATTGCTCTAACACGCTGGTATAGCGACGGAACTCCTGAGAGCACAGAAGAGTATATGGGAGAAGAGCTCATGCAGGGTGAATATTATACGACAAGCAATGATCTAGAAGCAAAAGTTGAAAAAGGTTTTGGACAACGCATCAAGCGAGATCGTGAAGGAATGCTCATCTCTAAAGATACCATGGAGCAGGGCTACCTGAGTCTAAAAGAGAGTTTTTACGATACCGGCTCTCCAGAATCTATTGTCCACTATACGTTCGGGGTTGTCGATGGACAAAAACAGCTCTTTACAAGAACGGGTGAGCCTCTTTCTATTGAGCAGTATAAAGACGGCAAACTTCATGGCATTGCCACTTACTTTAAAAATGGAATCAGAGCGGTTGAGATCAGCTACGAGGATGGGAAAAAAGAGGGACCTGAGCGTCACTACCGCGATGGGGAATCCATCTCTCAAGTGATCCAATGGAGTTTTGATAAACGCCACGGCGAAACTGTCTTTTACATCGACAACGTCCCTCATGTTGAGTGGTACTACAATGACGAACTTGTCAGCCATGAAAAATTCGAAGAGCTCTATCATCTGGATGAAGTGATTGCCAACGCCTACCGCGAAGGCAACAGACAGAGACGTTAATCCCTTCTTAAAATACCCGGCCCTTAAGGGCCGGGTTTCCTTTTTCCTAAAAAAAGATGGCGCGAATATCTCCCTTTCGGTTAAGCCGGAGAAAAGGGAGCAACCATGGGACAAGAAGATTTACTGAAAAAAATCTCAGAACTCGAGTCGATCAACGATCAACTCCAAGCCGAGATTCGGTATCTCGATGAGCTCCTCAAACAAGTTGGCTTTGAAGAGGGACTCAAGACCCTCAAGATGGCGGCGCGCGAGCTCCTCGATCAAGACGCTAACGACTCTTACGGTTGATGAATATACCCAAATGACTTGAAAAGTTGGGAATTTGGCAAGGAGGCGCCTCAAATTTGGTCAGGCGGAGCCGACGCCGAAGCAGCTAAACTTAAAAAGTTTAGCAGCTTCGGTGCCAGCTTCGCTTGGCACAAACAGAGGGCTCCTCCTTAGTCAAGTCCAAGTTTCGAGTTTATTTGTATATAAAGCCCTAACTTTTAATTCCTACTTTTCCATTCTGTGAATGACATATTCTAATATTACTTAGATGTTTTGCTACAGGAAGCAATAAAACAGCTAAAAGAAAACTAAATAAAGTTAGAAAAATTGGATTTTGAATTTTAAGAATAGCATAGGAAAACAGGATCGCAGGCCAATGTAAAACGTAAAGGGGGAAGCTAATGTCTCCAAGATAATTAAAAATCTGTCTTAAAATTAAAGGCAATTTAAAATTCCTGGCGTATGAGATGCAAAAAACAGTTGATATAATATTGATAGAGGCTAAAGGATATTTTCCCCTAAGCAGAATTGGCACAGCAACAAACAAGGGCAATGTAAACATAAGCGCTTTAATTAAAATTTTTTCTTTATTGTAATAATAAACAAATCCTAATAGCCATCCCCATCCAAGAATAAACATGGGATAACCAAACATAGAAGGGCCTTGAAATATATAGAATTGACGACAGCAATATGCCGCTGCCGAAACCAGAATCATTCCGATCATCCATCGAAAAGGGATAAGGATAAGAAGAGGAGCTACGACATAATACCAGCATTCAATCGATAACGACCATAGCGGTAAATTTGAGGAGATGGTTGTAACGAAAAATTCTTGTAATAAAAATAGATGGCCAATCCCTTCCCATAATGTTGGAGGTAAAACATTAAAACCGTTGGGCATTTCAAATTTTTCATTAATGGTCCACATGAGAATAAAGTTTAACATGAGAACAGGCCAATATACAGAAAAAATACGTCGGGCTCGTCGGATCAGAAACCCATTTGGCTTCATTGCTATACTGTGAGCAATAGAATATCCGCTAATCAAAAGGAAAGAAAATACAGCCACCTGTGGGCTAAATAAACTAAAAAAACGCGTCCAATCTTTAACTAAAAAAAAATCATGGATATGCCCAATAAGCACAATGGTCGCTAAACCAAAACGCACAAATGCAAGCGAGGCCCAGAAACATTCAACAGAATTGACATCCTGTTGTTCTTCAAATAAAAGTGGAGTAGACATCATGTTAACTCGACTTTGTACATTTTTTGGGCCGATTTTCACAATCTTTTGACTTTGAGTGGGTTGAAAATTTTACTCATGGCTTTTTAAGCCTCTTTGCAAAATTTTCAACCCACTCAAAGTCAAAATCTTGCAAAACTCGACTCCAAACATGTACAAAGTCGAGGTTAACTTCATTTATACAAAGCTAAAATAATCGTTAGCTCCCCTGAAATGCGTAGTTGCTGTGAAGGATTTGGGGGACCGCGATGGACCAATTTGTCGTGAAACAAAACAGCACAACCTGAGAATTGCTCCAATGGGCAGATAAATCTCCCCTCATTTTTCAGTAACCATTCTGGATCAATCGTCGGCTTAATCCCATATTTTGTTGCGATATTATCGATCGGAATCTCTTCGACGTGGCTACCTGGGATAACCTGAAGACTTGTGAGCGGATTGCATCCCAATAGGGGGATCCATATCTTCCAACGCTCATCGTATGAGAAAGGGGTCGATGGCTCGTCCACTGTCCCTTTAGCAATTTCCCAAAATTGATAATCACAATGGGCCGAACCGACATCTGGCTTATTCGGACGCACACAACGCCAAAAAGTATCCCAACTCTTCTCTGTAAGCCCCGAATTTTTCATTCTCTCTGCAAGAGATACGTAATTCATACCGGCTTGTTTTCCACCTAAAAAGTGAGCCAAACTCTCTACCCAAACGGCAATCTCATCTGCCACATGAGAAGGAAAAATTCTAAAGGCTTTATGAAATTTTTCTACAAAAAGAGCATCACTTAAAACCTGGAGCTGCTCTTCAAGATCTGCATGCGCACCGCCTGTTGATGTAGCTATAAAAGATTTGATCCAGAGGATCATTGTATCAGTTAGGTGTTTGGGGAAAGGGATAATCATAAACCCCTCATCCATTATTTTCTGACTCTCTCTCACATTACAAAGATCTACTCCACTTAACATCCGCCTCCGGATTTTGAATTTGTTAGATAAGCGTCAGATGGAACGCTCTTGACATAGTAAAGGTCTAGGTGCATCGGATGAAGCCTATTTTTAAACTCTTTCTGCGTCTCAGTATAGTTTAACCAGCCCTCTGGTGGCAAAGAAATTAAAGATAAAAATTCCTTGAGGGCGGCCATCATCTCCTCTTCTTCTAAATCAACATACTCCATATTCTGATACGATTTAGAACCCACGTCAAAGTAAGATGGACTCTCTAAAAGCTCCTTCCACGGCAGAATATGACCCGTTTTGGGATTGCGAAGATGCTTGGGGTAATACCGCATCTTTAGATTGGCTTGCATGGAAGGAAGTTCGACATAATTTAATCCAAGGACCGGGACATTACACGCTAAGGTGAAATTTTCAGGACCCGATTTAGAAAGAATCGCACAGGCACATCCTGAATAGAGCAAGATGTCATTTTCAATCGAAACATGAGCTGTTCTAGAGTAGTCAATGAGCCCCTTTCGCGCTTGAAGTAGAGGCTGCTCGCCTCTTCCTTGAATCACAACCGTGTATCCCTTCTCAATAAGAGAATCGATCAAACAATTGTATCTCTCCGGATAAATGATCCTTTTTCTCTCTGTACTCCCAACGTCGTATTGTTTTAGGTTAATATTGAAAACAATGTAAGCGTCATGAATCCCAAGCCTCTTTTTCAGGGTTCCCAGCTGCTCTGGAAAAGAGAGCAAAGGCTTTGTTAAGTCAGAGTTGTAGTGTAAGTTAATTGAATCGATATAAACATCAAGACGATAATCAAAAATCTTTCTCACATCTTCGTAGGCCAGACAGTAGTCTTGCGAAAAACTCTTCCCTAAAGCAGAACGCGTTGCATCAAAAAAGATGTTAAAATCTGACGTCGGCCCCCCATCTTTGCCAATGGAGGCTTGTCGATAAATATAAAGAACGTTCGGTAGTTCAATCAGAAGACGCGCATAAATTGACATAACTGTCTGATTATGGACCAAACTCTGGCCAAATAAGGTGAAAAAAAGTTTCGATAAAATAATTTTAGGATAAATGAGCTCTGTATGAGGAGAGAGCAGCTTTGCTAAGGCTCTAACCTGAAAAGACTGTTCTGTTAAAACCACTAAACAGGTTTTTCCCCTTTGTCTTTCCCAACAACTAATGTAATGAAGCGTGTTGATGAAAGTTCCAAAATCATAACGGGTTATAACAAAAATCTGTTTGTTTTTTGAGATTTTTTTTATTTTAGAATAAAATTTAGGAGCACAACGCAACAGGTAAAACGCGTTAAAAATAGAATAAAGAGATTCTCTTGCCAATTTTAAAAGGGGGATCAGAAACAAAAAACGGAATACTTTGCTTCTTAAAAGAACAGAATAAATATATGCATGGATCTTCTCAGTCATTGGGCCCATCTCCAGATCCGAGAGATCCGACGCTTGCCAGCATCTAACACTCTTCCTGATTCAACTAGCCTCCAGAATCTGACAAGATACCTTTTAAAATAACCAGATAAAAGATGCCATTTTGTGGGATGCTTTAATAAATACTTCCAGAGTGGATTCCCAATGACCCAAAGATGGCCCGTGTCAAGGAGTTTCTGATACAGATCCTTTTCACGAACGATCCGATCAAGCAATCTTGAAAAAATCGATTCACGTCGTTTCTGATCACTCAAACGAGTTGTAGAATAAGAACGGGATCTGCGCCTTTGTGCGCTAAAAGCTGTGGGGACATAACCTACCGATTCTCTAAAGGCAATTTGCCAATTTAAAAATGTGTCACAATAACATTCTAAGTCAGGATCAAATCCACCGAAGCGCAAAATAGAGGCTCGTTTATAAACAACTCCCGTATCTGACAAGTGAAAAAATGTCTTTTTTAAAATAGACGACAACACTTCCGGAGGAATTGTCTTTGGGCTTGTCGTATCAGAAAAAAAACGCTGCAGCTCTCGTTCAGAGAGGAGTTCGTGTTTGACACGCTTGTCAAAATCAAACTCAAAAAAATAGTAACTGTTAGAGAGGCAGATCCCTATTTCTGGATGGTTGCTACAATGGGCAAACATCTGTTCGCAAAACCCCTCAACCAACAGATCATCTGCAGAGACAATTGCCACAAACTCCCCTTTGGCCAAAAGAACCCCCTCTCGGACTGTAGCAATGACTCCTAAGTTTTTTTCATGGCGCACAAGTCGTATCAGGGGATGTTTTTTTTGATACTCTTCTATAAGCTCAATACTATTGTCTGTTGAACCATCGTCGATAATCAGAATTTCATCAGGCAGTCTGGATTGGCTTAAAATTGAATTTAGATTGTCTGGCAAGTAAGCACTGTCATTGTAATTTGCTATAATGACAGAAAATGTCGCCATATACCCAACGCGACCCAAAATTTGGTTTTGGGACGCAGCGAAAGCTTCCGCGGTTGATACGATCAGATTAGAAATATGAGCTAAATCTGATCGCTCAACCCCGGAGCTTTGGCTCGTCCCCAAATCCAAATTTTGAGTCACGTTGGGTATACTACTGTCTACCATAGACATCTTCTAGTCTCACAATATCATCCTCTTCCAAATACTCCCCTACCTGAACCTCGATCAATTCAAGCGGGACTTTCCCCGGATTCTCTAGGCGGTGCGCAGTTCCTTTAGGCACATAGATGCTCTGATTTTCATGAACCATCTGAATGGTATCGCCGATTGTCACTTTGGCAGTCCCTTGAACCACAACCCAGTGCTCGCTGCGATGATAATGAAGCTGCAAGCTCAGCTGTTGCCCTGGATCTGCCATAATCCGTTTGACTTTGTAGCGAGGTCCTGTCTCTAACACTTTATAATGTCCCCAAGGCCGATGGCTTGTTAAATGCTCTCGGACCTCTTTATTCCCGCGCTCTTTCAGTTCTGCGACAAGTCCTTTAATGCGTTGAGACTCGCCCCTTTTACCTAAAAATAGCGCATCTTCTGTTTCAACAACGAGCATATCTTCTAGGCCTACCATCGAAATGAGTCGTTTACCTCCCACTATCAAGCAATTTTTCGTGTCAATTGTATGGATATTTCCGATCATCACATTTTGATGAAGGTCTTTGCTGGTTAGATCAAAAAATGTATCCCAAGAGCCAACGTCAGACCAGTTGCATTTAAACGGGATCAGCGAGAGAGAATCTGATTTTTCCATCAGCTCATAATCAATTGAGACATTGGGCAGTTTTGAAAAATCTATGCGCAATGCCTCTAAAGTACCAGAGAGTTTATCGAAGAAAAGAGGAGAGTATCGCTCAAGCTCTTTTTTAAGTGTTGCGAAAGTAAAGGTGAAGATACCGCAATTCCAGAAGTAATTTCCCGCTCTAACAAACTCTTCAGCTCTCTCTAAATTCGGTTTTTCAATAAATGCCTGTACGGGGAAAGCGCCATCCGCAGACAGAGCCTTTATACCCAAACAACTTGAAAAGTTGGGTTTTAGCTTCGTCGGACAGCCACTGTCTTGGAACCTGCCTGCATCGCTAAACTTTTTAAGTTTAGCGGCGATGGCACCAGCAAGCCGGGTTCCAATACAGGGCGCCTCTTTGCTAAATTCTCCACTTTTCAAGTCATTTGGGTATACAAGAATATAACCATAACCTGTCTCTGGCTTTGTCGGAACTGCTCCAAACGTGACAATCTTACCAGTTTTTGCCAATACCTCTGCTTGATTTACCGCCTCTAAAAAAAGAGGGTCAGAGTCGATCCAGTAATCAGAAGAGGAGACTAAAATCGGCTCATCAGGCTCTATACCCTGAACCTCTTGCAGTTGTTTCACAGCAAAAAGAATTGCAGGCGCTGTGTTTTTTTGCTCAGGCTCTACGACAATCTGCTCAAGCAGGTCCGGATTAATCTCTTTAACCTGACTTTTGACAAGAAAATAGTAACTTTCGCTTGTGACAATCAGTAAATCTTTAGGTAACCGGCCGATCAAAAATCGCTCAATCGACTGTTGTAGCAATGACCTTTTTTGATTCAATTTGAGAAATTGCTTTGGGAAAGCCTCTCGGGAGATAGGCCAGAGCCTCGTCCCTTTACCGCCTGCTAAGATAATAATTTTCATAAATACTCCTGGCCATTTTCGATATAGATTTAGGAAGAAACTTGTAGAGGTTAAATTTAATAAAGTTTTTTATGTTTTTGTCTTGATAAAGAAGTTTTGCAATAGAATCGAGCATCTCTATTTCATGATCCTTTTGCTCCCCCCCCTTTGCCATGGCAAGCGCACGCAGTCTAACTTCACCTCTGATCACTCTGCGGATCTCTTTAGCCTCATAAGAAGAGTTGCCAAAAAAATCATCTGCTAATTTATTGTATCCAAAAACCGAGATCCCCATCCGATGGATCTTTCCTTGTCTAGAAAACGAGTCGTTCCCAGACCGATTCAACAGAAAAGGCTCTGGCAAATACCGAATCGAAAAACTCTCTTTCATCATCCCAAACAACCGAGCAACATGGGCATAGCAACTAGAAAAATAGATCTCATCTACGGGAGTTGTCATCCAGCGAGAGCGTAAAACAACCAACCCACTGAGATAACTAAAAAAAAAGTGAGAAGTGAGCGCTTGTGAAAAGAATTTATGTCTATCTCCGTTTTTTGTAAAATCAAAATCAGTCACTGTATCGATAGAGGCGTATTTTATAGGTCGATGTCCCTCTTTAATGTTGATTCCGGTTCTAACAGAGCCACAAATATAACAGTCGCGCGCTGTTTTTAGCTCTTCTAATATCCGCACAACAGAACCCGGAAGGAGCACATCATCGCTGCTAAGGAGAAAGACATACTCCCCTTGCGCATAACGAACTGAAAAGTCAGTATCTCGATCAAAACCACCATTTTCATCTCTTCTAATATACCGTATCTGCGCGTCTGATTTTTCCTGAAATCCCCGAACAACCTCAGGGGTGTTATCCGAAGAGGCGCCATCTAGAATGACAATTTCTACAGAATCATCCATCTGAGGAATGATACTCGAAAGAGTCTCTCCTATAAATTTGCCAAAATTATACGTTGGAATGCAAATTGAAAGACGCATTGATATACCAATTAATTGTACGGCGCAGTCCCTCTGCAAACATGCATCGAGGCCTCCAGCCGAGTTCTTTTCGAATTTTTGTTGAATCTATCGCATAGCGCTTGTCGTGACCTGGCCGATCGGTTACGTAAGTAATAAGCTGCTCGAGTTGAACCAGATCCTGAGAGGTTGCGCGTGCAACTTCTTGGATCAATTCAGAGATGAGCTGAACATTGCTCTTCTCAACTTCTGCGCTGACACCATAAACCTCTCCTGGTATGCCGTATTGAAGGATCTGAAAAATAGCTTCTGCATGATCTTCAACAAAGATCCAGTCGCGCACATTTAACCCATTGCCGTAAATAGGCAATGGCTTGTTTTTGAGACAGTTGAGGATCATCAGAGGGATCAGTTTTTCTGGGAACTGACGCGGCCCATAATTATTTGTGCAATGAGAGATGGTTGTTGAAAGGCCGTATGTATGCTGATAGGCACGCACAAAATGGTCGGATGCCGCTTTTGAAGCAGCATAAGGGGAATTTGGCTTATAAGGTGACCCTTCATGAAAGCGCCCCTCTAGCGAAGAGCCATACACCTCATCTGTCGAAATGTGGTGAAAATGAATCGATGGGTGGCGACGGACCACTTCTAAAAGAGCAACTGTTCCTTCGACATTTGTCTTTAAAAACGTCTTTGGAGAAGTGATACTCCGATCAACGTGGCTCTCTGCTGCACAGTGAACGATAGCATCGATTTTGTGCTCTAAACAGAGCGCTTCTACAAGCGCTTCATTGCAAATATCCCCATAAACAAAATGGTAGCGCAGATCATCAATTAAAAGTTCTTGTGCCGCGTACGTCAGCAGGTCTAAATTGACAATTTTATTAACTTTATCAAGCGCAAAAAGAATAAATGCAGAGCCAATAAATCCAGAGCCACCTGTTACTAAAATATTTTTATAGCGCATGCTGAGAAAATTCCTTTAAAGCCTCTTGCCATGAACGTGGTTTAATGTTAAGCAACGCTTCAATTTTTTTCGTAGATAAAACAGAGTATCTAGGGCGAATGTGCTTTGCAAAACAGTCTCTGGAAAGGATAGGGAGAAATTGCGAAGAACTTTTTGGCAATAAGAGACGTGCCTCTTCTGCCATCTGCAGCCGGTTACAAGAGCCTACGTTTGCAAAGTGAAAGATCCCAGAATGAGGTAAAAGAGCGATGAGAAGTTCTGCAAGGTCTTTGCTGTATGTGGCACGAGAGACAAGGTCAAAAACAAGGGTTAAAGGGGCATTTGTTTGTAGTAACTGAAATAGTTTTGAGCTTAAGCTCTTTCCTCCTCTGCCAAAGAGGTTAGATGTTCGGACAATACAAGCTGAGGGAAAAGTCGACACAAGAAGCCTTTCCCCTTCAAGCTTACTCTTTCCATAATTCCCAAGTGGCGCACACAAATCTTCCTCTCTATAAGGCTCATTTTTTTCACCTGAAAAGACGAAATCTGTTGAAATATGGATGAGTTTAAGAGACAAGAGAGCGGCTATTTTCCCTAAATTCTCGGGAATCTTGGCATTGACCTGATACGCAAGTTCCACCTCTTCTTCAGCCAGGTCAACATTTGTATAAGCCACACAATTGACAATATGCGTGATCTGATGGCTCTGCACAAACTGTTCAATCTCTTCTAAACAAAATAAGTCTACATCGCCTCTGACACTGCTGGCAGCATCAACTCCTCTTGTGCGACACAACTCAAGAAGCGCGGATCCAAGAAGCCCCGAAGCGCCAACAACCCAAAGCTTCATCAGTTCACATCCTTGAACCGTGGCGCCAACCGATCTTTTTCAGAGAGAAGGGGTTCATCAATTGGCCAGACAATCCCAATCTCTGGATCGTTATAACAAAAAACCCTGTCTTCGGCCAAATTGAAAAGCGCACTACACTGGTAAATGAGATGCACGGTCGGGCTCAAGACACAAAAACCATGAGCAAATCCCGCCGGAATAAAGAGCTGTTGATGCAGGTCGGCCTTGAGATGAATACCAAGCCACTGCTTAAAGGTCGGAGAGTCAGGACGAATATCGACAACGACATCATAAATTTCTCCAGAAAGAACAATCAGATGTTTTGCTTGGGGTAAGGAGCGTTGAAAGTGCATGCCACGCAAGACGCCATACGATGAAAAAGAGTGGTTCATCTGCACAAATGTGCAGTCAATTCCCACATCGGAAAAGAATTGTTGATTCTGCAATTCTTTAAAAAAACCGCGCGCATCAGAATAGACTTTTGGTTCAATTAATTTAACATCTGGAAAAAAAAGAGGTGTAATAGACATCTTGCGAAAGATTACGCTGTTGCTTTTTTTTAATCAACACGCATATGATCTAATATATCTGTATCTCAATCGGGTTCTTATGCACTTTTTTCGCTCTTGTGGACATGTTTTAGGTGGAACTCTACTCATCGCTGCAACGACAATTGGCGTTGGCATGCTTGCCTTGCCAGTTGCGACGGGCCCCGCAGGCTTCGTCCCTTCTCTTGCTATCTACTTAGTCACCTGGCTCTTTATGCTCTGTACGGGACTTTTACTTTTAGAGGTCTGCAGTTGGATGCCAAAAGATTCCAACCTCATTTCAATGGCACAACGGTTTTTAGGCCCTATCGGAAAAGACCTATGTTGGATTGTCTATCTCTTTCTCTTTGTCACAGTCATGATCGCCCACGTTGCAGGTGCAGGTTCGGTCATCAGCGAATGGACAGAAGGGGCATTCCCTTCTTGGCTTGCGATGGTACTTTATGTCCTTGTCTTTGCTCCTGTTGTTTACCTTGGCACTCGATCTGTTGATAGACTAAATCTTGGACTGATGATTGCTGTTTTGATCTCCTACATTGCTTTCATTGCGGTCTCCTACGGTCATGTCAACTTGAGCCTACTCAAGGAAGTTCACTGGATCAAGGTATGGGTAGCTCTGCCTGTCCTTTTTACCTCATTTACCTATCAGGTGATTATTCCAACATTGATGACCTATATGAACCGCGATGTCAAGAAAGTACGCCTAGCCATTTTTCTTGGCACTTCTATCCCACTCCTAGTCTACCTTGTCTGGGAGTTTCTGATTTTAGGAATCATTCCTATTGAGGGACAACATGGCTTAATTGAAGCCGGCAGGCTCGGCCAGACTGCCGTCATGCCATTAAAACAGTTTGTCGGCAGCCCCTGGCTTTTTACCATCGGAAAATGTTTTGCAATCTTTACGATGACAACCTCCTATATCGCCCTGTCGCTCGCTTTTCTTGATTTTTTAGCAGATGGGTTACACGTTTCAAAAAAGGGCTGGAAAAAAATAGGCCTCTGCGCACTTATTTTTGTTCCACCGACCATTATCTCCCTCACCTATCCGCATATTTTTATTGTCGCTCTCAGTTATGCCGGTGGAATTAGTTGCGCTCTTCTCTTTGGGCTTCTCCCTCCACTTCTTGTCTGGATTGGCCGTTATAAACATCGCTTCCCCAAGTCAACAAGGCAACTTTTTGGCGGAAAAGTGATGTTGTCACTATTGATATTTTTTATTGCCTTGGAACTTGCTATCGAATTATATAATCAGTTTTAATGTGTCAGATAAGATCTCTCTCTCTTTTGTTAGTTAGCTTTATTGCTTGTAGTAAGGGCTACTCTGTTGGAGAAGAGGGCTTCTATCTACATCCCAAAGTCGCTCCCTGGTTTACAGGTCCCCTCCTCACCCCCAGCGCCAATGTCATTAAGGTTGGCCACGCCAATATCGAGCCGTATCTCTATGCCACAAAAATATTTGGCTCGTACGACAAAAACTGGCATCCACGAATCAACCCCGTAAAAACCTGGAACATTAATGTGCAACTCCCCATTCAGGCGGGGTTGATTGAACGTTTTGAAGTAACAATAAATCCCCAGGTTTTTTACAACTATAACCACAACGGATCTTCCATTCGCTTTGCAGACCTTCCCATTGGAATCGGCTATCAACTGCGCAAACGCGGTGATATTGGAGAGACTTACTGGCCAGCCATTAAACTAATTATCGCTGAAACTTTTCCAACAGGCAAGTATCAGCACCTAGATGGGACAAAAGGGGCTGCTGTCGACTCAAGTGGTAGCGGTTCCTACTCAACGCGCTTTGGAACAACTCTCGGACAAACCTATCACCTCAGCGGACTCCATTACCTCTCTCCCCGCTTTCATGCCAGCTATATTATTCACACTCCCACTCACGTGAAAGGCTTTAATACCTATGGAGGCGCTGCCGATACGAATGCAACCGTTATACGTAGAGCTTTTCTTAACACAACTCTCGGGTTGGAATACTCTGTAACAAAAAATTGGGCTTTAGCCCTAGATATTGCAAGCTTCTATAGAGGTAAAAGAACATTTCGCGGCAACCCAGGCCACTCAGCTACAGGAGTGCGACTAGATCTTTCAGCTCCATCAAGCAACCAAATCTCTCTTGCTCCGGCATTCGAGTACAACTGGAGCTCACAGCTCGGATTAATTACAGGCGCCTGGTTTACAGTGGCTGGAAGAAATAGCTCTCGATTTATCAGCTCCGTCACAGCCTTCAACTACTATTACTGAATCACGTTGGGCATACAAAGTCGAGCTTGTATATTGATAATGTTTTTTATGTGGCAATAGAAATTAATTAAGCGCAATGACAGTCCCATTACGGCCAGTAACTTTATCCCTGCGATACGAAAAAAACTGTTCTGGATGATCGTATGTGCACAGACGTGCAATTTCAATATGGTGTGGCAGAATTCCCGCTTTTAAAAGCTCAGAACGACTCATCTCCCATAGATCAAAATAGTAAGGCTTGACTTGAAATTTCCATAGGCGCTCTGGGAACTCTTCTTTGTAATTAACAAACTCTGAGTGGCAAGGTCCAAGACTTGGTGAGATACAAGCGAGAATATTTGAGGCTTGAGCCCCATACTTTTCACACATCTGCTTAATGGCAACTGTAAAAATCCCCGCCACATTTCCACGCCAACCTGCATGAACATTTCCAATCGTGCGCGTTACCGGATCAAAAAGAAGAAGAGCCTGACAATCGGCATGGGTAATCAGAAGAGCAAGATCTGCCTCCTGACTCAAAAGACCATCACATCTTTCAAGGGCAAAAGGCAATTTTCTGGTTAAACAAGAGACTTTAGCTCCGTGGACATTCTCTGCTGCAACAAGCTGTGACACCCCGCACCTTTTACGAATAGACTCTCGATTTGCAGCTACCCACAAGGGATTATCCCCTACCTTATCTCCCACATTAAGCGCAGAATAAGGAGGGGGACTGACACCCCCTGTGCGTAAAAAGACCGCATGAAACAGACCCGGCACTCGGATGAGCAACTCAAATTGAAAAAAAACCTTCTCTTTCAATCATCTCTATTTGACAGGACAGCTGCCGCCCATTTTTGGCTTCATAGGAGCAACTCTATCATCTTTTGTCACTTTCTCAACAGCTTGATCTGCACTCATCATTTTTCCCTTCGTATCAGCCTGCTTTGTCATGTCCATCGCCATTCTGCGCTGCTCTTTAGAAAATTTAGAGCAAAAGTACATCTGGTTCTGTGATGTCAACCCTTTAGAAAATACCTGTTCTGAAGGCATCAGCTTTTCACAATCCATCTTTGTCTCTTTAGAGTAAGCAATCTCCTGAACTGTCGCCTCATCCGCAAATCCGTGCGAAAGAGTCGCTAAACTAAATAATGCGAAAAATAACTTTTTCATCTAAAATCCTCCTGTGTGTGTGATTCTAACTTAACCTTATCTGGATAAATTTTTTTTGTCTAAAAATAAGTTGCTATTCCGTAGACTCCAAAATTATGAGTACACCTATACCTACCACCCTCCCCGCAAAAAGCAACTATTTAGTCTGTAGAAATAGCCTTTTATTACTTTGGCTAAGCCATTTACTCATTGACTTCTGCACGGGGATATGGCCTATCTACAAAACAATTGCCGGGGTTGATCTGATCCACGCAGGTCTTATGGTGGGGAGCACAAGTTTTTGTGGGGAGATCTTACAAATCGTCTTTGGCTATTTTTCAGATAAAGGAAAGCGAAAAACCATCCTACTCCTTGGACTCTTCCTCTCTTCTCTAATTCTCATGATCACATTTAGCGGCAACCTCAGCCACTCCTTTTGGCTACTTCTTGTCCTAGCAATTGGCTCCGGAGCATTTCACCCAGCAGCCATGGGTTTTGCCGGAAGCATTTCAAAACTCCACAAAGGCAAAGTGATTCTTTTTTTTGCATCAGGAGGCGCTCTCGGGCTTGGGATTTCCCAGTTAACCTTTGTCCACGTCTTAACCCTCTTTGATGGCCACGTCTGGGTCCTTTTCATTCCCTTTCTTATTGTGATCACGCTCGTTTATTTCAACCGTTTCCCTAAACAAACCTTGAGTGAAAATAAGATCTCCCTACGCCGATTTTTTGAACCTCTACTTAAACATAAAAGATCCCTCTCCCTCCTCTACTGTGCACAAGTGGCAAATCTCGGGCTCTTCTTCTCTTTTACATTTCTTCTGCCCGACCTATTACGCGCAAAAGGCTGCCACTCCTGGCTCTGTATGGGAGGGGGTCATCTCTGTTTTATTTTAGGA
>Ga0207080_1126_pt1 | contig 14954 bp, 15 predicted proteins | sample Alteio_BWMinHeat_58_FD_153532 | JGI IMG/M metagenome (GOLD analysis project Ga0207080, IMG submission 153532) | Enriched cells from forest soil in Barre Woods Harvard Forest LTER site, Petersham, Massachusetts, United States -... | ecosystem: Environmental > Terrestrial > Soil > Temperate forest >...
TGTAAAACCCGCCTTCTTATTGGCGGGTTTTACAAAAAAGCTTTTTTTATAACTGACCAGGCGCCTGATTGATGCTCCTATCTTCAGCTGTCATGGCGTATATCCATTGTCGTCCAAACATTGATGCGTGGACACGATAATAACAAAAGCTATCATCGTGATTCACCAGCTTTATATATCCTTCATTTTGATGTAAAGCGTTATTTATCCCATCCAGAACCACTCGGGCAGATAAATTCAATGGCATGGTATCAACAGCAGAAACTTCCAAAGGCGTCGTGGCGCCATTTGGAAACACATAAAGTCCATGCAAGTGAAAAACACCCAATCCCGCAGCAAAGACATCAGAATCATCAAAACCATTTTGGGTTTTAAATTGATTGGGAGTCGGGCAATTAAAAACATCAGCGGAAGATGTTAATGGCATTAACGAAAGAAATGAAGCTAACACAGCGGCTGTTGAAAATTTTATCATAGTACTCGTCAATCAAACATCGAGCTGACAGATTCTTCTTCGTTAACGCGCCGGATGATTTGCGCCAGCATCTCGCCGATACTTAAGCTTCTAATCTTGGAGGATTTTTGAGCCGCTTCGCTCAAGGGTATTGTATCAGTCACAACTACTTCATCTAATGCAGAAGCTTCAATATTTTCAATCGCTTTGCCTGATAATACGGCATGAGTACAATAGGCTTTAACTAATACGGCGCCTTTTGCTTTTAAGGCATTAGCTGCTGCACATAGTGTACTGCCAGTATCTACGATATCATCAACCAATAAACAACTGCGATCTTTGACATCGCCAATAATATTCATGACTTCTGCTTGATTCGCACGCGGACGGCGCTTATCAATAATGGCTAAATCCGCTTCGTTTAATAATTTGGCAATAGCGCGTGCGCGGACAACACCGCCGACATCTGGAGAAACAACAACCAGATTGGGATATTTCTTTTGTCGAATATCCGCCATCATAACGGGTGTAGCATAGACATTATCAACAGGAATATCAAAAAATCCCTGCACTTGATCGGCATGTAAATCAATCGTTAGTAAACGGCTAATCCGCACTTTGACCATCATATCTGCAACAATTTTTGCGGTAATAGGCACACGCGCAGATCGCACTCTGCGGTCTTGTCTGGCGTAACCAAAATACGGTACAACAGCCGTAATGCGATTAGCAGAAGCGCGCCTCAAGGCATCGGCCATAATAATCAATTCCATCAAATTATTGTTGGTTGGCGCGCAGGTTGGCTGAATGATAAAGACATCCCGTCCACGAACATTTTCGAGAATTTCAACCATAGTTTCGCCATCACTAAAAGTACCCACAGTCGCTTTACCCAGCGGAATTCCAAGATAATGCGAAACATTTTCGGCCAGTGGCAGATTGGCGTTACCGCTAAAAATCATCATGTTAGACACAGAATTTCCTTTATTTTTCAGGAATAATTGGCTGGGGTGCCAGGATTCGAACCTGGGAATGCCGGGATCAAAACCCGGTGCCTTACCACTTGGCGACACCCCAAAGATGAGACGCTATTTTGATGAGACCGCCCTCGCCTGTCAATTAAAATATTGAAATTGATTAATGATAATGCGTAAATTAATTTCTGGGCGGGTGAGCTGAATCAAACTGGGCAACTGACCCTGATATCTCAGATAATCAATTTTCCAGCCCTGCTGTTGTAATGAAACCAGCTGATGTTTTGCATCATACATTTTTTCTGAACCCATATGGGGCGCAGGCAATGCACGAATCCAATAATTTAAATTATTGACGGGAATTTGCCAGCCTGTATTTTGTTTGAGCAAAATTTCCGCTGAATTGGCCTGATAAATTTTGCCTTGATTATCAGTGTAAGTCACCAAATTAGGATTACCGTTTAATTCAACCGCACCAATACCTAACGGCCCAAAAAGGCGGATATGATAAATTTCGCCCTGCTGCTGCCAATACAAAGATGCACTGCCTGATTTTTCAGGCGTTTTCACGCCAATTTTACCCTGCAATACCCAATTTTGGGTTTGAGCTTGTGATACAGGCTGTATTGTTGCACAACCTGATAAAAACAAAACTTCAACTAAAATAAATAATAATAAAAATGGTTTATTCATCGTGCTTTCCTCTGCTATACTCCTAAGTTCTATGCCGGGGTGGCGGAACTGGTAGACGCGCCGGACTCAAAATCCGGTGATGGCGACATCGTGTCGGTTCGATTCCGACCCTCGGTACCAATCTCTTTAGTGTGTCAAACATGAGCAAATTACGTAAACTCATTGGCCTCGCAGGCGTTGCCAAAAATGAAAATTATACTGCCCAACAATGGGGACGACGTTTTGAGTTTCTCATGGTTATGGTCGCCATCTGGCTGCCTTTGCAATGGCATATGCAAAATCATCATCTGATTTCGCATATTGAGTCAGACATTGCCAATTGGACAGTATGGTTATTTTTTGTCTTGGAAACAACTACTTTACTCATCCTGGCCGATCATCGTTTTAATTATATAAAACGCAACTGGATGAATCTTGTCATTATTTTTGTAGGTTTGCCTGCCATTTGGCAACAAACGCCATTATTGGGCATCTTACGCGGCCTGCAGTTATTATTGATGCTGCGATTAATGCTGCCCTGGTGGGATACCAGCGTTCATTTTCTTTCCCGAAATCGTTTAGGCACAACACTCATTGTCGCTTTTGTGACGACGACTCTCGCTGGCGTATTAATGACAGCGATAGACCCCAAATTTAAAACACCCTGGGAAGGTATCTGGTGGGCGTGGCAGACAGTAACAACAGTCGGATACGGTGATATTGTCCCTGTCAGCTTCGAAGGACGTATATTAGCTATATTCTTAATGCTCATGGGATTAGCGCTGCTTTCTTTACTGACCGCAAATTTTTCAGCTTATTTCATCAGCCGCGGCACAAATCAGGTCGCCAGAACGGAAGATGAAATACTTAAAACACTTCAGGATATTCAAAAAAGATTAGAGAAGATTGAGCAGAGAGGAGATCAGGAATGACAGCAAAAACTTCCCCCAAAGATTTTGAATCCGCATTGAAACAGCTTAATCAAACTGTCGAAAAGATGGAAAAAGGTGGACTATCACTAGAAGACTCTCTTGTCGAATTCGAACAAGGCGTTGCACTGATTCGATATTGCCAGGATTTATTAAAGAAAGCTGAACAAAAAATACAGATTTATAACAAAGAAAAAAATCAGCTTGATTCTTTTAATGATCCTGAAGGCAATGGCAATTCGAACTAATAATTGTAGGGTGGATTAGGCGCATCGCGCCGTAATCCACCAGCTAAAACTGTTATTTGGTGGATTACGCGCCGAAGGCGCTAATCCACCCTACAATTATTTAATAATAGCAGAAACAGGAATACTGATGGGCTTAGAAGGTGTTGGCATCCAAGCATGTCCGCAGATTAATTCATGCTTTGGTGAAAGCATTTCTTTATCCATCACGACATCGACAAATTCCAGATGAACTAAAAAATCGCCAATATCTCTTAGTTCGAAATTAATATTTAAAAAACCAAACAACAATAAGCCTGCTGGGTTTAAATTTTCTTTCCATTGATTTAAAAAAACAGAAATATCTTTGGTCTCTGAAGTTAAAATCGCAAAAATCAAATCGGCTTTTTGTTTGCCGTCATTCCCGTGAATACGAGAATCTGGATATATTGCCTGTAGAGCATCTTGTTCGCCTCCAATATTTATAATATCATTGGGATTAATTTTAATGTACTCTAAACGCTCAATCATAATTTGCGAGATTTCTCTCATATGAATCATATTTGTCTGCTTTGTCATGAGTCTACCCCAAAAAAATTAGCGCTATGCGATGATTGCGAAAAATTTTTACCTCTCGCTGAGAATATCCAAAATCCTGGCTTTAATAAAACTATTATATTATTTGATTATCTATTCCCTGTTGATAAGCTTATCACGCGTTTGAAATTTCAACACCAGCTTATCAATGCTAATCTATTTGGACAATTACTGGGAAATAAAATAAGCCAATTGTATCATAATCAGGAGTTACCCTCATTATTGATCCCCGTTCCGCTTCATCCGAAAAGATTACGGGAAAGAGGGTTCAATCAAGCGCTTGAGATTGCAAAGCCTATCAGTAAAAAATTACATATTGCTATTGATAAAAAAAGTTGTTATCGAATCAGACATACTTCAGCACAGTCTGGACTATCACGATCAGATCGCCTGAAAAATCTTGTTAATGCTTTTGACCTTAAAAAACCTCTAACATCCAATCATGTTGCATTAATAGATGATGTGATCACAACAGGTCAAACTCTAAGAGAATTGGCTAATCTATTACGAAAAAATGGTGTTGAGAAAATAGATGTGTGGTGTTGTGCTAAAACACCACGCTCTTGCCTTAAATAATATAAGTAATTACATCACCAAGCATTTCTCATTATTGTCCGGATGTTGCTTAGGGTTTCTCATTGTGTTCACAGAACTACTAGAAGATGGATATATGCCTATTCCTGGCTTTCCCATTATTTCAGAGGTTTTTATTTCCTTGCTAGAACATCCAAGAAAATCAAAAAATTCTAGAGATTTTCTGTGTAATTGTTGTTCAATTTTACTTATTTCTGAAGCTTGTTCAGTAGTATTTTGAGAAATAAAGATTTTATCAAGAATAAAATTATATTGATGAATATGAGAATTAATAACACTAAAAATATTCTGAGGAATAGCTCCAATATTTTCAGGATCTTTAGATAATTCACTATATTCATTCTTGCGAATGGCTCTTAAAACCGTAGCAAGATAAGAAAAAGCTGCGTCTTTATCCAAGTATGAAAATTTATGAGTTTCATTTTCTATAACTTTGAAAAGCGCATAAACAGCTACCAACCACTTTTCATAACTGTTGTTTTCTTGTTTCTGATGTGCTCGTGACTCAGAAATACCCATCTTAATTTCTTGAGATAATTCTAAAAGCTGTTTTGTCAGCGGGTTTCCATTTGTTACTTGAAATGAATATTTAAACCCACATGATTTTGCCTCATCAACATTTCCTTTACCATCATCAAAAAAGTATATATCTTCTTTGGGTATGGAAAATTCTACGCTATATTTACTCAACTTATCAGATTTACTATCTTTACGCTCATGATTCGTTGGAGAATATTCAGATATAAATTGGCTTATCCCAGCTTTTTTAAACTCTTTTTTATAATATTCCAAATTATCGCCGTCTGTCCCTGTTGCAATCACTATTTTATACCCCGCTTTTGAAAATTTCTCCAAAACAACAGCAAGATTTTTATCTATTATTGCTGGAATAGTCTTATCTTCATTTTCTTTCTCATAGTCATATCCTGTAATGATTGTTCCCTCTACATCCAGCACCAATAATTTTTTATTTTGTGGCAGAATATTTATATTTTCAACTGGCGGTAACGCAGCTGGAGCTAAAGGAGGGTTGATGGTTTCTATACGTTTTTGAATCAGCTCAATGATGTGGTTAATGAATGTTTGATCTGAAACATCCTTAGTTACCATATTACGGCAAAGATTAAGCATTCGTAATAAAACATTGGAAAGAATATTTGAACAATTATTGCCAATATCTATTGGAAAGTTTTCAATTTCTTTGATTTTCCCTATAAATGCTTCAAGTTGATCCTTTACTTCTTTCAATTCTTGATTGCTCATATCATCATCAATATTAAAATTAATTTCCTGATTAATCATATCATCTGCTGCATTAAATAATGCTTGTGGTAAATTCTCTTTTTTTTCATTATTTTTTGTATTGGTTTGATATGTAAATACTTGCAATTGATGGAGTTTGTCTCTATATTTTTCTGAATAATGAATATTGGCGCTTGGATTTTCGATCAATGAGAGCTTATCTCCAACAAGCACAGCAATACATAAATTAGCCACGGGAATATCAGCATTATATGATGTATAAGTTAACATTTTTCCATTTTTGGGTTGATATTTTGGAGGCGCATCCTCTGAATGGCATTTATCAATAACCGATTTTTTTACTGCCATAAGCGACAGATAGGTTGATTGATTGGGGGCTTGCATTCCGTGCCGCTTTTCATACGAAGCAAAAGCAATCTCGAGATCATCTGAAACACTTACCTGCATTGTCTCGCTGGGAAATTTATTATCAGTCTCACTTAAGTAATTTACTGCCCAGTACAATTTAATATCATCCTTTTCAAAATTATTCAGTAAGTCTTGGTTGACTTCTGGCAGTTTTATGAGTAAGTGACAAAATCCTTCCTTATGAAGTTGGAATGATTCAACTGTCTGATTGTTTAACATTAAGCGTCCACAAAAAATAAGTTGCTGTTCTTCTATATCAATACCAGATTTTTCTTTAATTTTTTTCTTTATATTCAAAACAGTATCTTGTGATTCACACTCTATAGAAATTACTGTTCCAGTCAGTGTTTTAATAAAAATTTGCATAATTTCTCCTCTCATTACTAAAAAATAATTTTAGTTTAGTATAATCTAAAATTTTCATATTTTTCACTTTCACAATCTCTAAAATAAGCGATGTAGTCTGCCCTTTCAATAAATCACCTAGATTTTTTCTGTCTCTTTTTCCACTTTTTTCGGCACATACAAATCAGTAATCGTCCCTTCATAGACTTCTGTCGCCATCATGACTGATTCAGATAATGTTGGATGTGGATGTATGGTTAACGCAATATCATCTGCATCACAGCCCATTTCAATAGCAAGAGAAATTTCTGAAATTAATTCTCCCGCATTGGTACCCACTATACCTGCGCCAATAACACGATGTGTTTTCTTGTCGAATAATATTTTAGTTAAGCCTTCGTCTCTACCCATCGCCAAAGAGCGGCCACTGGCGGCCCAGGGAAATACACCTTTGTCGTATTCAATATTTTGAGCTTTAGCTTCAATTTCAGTGAGACCCGTCCAGGCAATTTCGGGGTCCGTATAAGCCACAGACGGAATACAGCGCGGATCAAAATAATGTTTCTTGCCTGCAATGACTTCAGCAGCTAAACGGCCTTCTGATGATGCTTTATGTGCCAGCATCGGTTGACCTACAACATCGCCGATAGCAAATATATGAGATATATTTGTTCGTAGTTGGTTGTTAACAGCAATAAATCCGCGCTCATCGACTTTAACACCAGCTTTTTCTGCAGCGATATTTTTACCATTGGGACGGCGCCCTACTGCTGCTAAGATACGATCAAATCGCTGCGGGTCTTTCGGTGCATTTTGGCCTTCGAATGTTACCCATAGGCCGTCTTTTTTGGCCTCTACTTTTGTCACTTTTGTGCTGAGATAAATATTTTTATATTTCTTCTGCAATCTCTTAGATAACGGCGCCACAATATCTTTATCTGCACCTGGGATTAGTCCATCCATCATTTCGACTATGGAGATTTCTGTACCCAGCGCATGATAAACAGTTGCCATTTCTAAACCAATGATTCCACCGCCTAATACTAATAAACCGCCTTTGTTATCAGGCAACTCTAAAGCGCCTGTGGAATCTACAATACGAGGATCTTCTGGTAAAAATGGGAGTTTCACAGGTTCTGAGCCAACAGCTATGATAGCATTTTGAAAATCAATCAATACATCGCCAGATTTTGTTTTCACTTTAAGCTGATTAGCTGATACAAATTCTGCTGATCCCTGGATGATTTCTACTTTACGCTGCTTTGCGAGCATTTTTAATCCGCCTGTCAGCTTTTTGACTATACTGTTTTTCCAGTCGCGCAGTTTATCAAGAGAAATTACGGGCTTATTGTATTGAATACCGCAGTCAGAAATATGCTCTGCTTCATCAATCACCTTAGCGGCATGTAATAAAGCCTTGGAGGGAATACATCCGACGTTAAGACACACACCACCAATATTTTCATACTTTTCAACTAAGATAACTTTTTTACCTAAATCCGCCGCACGAAATGCCGCACTATAGCCGCCCGGACCACTGCCGATCACAACAACTTCTGTTTGTAAATTACTCATTTATTTCTTTCTCCGCTCTGATACGCTAAAAATTTATTTCTACAACATCATCGATCTAATATCTGACAAATACTTGCCGACCTGGACAATAAATCGCGCACCTTCTGCGCCGTCTATCACTCTATGATCATAAGATAAAGACAAGGGCAATATGACGCGCGGGACAAATTCGCCGTGAAGATACACAGGCTTAATTTGTGATTTAGACACACCCAATATTGCCACATCTGGCATATTAACGATGGGCGTAAATCCTGTTCCGCCAATACCGCCTAAACTTGAAATCGTAAAACAACTGCCTTGCATGTCTTTGGGTAAGAGTTGTTTATTTCTCGCTTTTTGGCTGACTTCTGACAATTCTTTGGCAAGATTCAATACACTTTTTTGATCGACGTCTCTAATCACGGGGACGACTAAACCGTCTGGCGTATCAACAGCCACGCCAATATGAAAATATTTTTTAAGAATTAAATTTTCACCAGTCGCATCTAATGATGAATTAAACTGCGGGAATTGCTTTAATGCTGCGACAACCGCTTTCATGATAAAAATCAGCGGCGTTATTTTATTACCCTGGTCAGCTTGAGCTTTTCTAAAGTTTTCCAATTCTGTAATATCAGTTTCTTCGAACTGTGTGACATGGGGAATTAATACCCAATTTCTATGCAAATTAATGGCTGTAAATTTTTTGATTTTACTTAAAGCTTTAGTTTCAATTTCTCCAAATTGACTAAAATCCACAACCAGTGCGCTCGGCAATGCACTACCCTGACTACCGCCTTTCATCGCTTTCTTTATAGCATTTAATAAATCTTCTTTTTGAATGCGATCTTTGCGACCCGAACCCGAAATAGAATTTAAATCAATATTTAATTCTCTGGCTAAACGTCGTACAGCAGGGCTGGCGTAGATTTCTGTTGCAATATTTGTTTTGATTTCTTTTTGAATTTCTACTGTTTTTTCTTTTTCTATGATAGACGCTGTGGGTTGTTGTGTTTGCTGAGGTAGAGATGCAACATTTTGCGTCTCTACTATTTTTAATTTTAAAATTAGTGATCCCATTTTGACTTTATCGCCGACTTTTACAGATACAGATTCCACTACACCCGCTTCAGGTGAAGGAATCTCCATGCTGGCTTTTTCACTTTCCAATGTAATTAAAGCCTGATCGATTTTGACAACATCTCCAGGTTTAACAGAAACTTCAATCACATCTACTTCGCTTGTTGTGCCAATATCTGGAACTGTAATCTCTTTTACCATGATAGCTATTTTCTCCTCACCATTATTCCGGGATTACATACTCACAGGATCTGATTTATCAGATTGTATATTATAAATTTTCATTGCTTTCGAGACATCGCTGTGTGAAATTTTCTTTTCATCTGCCAACGCTTTTAAAGCAGAAACAACAATATAGCGTCGATCGACTTCAAAAAAATCACGCAACTCTTCGCGCGTATCACTGCGGCCAAAGCCGTCTGTGCCTAACACAACATATCGCTGCGGAACATAAGCGCGAATCTGATCAGAATAAGAACGCATATAATCTGTGGCAGCAATCACGGGGCCTGTATAAGATTCTAATAATTGTGTGACATAGGGCTTTTTGGGTTTGGATTCTGGATTAAATAAATTCTCGCGTTCTAACTTTAACGCTTCGCGACGTAATTCTGTAAAGCTTGTCGCGCTGAATACATGCGCATTGACGCCATGCTCTTTTTCTAACATCTCAGCAGCAGCTAATATTTCGCATAAAATCGTCCCAGAGCCTAATAAAACAACTTCTAACTTGGCTTTGGGTGTTTGGCCCTCACGCAATAAATACATGCCCTTTATGATAGCTTGTTCTATATCTTTGGTTTTGGGCATCTCCCGATGCACATAATTCTCAATCATGGCTGTAATATAGTAATAAATACTTTCATTATTTTCTATCATGCGCTTTAAGCCATTTTGTATAATCACTGCCATTTCATAGGCATAAGTCGGATCATAAGAAATACAATTGGGAATGGTTGCTGACATCAATAAGCTGTGGCCATCTTGATGCTGTAATCCTTCACCCGCCAAAGATGTTCTCCCTGCAAGCGAGCCAATCAAAAAGCCTCTACAATGTGAATCAGCTGCTGCCCAGGCTAAATCACCTATTCGCTGGAAACCAAACATGGAGTAATAAATATAAAATGGAATCATGGGAATATCAGAGACGCTATAAGATGTCCCTGCAGCGATCCAGGAACAAAAAGCGCCAGCTTCGTTAATTCCTTCTTCAAGAAACTGCCCATCTTTGGCTTCTTTATAGTACATCACTTGTTCGCGATCAACTGGCGTGTAAGTTTGTCCTAATGGCGAATATATACCATATTGACGAAACATGCCTTCCATGCCAAAAGTGCGAGATTCATCAGGACTGATCGGCACAATATGCTTGCCAATATTTTTATCTTTCATGAGCGTATTGATAATTCTCACGAAAGCCATGGTTGTTGATATTTCACGATCGCCAGAGCTATCTAAGAGTGATTTAAATTCATCTAAGTTGGGCGTTGTTAATTTAACAGTCGATTCTGTTCTGCGTGCGGGTAAATATCCACCCAGTTTTTTTCGTTTTTCTTTAAGATATTGAACTTCAGGACTTTTTTCGCCCGGATGATAAAATGGTAGTTTTTCAATGGACGCATCATCAACTGGAATGTTAAAGCGATCACGGAAACGTTTTACCGCCTCTATGTCCATTTTCTTTTGGTTATGCGCAACATTCATACCCTCACCAGAATCAATGCCAAGGCCATAACCTTTAACTGTTTTAGCCAATATGACTGTGGGTTTGGAATTAGATTGTTTTACGGCAGTATCATAAGCTGTATACACTTTTTGAGGATCCAAGCCGCCTCGACGCAAACACCAGATATCATCATCACTAAGATGTGAGACCAATGCTTTTAATTCTGGCGTATTAAAGAAATGCTCACGAATATAGGCGCCATTTTTGGTTCGATATATTTGGTATTCGCCATCAACCACTTCCATCATGCGTTTTTTCAACAATCCCTGTGTATCATGCTCCAGGATTTCATCCCAGCCACTACCCCAAATGACTTTAATCACATTCCATTGTGCCCCTCTAAATATTCCTTCTAACTCTTGAATAATTTTGCCATTTCCTCTAACGGGTCCATCTAAGCGCTGTAAATTACAGTTAACCACAAAAATTAAATTATCTAATCCTTCGCGTGTTGCGATGGTTAGTGCACCTAAAGATTCGGGCTCATCCATTTCTCCATCACCCAAAAAAGCCCACACTTTGCGATGACTGGTATCCGCTAATCCCCTATTATGTAAATATTTTAAAAACCTGGCTTGATAAATGGCCTGAAGAGGACCCAGTCCCATAGATACCGTGGGGAACTGCCAAAATTCCGGCATCAACCAGGGATGCGGATAAGAAGAAAGTCCCTGTCCCTTAATTTCTCGCCGAAAATGATCCAGCTGAGCTTCGTTTAATCTACCCTCTAAAAAAGCTCTGGCATATATACCTGGCGAGGCATGTCCCTGGACAAATAACAAGTCATCGTTTTTAAAAAAATGGTGAAAGCCAATTTCATATAAATAAGCTGCTGAGGCATAGGTTGAAATATGTCCGCCTAACTCTGGAGCTCTTTTGACTGCACGTAATACCATCATGATGGCATTCCAGCGGATGATCGCTGTAATTCTGTTCTCTACATCAAGATCACCCGGATATTGGGGTTGTTGATCAACAATAATCGTATTGACATAAGGCGTTGTCACAGCACCGCCAGCAATAGATCCTAACTGGCTTAATATAAAATTCGCGCGCTCTTTTCCGTCATGTTCAATGACGTCTTCTAACGCTTCCAGCCATTCTTGTGTTTCAGTGGGATCAATGTCTTGCATTAAGATATCACCTCAAATTTTCAGTGATGTTTAGGTTTTTGCAAAAGTTTTTTAGGAATATTTAAAGGCAATAAACCCTCTGACTTTGCATTTAAAATGGTGATCTGTCCAACGCCATGCTCAGTTATTCCCACGTGGAAATTCCATCCATAAGAAACATCTTTAATCACCTTTTCATCACTGAGTTGTATGAAAAGCGAGTCTTCTTTTTCGTCATAGTTAATACTCAACATGGTTTTCTCTCAATTCCCATCGGTGCATTCTCTCAATTTGATCGGTTATAATTTTAGGCACATCATCGCCGGAAAAAATGAAATTGGCAAGTACGAGTTTAAAGTTCAAAATAGCGTTTTGAATTATGAGGGAAAATGATGGATAAGGCAAAATCGCGTACGATTTTTGAACGTTTTGCACTGCAAAATAAACAGCCGGTCACAGAGCTAAACTATACTTCGAATTTTGAACTGCTCGCGGCTGTGATGTTATCAGCCCAAATGACAGATAAGGGCGTTAACAAAGCCACAGCGGCGTTATTTCCTGTTGCTAATACTCCTCAGTCTATGCTGGATCTGGGCGAAGAAAAGCTTAAAAATTATCTTAAAAACATTAATTTATATAAAACTAAAGCTAAACATTTGATCCAGAGCTGTGAAATTTTAGTGAAAAAACATAACAGCATAGTCCCAGATACGCGGGAAGAACTGGAAGCATTGCCAGGTGTGGGCCGCAAAACCGCCAATGTCGTCTTAAGCATTGCTTTTGATCATCCGGCTATTGCCGTGGACACCCATATTTTCCGTGTAGCCAATAGAACAAAGCTCGCTCAGGGCAAAACGCCCCGCCAAGTCGAAGATAAATTGGTTAAAATCATTCCTGAGCTATACTTGAATCATGCGCATCATTGGCTCATATTACATGGGCGATATGTCTGTACGGCTCGCAGCCCAAAGTGCAAAGCGTGTATCATTCAGGATTTATGTGAGTATGAAGATAAAAATCTATGACAACATCAACATTTGTATTTAAACAAAGTTTGGTCAATTTACCTTCCATGCAGCCAGTGTATGACTTATTCCGGCGCTGCGAAAGTTTTGATGGATTTATGCCCAAAATTTATTGGCATACACTGCATGAACGCCAAAATGATCACAATGCCCTGGACTATCTCTGCTTTGCTGATGGAAAGCTTGCCGGCATGATGAATATTCTTTTTTTCTCTGACGTCGCTGAATTAACGATTTTGATTGATCCAGATTTTCGCGGACAGAAGATGTTCAAGAAATTTTTGATGATTGGCACAACAAAGCTAAAAAGTTATATCGTCTCGCATTACATGCTTATCAGTCCAAAAAAATGCGACTATCCAGGTGCGGTCTGGGATCATGACGAAGTCGAAATGCGCGCGCCGGATACACTCACTCTAGTCAAGCCAGTATTAACTTTACAGCGCGCCCAGCCTTCAGATGCAGATATATTAGCAGGCATTCATATCGAATGTTTTGAAAAACCTGATCGTCATGCGATGCGCGAGCGTTTCGCGACGACATTACTCGAACCCAATCGCAAAGCGTATATTGCGAAAAATGAGAATGGCGAAATTATCGGCAAAGTTCATGCCCGAGAAGATTTCAATCGCGTATATGTTCACGATGTGGGCATCAAAAAAGCTTTTCGACAACAAGGTTATGGAAAATCACTCATGCTGACCTGGCTTAAAGAATATCGCCAGGATTATAGCGACAAGCCCATTGCTGTTGAAGTCTTGGGAAATAACACTGCTGCATTGAAGTTATATGAATCTTGTGGATTTACGTTGACCAATAACTATCATTTCTGGAAGTTTGCATTGTGATCCAAAACCCTCTTCGTAGTAACTAATTATTTAGTTGACATCAACTAAATAATTAGTTACTCTGCTTTTACTATTATTCTTTTTTCGCTGTGATAATGACTTTTTTTCTGATTCCAGTTATCACAGAAGTATTTCCCATTTCGTTACATTCAAATTTTCATCTCGAACCTGTTTTAAAAAATGCTTCAGCGACTTTCTTAGAGAATCATCAAATTGTTCATCAACAAATTACTCAACTCAACACATCACAGTCATTATTATCAATAAATATTATCTTAATATTTATGTATATCATTGGATTTTGCATATTTTTAAAAAAACATATTAAAAATTTATTGCAGCTTAGACAATTAGAAAAAAATTCATTTTGTCAGCATAAAATAAATAATATTCATATCTTATTCAGTTCAACAACAGATATTCCGTTTTGCTGGTCATTGATAAAAAAGCATTTTATTGTGATACCTGGTGGATTCACTTTTTGATGATAATAAAAATCATTTGTTTTTGGAATATTTTTATTAAATTATGGATACAGTGGTTTAATGAGTTACAAGAATTTTCTTGTGATGAATCACTCATATTACGCCAGATGTTTACGCACAATGCCTGATCAACACAGCATCAGATGTATTTCATCATACACCTATACCAGACAGCGCACTGGGTATACGCGATTTATCTCAATCAATTTTATATAGGAGAGTCAATATGTTGTTTAATTATCGTCAAGGTAAAACGAAAAAAGTGTCAATCATTTCAGCTTATGTTATTTTATTTTTTGCCATGATATCAGCGGCTTATGCCATAACTGGATCATCTTCAATAACACCGCTGTCAACTCAGCAAGTGGCTGCAATGATTCAACAGTCAAATACTGATAAAGATTTTCAAATCTCAGCGACACCAGAAATCGTTAATGAAATTAATAATATTCGCGAAAGTGACCAGGCCCGAACATTTATGCGTGAATCTTTAAAAAGAATGAAAACAGTTCAACCCATTATTCAAGAAGTATTAAATAAAAATTCTATGCCTAATGATTTGCTCGTTGTGCCTCTTGTTGAATCAGGCTATCAACCCCTTGATCAGAGTAAAAATTCTGTATTAGCCGCAGGGATATGGCAAATTATTCCAAGCACAGCA
>Ga0207080_1127_pt1 | contig 14712 bp, 10 predicted proteins | sample Alteio_BWMinHeat_58_FD_153532 | JGI IMG/M metagenome (GOLD analysis project Ga0207080, IMG submission 153532) | Enriched cells from forest soil in Barre Woods Harvard Forest LTER site, Petersham, Massachusetts, United States -... | ecosystem: Environmental > Terrestrial > Soil > Temperate forest >...
GTGGTGGCAGCATTAACATTGGCTCCCGGTGTTGGAGGAATTTTACAAACTTCTTTTGGTTATAAAGCCAATTTTTGGGTCATGGCTGTTTTAGGATTAATAGGATTTGTCGCAATAATGATTTATAAGAAACCAGCAGAAATGAATTCCATCAAAACATCAATAATTTCTGATACGTTACCTCTTAGCCATAATTATTTCAGCTTATTAAAAGACCCTGTTTTTATGTTGTTTGCACTCCAGGCGGGAATTACAGTTTCTATTATTATAGTTTTCTCTATCAGCAATCCGTTTATATTACAAAATCAATTGGGATTATCGCCTCTAATTTATGGTTTTTGTGCTTTTTTGATTGCTTTTTTCGAGTTGCTAAGTTCTTTAATGAATGGCAAATTGGTTGGAGGTTTGGGCATTCATAAAATGATGATGATAGGCGTGGGTTGTATTTTATTGGGCAGTATTCTTATGTGTTTCAGATTAATTTTATTACCATTATGGCCTATATTTTCCGTTCTTTTGGCTTCTTCAATATTGTCTATAGGCGTAGGCATTATGATGCCCAATGTCAGTACACAAGCGTTTTCCAGATACGCGGTAAGCTTGGGCACAGTCGGTGCGTTATATGGATTTATCCAAATGCTGTTTGTCTCAGGGACGAGTTTTCTTGTCTCTTTGTATGCAAAAGAAAATCAGGCATCTGCGGGTATTATTTTATTGATTCTGTGTGTTGCCAGTGCGTTGATTTATGTTTATTTGTCTAAAAAAGTTAAGGCTTAATGATGCAAACCATGTTGTAATTCCGCAATGGATTCTGCTTCTGACATGACTTGCGTGATGTCTTTATCCAGTTGTCGGCTGATGAGCGAAGCAGAGAATAGGCCGAGTATGATTCGGGTTTTATTTTCAGGATCGGTTTTGACCACCATCAGGACATGCTGCTTGGTTTCCCTAAAGGTTTGAATAATATGGCCGACTTTGGCATGCGTCAAATCATCTATTTCTATGGCCGTTGTTTTTTTGAACGGCAGCATGACCATTTCGACTTCAATTTCACTGCGCGGAATGCGCCCTTCCTGGCTGATTTTGACGGGCTTTTCGCCCAGAATATCATCTGTTGTTACCACACCCAGCATCCGTTCTTCGCTGTCGACGACAATCAATACAGGTAAATGGTAAATGCGCATCTCAGCCTGGGCTTCTTCAAGAGACTTGTGGGCGCTGATGAGGGGTGGAGTGTGATATTTGAAGTCAACCATGACTGAAAGGGCTGAATCCTGAATATGTGTTACCTCAGGCAGCGCTGGCGGCTGTACGCAAGTCCACGCAAATGTAAAGTTGAAATGTGGAATTGCCTGAAAATTTTTGTTCATTTTAACTATCCATTCGGAATAAGGATGAAATTTTACCCCTATCACTTGAAATCAGCAAATCTGGCGCTATTTACAATAAATATTACCCCCTTTGCACGCAAAGGGGGTCGACGCCGAAGGCGGCGGGGGGATTTTGATGTATATTTGAAAATTAAAGAGGAGAATTCGCATGACCGTAACCGCACAGAAAGAAACATTGGGATTTCAGGCAGAAGTGAAGCAGCTTTTGCGTTTGATGATTCATTCGCTCTATAGCAACAAGGAAATATTTCTGCGGGAATTGATTTCCAATGCATCTGATGCCATAGACAAATTGCGTTTTGCTGCCCTGTCTGATGCGGCGCTGATGGAGCAGGACAGTGATTTTAAAATTCATATTGATTTTGATAAGCCCGCTCGCACCATCACGATTACAGACAATGGCATTGGCATGAGCCGCGAAGAGGTCATCAGTCATCTGGGGACAATAGCCAAATCCGGTACGCGTGAGTTTCTGGAAAATCTCACGGGTGATCAGTCCAAAGACGCGCATCTCATTGGCCAGTTTGGCGTCGGATTTTATTCTTCTTTTATTGTTGCCAATAAAGTGACGGTGTTAACTCGTCGTGCAGGTTTAACAGCTGAGCACGGCGTGAAATGGGAATCTGGTGGCGAAGGTGATTATAGTATTGAAAATATTGATAAACCCTCTCGCGGTACGCAAATTATTTTACATCTGCGTGAAGGCGAAGATGAATTTCTTGATGAGTGGCGTTTGCGTCATATTGTGACCAAATATTCTGATCATATTACCATTCCTATTACAATGGCTATTAAGAGAACAGAAGATAAAGAAAATCAAAAAGTAGAAACGACCAGCATAGAAACCATTAATCGCGCGACAGCTTTATGGACTTTATCTAAGAATGATGTCAAAGATAATGACTATAAAGAATTTTATAAGCATATTTCCCATGACTGGGAAGATCCGCTTATCTGGAGTCATAATAAAGTCGAAGGCAAACAGGAATATACAACTCTTCTCTATATCCCATCACATGCGCCGCATGATTTATATAACCGCGAACATCCAAGAGGTTTAAAGTTATATGTCAGGCGTGTTTTTATTATGGATGATGCAGAGCAATTTTTGCCTCTATACCTGCGCTTTGTGCGCGGTGTGTTGGATTCCAATGATTTGCCATTAAATATTTCCCGCGAGATTTTGCAGAATAATTCATTGGTTGAAACCATGCGATCAGGATGCACCAAACGCATATTATCCATGCTGGAAAATCTGTCCAAAGATGACAAAGAAAAATATCAAAAATTCTGGAAATCTTTCGGACAAGTGTTAAAAGAAGGGCCGGGCGAAGATTTTACGCATCGTGAACAGATTGCCAAATTATTGAGATTTTCAACAACACAGTCAGACAGCGAAGAGCAGACTGTATCATTAGATGAATATATTTCACGCATGAAGCCAGATCAGGAAAAAATCTATTATCTCACTGCAGAAAATTTTAATGCGGCTAAGAACAGCCCGCATTTGGAAATTTTCGTCAAGAAAAATATCGAAGTATTATTATTATCTGATCGTATAGACGAATGGCTGACGGCGCATCTTCATGAATATGATGGAAAGTCTCTACAGTCTATTACACAGGGCAGCGTGGATCTGGGTAAGTTAGAAGATGAGAGCGAAAAAACCCAACTTGAAAAATTTCAAAAAGATTTTGAGTCACTGCTGAAGCAGATTAAAGAAACTTTGGGTGAAAAAGTTAAAGAGGTTAGACTGACCTCGAGATTAACCACTTCACCCGCCTGTGTCGTCGCAGATGAAAACGATATGGGTGCACACATGCAGCGGTTAATGAAAGCGGCAGGGCAAAATTTGCCACAATCCAAACCTATTTTTGAATTAAACCCAGAGCATTTATTGATTCAAAAGTTACGCGATCAGCAGGATGATGATAAATTTAAAGAACTGACGTTTGTGTTATTTGATCAAGCAATATTGGCAGAAAGCGGCCAATTAGCCAACGCCAGTGAATTCGTGGGAAGATTAAATAAGCTATTATTAGATAATATGGCTTAAATCTGTTGGGGACGTCTTGCCCGAAGGGCGGGTGAGGGAAAAGGGAAATAAACATGCGTATAAAGGATATTCGTTTTGCTGGCAAAACAGCGGCAATCTGTTACAGCCTGCTGATGACGCTGGTATTTGCCTGGATTTCCCTTTATCCACCACATGTCATCGATATTTTATTGGGGCGGTTGGATTATATTACCTATGATCTGCGTTTGAGTCTTTTAGAGTCACCCAATGCGCACCCTAAAAATCCTATTGTCATCGTCGACATTGATGAAAAATCCCTGAGAGAAGAAGGGCGCTGGCCATGGTCGCGAGAAAAGCTTTCCGCATTGGTGCAGGGTTTATATCGCCAGGGCGTGACGGTGATTGCTTTTGATATGTTATTTCCAGAAACGGAAGAAGTTGAAGATAACATATTTGCACGAACTTTAAGCCAGAAAAAAAATACAAATGTTTTAGGGATATTTTTTTCAGACCAACATATTCCACCCGTGGGAGAATTGCCTGCCCCTGCAGTGGTATTGACGGCTGATCTGAATAAAAATCTGACTTTGGCATCTTCACAAAGTTATCTTTCTAATATTTCTCAACTACAACAAGCAGCAGGCAACGCAGGCGCTATTTCAGTTGTGCCAGATCAGGATGGTGAGATCAGGCGTTATGCTTTATTGCAGCGATACCAAAATAATCTTTATCCTTCGTTGGCATTCGAGGCCATGCGTTTATATCTGCTGGAAAATTCCATCACAATGAAAACAGAGAAAGTTGGCGGATTAGAGGCTATTGAATCTATTAATCTCGGTAACCAAAGTATTCCAACGGATAATGACGGGCGTGTATTTATTCCCTATTTGGGGCCATCCAAAACATTTCCCTATTTTTCTGCATCAGATATTATCAATAATCGTTTAGCCGCTGGACAACTACAGAATGCATTGGTTTTTGTCGGCACATCCGCTGTGGGTTTAAGTGATCTGAGAAGTACGCCTGTTGAAAGTGTATACCCAGGTGTTGAAGTTCATGCCAATGTTGCCGAAGCGTTATTTACAGGTCATTTTCCATACATACCGGCATGGGCGCCAGGTGCACAACTTGTATTGTTGATTTTTCTTGGGATTTTATTATCTATCGCTTTTGCGTATTTGGGGCCGCTGTGGATTATTGTGATCAGTATTGCCGCAGTGACCAGTTTCTTTTTGGGCAGTGTTGAACTGTGGAAAGCGGCAGAAATGGTTTTTCCGATTATTTTACCTATCTTTTTAGTCGTGACGCTGGCGACATTTAATATGGCGTATGGTTTTTTTACAGAAAGCCGGCGGCGCGGTGAATTGAAAAAAGTCTTTGAACAATATGTACCTGTGGGACATGTCGCGGAATTAATCAAGCATCCTGAGTCTGCGAATATCTTTGAGGGCGAACGTAAAGAGATGTCCGTTCTTTTTATGGATATTCGAAATTTTACGGGCATTTCTGAAAAATTATCAATAGTCGAGCTGAAAAAATTACTGAATTTTTTCCTGACAGAAATGACGGGTGTGATATTTAAATATGGTGGAACAATTGATAAATATGTGGGCGATATGGTCATGGCTTTTTGGGGTGCGCCGTTGTCTGATGATCAACATGCCAAACATGCGTTGTCAGCTGGGATAAATATGTTAGAGGTTACTGAGAGTATACAACAAAAATTAATTGATATGGGATTGCCTAATATTCGCGTTGGCGTTGGGGTGAATACAGGGATTATGGATGTTGGCGATATGGGTTCAGCCTATCGACGAGCTTATACCGTATTGGGAGATACGGTTAATTTGGCTTCCCGCCTGGAGAGTTTAACCAAATTTTATGGCGTTGGCATGATTTGCGGTGAAAATAGTCGGGTCAATCAAGAAGATTTTGTTTTCCGTTTATTAGATAAAGTTAAAGTCAAAGGTAAAAACGAAAGTATTTTAATTTATGAGCCTTTGGGATTGCACTCTGCGGTGAGTGTGGAAAGATTGGAGGAATTAAAATTATATGAACAGGCATTGGCATTATATTTTCAACGAAATTTTCAGGATGCACAAAAATCATTTCTACAACTTCAGCACGATCATCCTCATTATGCTTATAATGTTTTATATGAAGTTTTTATTAATCGCACAGAGCGATTTATCGCGACACCGCCACCTGCTGATTGGGATGGCGTTTGGGTGCATTTGGAGAAATAAAATGCAGGAGCGCTGTTTGTCAATGGCATTTGGTTAACCCACAATCTGTCTTTTCACCTCTCCGAAGGGAGAGGTCGCCGCGAAGCGGCGGGTGAGGGGAATATAATAAAAATTATTCTTGCGTTAAGTTTTCTTCCGGCATCTGCCGGCGAAACTTAAATCCCAAAACATTTCTATTTCTCAGATGGTACCAAAGCACAGACTCTGCATCTGTGGAATTTATTCTCAGTTGTCGCGCGAATTTTTTCATTAAAAATATTCCCCTCACCCGCCGCTTCGCGGCGACCTCTCCCTTCGGAGAGGTGAAAAGACAGATTGTGGGCTTAACCAAACGCCATTGGCAAGCAGCGATATACATAAATATTAATAATTTCTGACTAAAAAATAACAATTTTAAGTAATTAATAAAACCTTAAGGTTTGGTCAGATATAATGCCCACTGTTAAATTTAATTTTTTTTAAAGAGGGTATTATTGTGGATCTGCCAGTTGCTGTTGTGCCAAGACAAAAAATCGCTGTTAAAGATTGTAATGCAAAACTGATTGTTTCTCTGTTTGAAGAGATTTTGGGAAAAGAAAGAAACGGAGAGCATGGAGTACTCATTAATAATTTTCTCAATTTGGCTAATCTGATTGCGAATCGCAATCAGGGGGAATTTGAAGCTTTTTTTGAATTATATTTGTTATATGCTTGTTTATGCAAATATGAGATGTTGAATTTCCAACTGACTATTGGAGACACAAGTTTCAGTGAAAAGATAAGTGAATTTTTGAAGGGATCAATTCACTTTCGCCCTAACGTTTCTATTAGCTTTCTCTCTGGCGTTTCTATTAGTCTGTATCCAGACCTTATTTTGTTTTGCTATCCTTATCGTATTGGGAAAACAAGTGATTTGTCGAAATATGCATCATCAGTTTTTTATGATTTGAGTAATAAACTTATGGCTAATTTGGTACGAGGTGAAGATTTTCATTTTCTCAATTATGGAGGGTTTGAGGCGAAAAATAAAGAATTCAGTAGAATTAAAAAACTATTCCAGATAGAAGTAGAACATGAGTTTACAGATTTTGAGATTTTTCTCGCTTCTCCCAAGCAAATGCTGATATACATGCTTCTCAAAAATGCGCTTCCAAAAGACTTAGTTAATTACTTTTTTTCTCTTATGATTGCATATAATCGACAGAAACTTACTGGTGCGTTATTGCTTGAAAGGATCAACAGGATTCGTGGACGGGAAGATGAGCTAAAAAAATTGACAGTATTGGAAGATATCAGTGGGCTAATCTCGACAATAGAAAAGCTGAAAGATACTCTATTTACAGTCAAATTTGATTGCGTTAAAATTTCGGGTAATGACAATATTAAAGTTAATTTTCATGCAAACAACAAAAATATCAATGATTTTATTTTTTTTATAAAGTACCGTATTAATGGACTGAGTGTGATTGAGATTGAAAATGGAGTAATGTTTACTATTCCCTTGGATGTAATCGAAACTTTTAAAGATTGTTTGCGCCAATTGACATGTCCTAGCGAGCTTAGAGCTGATTATGATATAATTTCTTATGTTTCGGCTCAGTTAGAGTTGAGTGGTCCAGTTTTTCTATCAAAAACTCCTGTGTTTTCTAGCGCTGAGTTCTTTGATGTTGCATTGAAAATTCAGTCTAAAGATGATCCTGATATTATAATTCTGAGCTTTCATAAAATTGTTGGATATCTGCAAAATCTAAAAGTGCCTATGGATTGTATACTTGATCTTTTTTGTCATAATCGGCAGCTTGTGATTGATAATATTTCACAACATTTTATCGTTGGTGATAATGGTTTGAAACTTGAAGACTTATATCCAATTAAAATAATTGGTAATTACATTGCTGGTGTGGCATTCGAGATGCTTGAAAAATTGTTTGAGGTTGTTCAAAAGATGGAATATCCAGATAAAGGGGTTTTCCCTTTTTCTTCATCACCGACACAAGGCGCTCATGTTGCCTTGCTTAAAAATTGCTATTATCATATTCTTTCCCACCTTTTTAATGAGCAAAATGCAGAGTGCAAAGCATTTTATTATGATGTAGCGAAGAAGAGCAATTTGATGAAAGGCGATGAGGGTGTTCAAAAGTTGTTGAGAGACTATGAGGTCCAATTGAAGATTGACAGCGCTTCTTCCTGCTCAAAAAGAAGGTAAGGCCTGTAGAGACAAGGCACTGCCTTGTCTCTATCTAATGAATGTCTTATTAATCCAACACCACAAACATGCCGCTGGAGCCTCGAAGGACGTTAAGCAATAAACGCTTGTCGTTTTCTTTGGCGATTTCTTGTAACTCTCCAATGGTTTTAACGGGTTTTTGATTGGCCGAGACAATCACATCGCCGGGGATCAATCCTTCACGCCAGGCGGCGCTGTTTTTAGATACCTGTACAATTTGTATGCCAGTGATGTGACCTTGGGCAGGCGTTTGTTGATCAAAGTTTCTCAAACTCAATCCAAATAGAAATGGATCGTCCTTTTCAGTTTTTTTAATATACTGCTCAGGATCTGCTGTCACGACGGTAATATTGATAGTCTTGCTGCGGCGTAAAACCTGCAGTTCAATCTTTGCGCCGACACGTAATAATCCCACAGCATTGCGGACAGCTGATGCCGTCAGCATCTCGCGCCCATTTAATTTTTGAACAATGTCTCCTGCTTCCAATCCCGCTTTTGCTGCCGGTGAATTCGGTGAAACTTGGGTAATCACGGCGCCTTTGGCCTCTGGAACATTGAAACCTGTAGCCAGATCAGGTGTAAGATCCTGGACAATGACACCCATCAAACCGCGTTTGACAGAGCCGTATTTGATTAGCTGATCTACGACTGTGCGCGCCATATTGATAGGGATAGCAAAACCTATGCCAATATTGCCTCCTTCTGGAGATAAAATGGCAGTATTGATGCCGATTAACTGGCCCTTAAAATTCACCAGCGCACCGCCTGAATTGCCGGGATTGATCGACGCATCGGTCTGAATAAAGCTTTCAAGACCTTGCGGACCTTCAAGTCCCAAACTTCCGCGTTGCAAAGCGCTGACGATGCCTGTGGTCGCGGTTTGAGATAGCCCAAAAGGATTACCGATGGCAGCCACAAAATCGCCCACTTGTAAATCATCAGAATTACCGATCGGCATGGCGGTGAGTTTCCCCACAGGAATCTGAATGACAGCTACATCTGAAGCGCCGTCTGATCCAATCAATTTGGCTTTAAAAGATTCGCCATTGCTTAATGTGACTGTAATTGTTTTGGCTTTCTCAACAACATGTGCGTTGGTAATAATATATCCTTTAGTAGCATCAATAACGACACCAGAGCCTAAGCTTGCGAATTCGCGCAGAGTGCCATATGGAAGAGGTGTATTATTGTCGTTGCCATTGCCGCTATTATCCTGATTATTGCCCCCTGGCTTTTTGTTGTCAGAGGTTGTTGGAACAATGGTTTCTCCCTGTGCCGCAATATTGACCACAGCAGGCATGATTTTTTTCAGCATGGGGGCAATCGAGGTTTCGGCGCCCAGAACAGTCGCTGCCTGAGTATCCTCAGAAAAAACAGAACCAGTGATAATGAAAAGGCTAAACAATGATAACAAGACAATTCTTTTCATCGCGAGCATCCTTAGGCAAAATAGGCAAATGCTATTTCAACAGGCTTTGGAAAAAACAGCAAGATGATTTATCAAGATTATTATCTGGATTTATTAGAAATCGACCGCTGGCGGTTGCGTGTATTGTCAAATAGCGCTGATCAAATACCCGATGAATGGCCGCTATTGGAAAAAGCAGTTATTAATTGCCAGGCATGTGATTTACACAAAACTCGTACGCAGACCGTATTTGGGACCGGAAACCGTCAAGCAGATATGATGTTTATTGGCGAAGCGCCAGGTGCAGAAGAAGATCGCCAGGGTAAGCCGTTTGTGGGCAGAGCAGGGCAATTGCTCACAGAAATGCTGCGTGCGATAGGATTATCCCGGGATGAAGTGTATATCGCCAATATTTTGAAATCCCGCCCGCCGGGCAATCGTGACCCACAAGTTTCAGAAGTCTCTGCGTGTATGCCATTTCTACAACAACAAATTAAATTAATCCAACCTAAATTATTGGTTGCATTGGGTCGCACTGCTGCGCAAAATTTACTTAAAACAACTGTTTCACTATCCCGCCTTCGCGGGCAAAATTTATTTTTTAATGAAATTCCATTGTTAGTGACTTATCATCCGGCTTATTTGTTGCGCACACCGCAGGATAAAGTTAAAGCCTATGAAGATTTGAAAAGAATTCAGAAAATCATGATGTCTAAATTGAGGGTAAAATGTTGAATATCAATACAGTATTGATGATAGTGATTATTGCAGCTTGCCTGATTGTGGGGCTAATTTTTCTGTTTAAACAAATCTTTAAATCAATTTATACCGAAACTTTAAAAAATAATAACCAGATTTTTTTGGATTTAGCAAAATCCAGCTTTGAGAAACTTCAGGAATCTGCTAAAAATGATTTAGAAAAACGCGAGCAGGCTATAGATCATCTGATCAAACCCATCAAAGAATCATTGGATAAATTCGATGCCAAAATTCAAGAAGTCGAAAAAAATCGTGTGGGCGCTTATGAAGGTTTATCCCAACAGGTTAAATCTTTATTAGAATCTCAAATTCAATTACATCGCGAAACGACTAATCTGACTCATGCACTGAGAAAGCCACAGGTGAGGGGCAGATGGGGGGAAATGCAATTAAAGCGCGTAGTAGAGTTAGCGGGTATGTTGGAGCATTGTGATTTTTACCAACAACAGACAGCCGCATTACAAGATGAGTCAAAATTGCGCCCAGATTTAATTATCCAGTTACCTGGCGGGAAAAACATTGTCATAGACGCCAAAACGCCCTTATGGAGCTTTCTTGAGGCTTTAGAGAATATTGATGAAAATCAGCAAAAACAAAAGCTTGCGGATCATGCCCGGCATATTAGAGAGCATATTAAAAAATTATCTCAAAAAAATTATTGGGCGCAATTTAGTCAAACACCAGAATTTGTGATTTTATTTCTGCCAGGCGAAACTTTTTTCAGCGCAGCATTGGAGCAGGATCCCAGTTTGATAGAGCAGGGCGCTGAACAGAGAGTTATTCTCGCCACACCTACAACATTGATTGCTTTATTAAAATCGATTGCCTATGGCTGGCGTCAGGAAAATATTGCCAAAAATGCTGAAATCATCAGCGATTTGGGTAAAGAATTATCCAAGCGATTAAATGACATGCGGGATCATTTTGAAAATGTCGGTGATAAGTTAAGTAAAGCTGTTGAAAGTTATAATAAAACGGTAGGATCATTTGAGTCGAGGGTACTCGTCAGCGCCCGAAAATTCCAGGCGCTGAACGGTATTGAAGAAGTGAAAGATGTGTTAGCGCCCATCGACATACAACCCAGAGCGCTTTCAACAATATCTGATGAAAATTAATTAAATTTTATAGGTTAAGCTAAAATCAGCGCTTATTGTGTTCTTGTACATTCTTCGCTTTCCATAACAATACAGGATGATTTTTAATTAATGCTATTTGTTTACTGTCTTGTGTGATAAGTTCAGGCGTTATTTTTCCATGTTCGATAATATTCGTTAAAAAAATTAGTTCATTGTTATTAAACTCAATAATTTCTGCAAGATTATTCCTGCAAATATTGATTAATTTTGTTGACCATAATTTCAAATTTTTTGTTTCTTTCAGGTCTTCATTTCTTAAAACAGGTAACAGCATATTTTTTAACTCATTAGCATCAAAATGAAGATGATCAAGCGATATATTTCGTATATCCATTCTCGCAGCAGCTCCATAAACGATAAAGGCAAGCTTCGTTTTCGCTTTGTCTGGCTTATTAATGTGAGAAAAAATAGTGTATGTATCAAATAAATCTCGACCCTTATGTCTGGAAAATAATGCTGATAATTTACCACCGATGAGATCATGATATTCCAAAACAGGTATTGATTTTGCCTGGTAATTTCCTATTTTAATTGAATCTAAACTGCTGATTTCTCCAAGTGATACCCGTGAAATAAAATTAAGGTCAATCTCAAGTTGTCCTTTTTGGATAAGTTCACTTTTGTAACTCAAAGCCCATTTTCCACCTGCATGTTCATTGGGTTGGCGTATTGTTTGATACTGTTTGTCGCTACAAATTTTTTCAATGGCAGATAATATCTTTGGCTTCTCTATCAGCATGGTTTCACGGTCAATGCTGCCAATATAATTAAGGTCAATGTCTACACTAAGCCTGGGTAAATTAAAATAAAATAGATTTAATGCGGTACCGCCTTTTAATGCAATTCGCGATCTCAGGAATTCATCATCAACAAAAGAATTGAGCAAATCCATCAAGCGAATAACCTTTTCTAATATTTCCGCACGGAAGCCTGTTCGGTTGGATTCAACAATTAATGTTTCTCTGGATACCATCAGATGTCACTCCCATCAAGTATTTCTTCCCATTGCTCCCCTATTAATTCGGAAGGGATTACAATGCGCCATTCTTTAATATATTTACCATTTATCCGGTTTTTTCGGTCTAAATAATGTACTGATCGTGGTAAATGCGCTTTCAGTTGAGAAAAATAATTTTCTTCCATTTTCCATTCTTTCTGTCGTAATCTTAAATAAAAGCCAACCTTGGCTATTGTCGTTGCATTACCCAATAGCAGAGCATATTCAACAATATTAGCAACATTCACTTTTTGAATGTTATTCAGTGATCGCCAGACTTCCTCTAAACCACCGCTAAGATTGATCCTATCAAGAGCATCAACAAGTGTCCGTTCAAGTTGTGTCACGCGCACAATAAAACCATGATGATCTATTTCTTCAGAAAAAATAAAATATTTCGATTTTGGTAATGACTTGGGATATTTAGTGACTTTAAAACGGTCTTGCCGAAATTGAAAATCTCTTATTTTTTCTTCCGATTGAAATGTATGCTGAAAATAAACTGAATAAGCAATCCCGTGAAATTGCAATGCAGTGTGATAAGCAATCAAGGAATCTTCGGTCAAAAGGCTAATAATGGCATAGGGATCAATAGGATATCTTTCTGCATCTGCGCCAGAAGGGATAGAAGCGTATAATCCTTGCTTAATATGGACGATATTGCCATTCTTTAAATGCCGATTCAACATCACGCGACAAGTGGGGACAGGATTAGCCATTGCCTCGGCAAACTGCGCAAAGGTAAATATTTTATGTTCAAAAAAGAATTTATGGGCTTTGCTAGACATTTGTCTTAAATCCTCAATAGTTATCATTATAATATAACTTTTGAGGATATTTGTCAATTATTTATGGATGATGTTAGATTTTATAGGTTAAGCTAAAATCAACAAGATTTGCATGTATATCGATATCACCCACTGAATGTGAAACACCCAAAGCATGATTGACATGCGTGTTAGCTGTAACATATGAATAAATTAATTTAGCAGATAAATCCTTACAAAACTGATGTTCCAGGCCCAATCTGGCAAAATAGGCATCATCAGTCGGAAAAGCGATTGTTCGAGTGAAATCATTCGCTGCGCCTTCATCGAAACTTACACCGCCCAACACTGCCCATTTTGGCATAAAGGCATAACGTGCGCTCACATTAGCAGAATAAGTGTTGCGATAATGTAGTGGGAAAACCAGCATGCCAACGTTCGCTACATTGCTTAGAATCACATTTTGGACAGAATGCCATTGGCTGTAGCCAACCTGAGTGCTGGCAGACCATTCCCGATTAAAAATATGAGTGTAATTAACAAGTGTTGTAGCAGGCAGAAATATACCGGATATTGCATAATTATTGTTTGTGGTTGGGCCTACTCTACTGGCGCCTGTTTGCGTTGTTGCGGATAACGCTGAAAAATAGGAAAGACCAAGAAAATCCTGTGGTGTTAACGTGTAATATAATCCCACATCCCAGCCGTGGTACCAGCCACTGGATTTGTTTTCTACATTGCCTAATCCTGGTTCTACAAAGTTCACTTGTGTATTATAAAAATCAGTGAAACTATATCCTGCACCAATAGCCAGGCGTTTTGTGAGTTGATAACTGATTTGCGGATTGATGTCGACACTTCGTACTATTGTTTGAGTGGATTCATCGCTGATGATAGAGTTTTCCGGATATCTTTCAACGCCATGAAAAGGGTGGCTAATGTTAAGTCCCACAACCCATTCTGGATCCAATCGAACAGCGCCATAAAAATAGGGTAACGCTTCTGTTTCATCTGTTGTAGCAGTGCCACTGCCGCCGGCTGAAACGCCTTTAAATTCCAGTACAGGATTAACAACTGTGACGCCTGCGATGACTTCTGCGTGAGGAATCGTACTGAGTTCCGCAGGATTTTTATAATTACTGCCATAAAAACGCTGAACGACAGTTGCATGGGCAGGTGAGACTGCAATACTCAATCCACTTAAAACAAAAAAACAAAATAATTTCTCTGGCTTTCTCACTGCAATCTCCCGAAATTTATCTTAATAATTAATTAGATTTTATACGTTAAACTCAAATCGACTATATTAGCATTGGCATCTATATTACCGACAGATGGCGAAAAACCTAAAGCATGATTCGTTTGAGTCCTGGCAAAAGCATAGGTATACATTAAATTAGCAGATAAGTCCTTGCAAAATTGATGTTCTAACCCTAAAGCTGCCGCATAACTGTTTGCATTAGGAAATGTGATGCTTCTGGTGAAGTTATTCGAGGCGCCCTGGTCAAAACCTACACCGCCCAATGCCGCCCACGCAGGTGCAAAAGCATAACGAGCGCCGACTTGAGCTGACCAGGTGTCGCGATAGTGTAAGGGTAAATCAACAGTGCCATAGGCTACAACGTTGTGTAATGTCAAATGTTGAATTGAAGTCCACTCGCTATAACCAACTTTAACAATAGTTGACCAGGCGGGATTGAATATATGAATATAACTTAGCATCGTTGTTGCTGGGGTATAAGCGCCCGTTAGATAATAGTTGTTGTTGGAGAAGCTGCCCGCAGA
>Ga0207080_1119_pt1 | contig 14607 bp, 19 predicted proteins | sample Alteio_BWMinHeat_58_FD_153532 | JGI IMG/M metagenome (GOLD analysis project Ga0207080, IMG submission 153532) | Enriched cells from forest soil in Barre Woods Harvard Forest LTER site, Petersham, Massachusetts, United States -... | ecosystem: Environmental > Terrestrial > Soil > Temperate forest >...
CTGGCTCCATCCTTTTTGGTGGCGAAGTAACCTGATTTTTTTTCCTAATGCTTTCATTTAATTTAATTTTGATAAAGGTTTCTCGGTAGTTAATAAAGTTACGAAAATAATCAATATTAAAAATATTATTTAAAAAATTTATAATATTGTTACAGAGAGGGCAGGAAGGTCTATTCCGCCAAAATTTCCGGAGCTCATCATTAGCAGGTTTTTGCCTTTCATATCAATATTTTCGAGGTATTTTAGCAGTTCCGCGGGGTTATTAAAAAATAGTAAATCAAGCTTTGAAAATGCCTCCTTCACCGTTTCCGCGCCATACGGGGTCATTTTTTTGTGCTCAAATGTTTTTTCATCTATAAATACGATAGCCGTATCGGCTTCATCCATAGCACCAGAATATTGGCTGAGAAAATCTTTATCCAGGCTGCTGAAGGTGTGCAGTTCGATACAGGCAATTAGTTTTCTTTCAGGAAATTGAGCTTTTACAGCATGTATTGTTGCCTTAAGTTTGGATGGAGAATGCGCAAAATCTTTAAAAAAGCTCGCGTTTTCGTTCTTTCCAACAACTTCAAGTCTGCGTGCAGCTCCTTTAAAACTACTTATATAGCTATAGAATTCTTCGGATTTAATACCCAAATTTCCGCACACCAACCTGGCAGCTTCAAGGTTTAGTAAATTGTGCTCGCCGAATACCTGGAGGGGATGCTCCTTTGAGCCAGATATAATATTTGTAACACCATATTTAATATTATGCGCCGGTAAACCGTATGAAAGTTTTTCAACTTTGGATTTATCCTCAGCAACAACTTTAGTTAAAATATTATCCGTTTCGCAGTAAATTAATTTACCGCCAGGCTCTATCGTTTCAATAAACAGCCTGAATTGATCAATATAATTTTCAAACGTTGGAAATACATTGATATGATCCCAGGCTATCCCGCTAATTATCCCGATGTTTGCTTTATACAGGTGAAACTTGGGCCTTCTGTCAATTGCTGATGACAAATACTCATCACCCTCTATTACAATTACAGGCGCTTCGTCGGTCAGCTTTACCATCGTATCAAAACCTTCCAACTGCGCGCCAACAAGGTAATCAAAGTCTTTGCCGGCGCTTTTCAGCACATGTAAAATCATCGACGTGATGGTAGTTTTACCGTGGCTTCCGCCGATTACCACCCTTAACTTATTCTTTGAATGCTCGTAGATATATTCCGGATACGAATATATTTTTATGCCGAGTTCCTGCGCTTTTAACAATTCTGGATTATCTGCCCTTGCGTGCATACCCAGTATTACCGCGTCAATGTCTTTAGTGATCTTTTCCGGATACCATCCCTCCTTTTCCGGCAAAAGGTCATATTTAGCCAGGCGCGATATCGAAGGCTCGAACAAAACATCATCCGAGCCAGTAATTTCAAATCCTTTTTTATGCAGAGCGACAGCCATATTGTGCATGGCGCTGCCTCCAATGGCTATAAAGTGTATTCTCATTTAAGATTTATAATGACACAAATAAACGCAAAATCCACATGCTTCAAACATTTCATCTTATTTTAACAATAAGACCGGTATGGCCGAATGCACGGTAAGCGCCTTTGAAATACTGCTGTGCAGCAAGGACTGGAAAAAGCTGTACTTATGCGGAAGTGCAATAACTAACTGTGCGTGATGTTTTTTTGCGAAATCAAGTATGCCATCTATAACATTGTCCGATTCATTAAAATAGTACTTAGGTTCATACTCTTTCAGCATTTTATGCAACACAGACTCTTCGGCTAATTGCTGTGGGTCAGCATGTTTATGTCTGGCCTGTTTATCAATGTTAACTACTAATAATTCCACATCATGCCTGGTCAAAAGCTTTTGCAAAGACGTCAGGGGAAATGTTTCGGTTATTTTTTGAAAATCACAAGCCATTACCAAACGTTTTACAGGTTCATAATAGCAACCGGGCGGGACTACAACAACGGGTAGAGGGCTTAATTTGGAGATGTTTATAGCATTTATCCCCACATGGCTATTACTTTCGGCGTCCATTCCATTGCTGCCAAGTATAACAAGGTGGGCGTTCTCTTCAGCTATCGTTTCGATAATCGACCGGGTAAGCGCTGAGCGGCTTAATTTGACTTCAATTTCCACACCTTCACGCACCTGTCTAAGTAATTTTATCCGAAGGTATTTAAGCTGCTTCATTTTCTCTTCCGTTTCATCTTCTATTACATCTTCGGTCAGTATAACCATATCCGGCGTAGGCAAAACGCTTTGATAAACAGATACATAATAAGAATGAAGCAGGATTATTTTTTTGACATCAGTTTGTTTGCTCAATAGAGCAGCATATTCGGCAGCATGGATAGACGTTGCCGAAAAATCAACGGGTACAATATAGGTTTTCATAAAAAAACAATTTAGGTTGCTTTACTTTTGACTATTTTAGTCGAAAAGTAAAATCCATATCAAAGTTACGAGGTGCCAGTTTTATAATTGTCAGTTATAACACATATTATAACATTTTAAAACACAATATGTGTTAAACGGGTAATATTGAATATGAAATAGACACGGGCAAAGTTCTATTGGAAAACAGCTCGCGATAATTAGATCTTAACAACCATTAATCATATGAAAATAGCATTAGTAGGCGCTACAGGATTTGTAGGCACAGCCGTGTTGAACGAAGCGCTTAACCGCGGCCACAAAGTAACAGCCATAGCACGTAATACAGCAAAAATTACCGTTAGCAACCCAAACTTAACACTTACGGAAGCTGACGCATATAATGGCGAACAATTATCAATGGCAATCGCCGGTACCGATGCTGTTGTCAGCACCTTCAATTCGGGCGAAGATTTTATCAAAGGTTCTGAATCCATCCAACAAGCCACCAAAAAGGCAGGTATCAAACGCTTTTTAATTGTTGGCGGAGCCGGCAGCCTTGAGGTTAAGCCGGGAATACAGTTGGTTGATACGCCAGAATTTCCCGCCGAATGGAAAAAAGGTGCTTCAGCAGCCCGCGATTATCTTGATATTTTGAAGAAGGAAGCCGAACTCGACTGGACATTCGTGAGCCCGGCCATTATATTGCACCCCGGCCAGCGCACCGGCAAATTCCGTTTAGGAACCGATCAACCTGTATTTGATGCTAATGGCAAAAGCGGGATCTCGGTTGAGGATATGGCTGTTGCGATAATTGATGAACTGGAGAAAAATCAATTCATTAAAAAACGTTTTACACTGGGTTATTAATTCAGATACAAACGCATAACTATGCGTCTCTACATTTTTATAAATTTTGTGGCCACCCAATCTTTGGTTTTCTTGTGGCTGATGTAGCTTAAACCGTATTTTGATGCTTCATCTTTAATGATATCAAGGTCGGGTGTTTCATAAAAACCGCTTAGATATAGCTCGCCGCCTGTTTTCAGCACCCAGGCATATCTATCCACCTGGTCGAGAAGGATATTACGATTGATATTGGCAAGTGCAATATCGAATCGTTCGATCGGAATAACTTCTTTTGAACCGCAGAACACTTTGATATGATCGCATTTATTTAACTGTGCATTTTCAATTGTGCTATCATAGCAGGCCAAATCGTTATCTACGGCTGCAATGTCAACAGCTCCAAGTTTCTCGGCAAGTATTGCAAGGATACCCGTGCCACAACCCATATCCAATACCTTTTTACCACTAAAATCAATATCCAGCATCATGTCCATCATCATGGATGTAGTTTCGTGGTGGCCCGTACCAAAAGCCATTTTAGGATCGATAACAATTTCGTATGGAATTCCAGGTTTTGGCTCATGAAAGGTAGCCCGTACCCAAACTTTATCCCTGATCTGGATCGGCTCAAAATTACTTTCCCATACCTCATTCCAGTTTTGCTGCGGAATAAGATTTATTTCGTAGCTAAAACTGAATTGCGGATAATAATTAGCCAGTCGCTCATCCAAAAATTGCTTATTAAAATCTGCTTCAGATATATAAGCTTTGAATCCGAAATCAGCGTTCTCAAACGTATCGAACCCAATGTCGGCCAAATCGTTGATCAGCAAATCCTGCTGGTAATCCTCAGCCTCGATTAAAGTAAAAACTAATTCGTAATAATTCATTTTGCTGGTTCTATATCCTTTTTATCACCTTCCTCATCCAAACGTACGTTCAACAGGGCCATCGTTAGTATGTTCATCATCCAATATAAAACCTGGATGCCCGTCATAAAGATGCATAACTTAATCAAATGATGCCATCCAGATTGCTTTTCCCAAATAATGTAACTTATCCCAATGGCAAACAACAAGCAAATAAGACACAATATCGCAAAGGAAGTTAGTTTTATTAACGAGGATTTAGTCTTAATCCTGTACCATAACGGTACAATAATAAGCATCTGGGTTACCAATCCGGTTATAAAAAGCAAAGGCCCGAAATATCGGTAATAAGCCATAAAACTTCTTAAAGTTCCTTCGCCCATTTCGTCAAACTGCAAAGTGTAATACTGAGAGCTGTACCTTACGGCGATAAAAAACGCCGTAAAGCCAATGAGCGGAGGCATAAAAATTTTAAGGAACTTCCTCATTAGCGATGAGACATTTTACCTCAATTAAAGGTTTTCACAATATCCACAAAATCACGCGATTTTAGGGATGCACCACCTATCAGGCCGCCATCAATATCAGGTTGGGCAAATAAGTCGGCGGCATTTTTGGGATTAGCGCTTCCACCGTATAAAATGGTTGTACTATCCGCCACTTCCTGGTTATACTTCGCCGCAATTTCCTTACGAATAAATGCATGTATCTCTTGGGCTTGTGCAGATGTGGCGGTAACACCCGTACCGATGGCCCAAACCGGTTCGTAAGCCAACACAACGTGGCCAAAGTGGGTTGCATCCAGGTGAAAAACGCCTTCTTCCAACTGCGTTTTGATAATATCGAAATGCTTATTGGCTTCACGTTCCTGTAAAGTTTCACCAATGCAGAATATAGGTTTCAGCGAATTCGCTAACGCAGTATCGGTTTTTTGTGAAAGCAACGCATTATTTTCTCCGAAATACTGGCGGCGCTCTGAGTGGCCCAGGATAACATATTCGGCACCTGTTGAATGGATCATTTTTGCAGATATTTCGCCGGTATAAGCTCCAGATTCGGCCTGGTGAGCGTTTTGTGCCCCTATAGAAACCCTTGTATTACCTTTTGCGAGTTGAGCCAGGCTATGAAGGTGAATAAAAGGGCTGCACACTACCACGTGCTGTTTACCGGTTACTTCATCATGAACCATATTAACGACTTCCGAAAACAGGGACAGCCCTTGTTCATAGTCCATATTCATTTTCCAGTTACCGGCGACAATTTTCTTTCTCATGTATTTTTAATTGTTGAATTATTGATTTATCGAATTAATGATTGGTTTAGAATCGTCTGAATTGCTCAGTCAATTCAAATACCTTCGCCAAAATATCCTGCTCAATTTGATTAAATTTCCGGTGGTCACGTCTTGCAAAAACCTTTTCGGTGGTTTCAAACATCTTTTTTAAGGTATACACCTCATAGCCCTGCGGGCCGCCCCACGAAAAATCAGGTATAAAATTCCTTGGAAATCCCGCCCCGAATATATTGGCGCCCACGCCTGCTATCGTTCCGGTATTGAACATGGTATTGATAGCACATTTGGCATGGTCGGCCATAATAAGGCCGCAGAATTGGAGGCCCGTTTTGCGGAAACGCTCCGTGGTATAATCCCACAATTTTACTTCAGCATAGTTATTTTTCAGGTTCGAGTTATTGGTATCGGCGCCTATATTACACCATTCGCCTACGACAGCATTCCCTAAATAGCCCTCATGCCCTTTGTTTGAATATCCCCAGATCACGGCGTTGTTTATCTCTCCCCCAACCCGACAATATGGCCCGACAGTAGTTGCTCCATATATTTTTGTGCCCATTTTTACCTGCGAGTAGCTATCGAGCGCAAATCCTCCGCGGACATGGGTACCTTCCCACACTTCGCTTTTAGCAGCCAGGTAAATAGGGCCGTTAAGCGTACTGAAAGTTGAGCAATCCGCAATAGCGCCTTCTTCAGCAAAGAAATCATCACCGATAATCACATTCGTGCTATTAAGAGACGCGCTTTGGCGCCCTTTCGTGATTACTTTGAAGTCCTTGCGAAGCTCGGTATCGTTGTTCTTAAATATATCCTCAGGGTAAGTTATGATTACAAGGGAGCCGGCATATTCAAAGTCACGGTCAAACTTGCTGTTAGCGTCGAAGGTTTTGGCGTCGCTTTCATTTAGCTTTACTGCGATTAGCTTCCCGTTTTGTTTTAAAGCCTCGTTGCCATGTAATTTATAAATAGCTTCCAATAGTTGCTCATCCGGGCAAACCGAGCCATTGATGAACAAATTTCTATCCTCAATTGCAATCGGGAACTTAGCGCTTAAATAAGGCTGCGTATGATAGGAGAAATCCAAATCGAGGTATTTACCCCATTTCTCAGCAATCGTCATGATACCCACCCGCAAGTCGGCCGCAGGGCGCGTAAAGGTTAACGGCAGCAGCGTTTGGTGTGCGTTATCGTCAAATAAGATGATTGCCATGGCGCAAAAATAAAAAAAGTCCCCCGATGTACCGGGAGACCTTCAAATTAATTTATCACAAACACCAAATTACTTTTTGTTGTAACGGGTGCGGAATTTGTCAATACGTCCTGCAGTATCTACCAGCTTCATCTTACCTGTGTAGAAAGGGTGCGAAGTGTGCGAAATTTCGAGTTTCACTAAAGGGTATTCGTTGCCATCTTCCCATTTCACTGTTTCACGGGTATCGATGCATGATTTTGTTAAAAAAGAGTAGTCATTTGACATGTCTTTAAAAACAACTAATCTATAATTTTTGGGATGCAAATCTGCTTTCATTGTAATATATTCCTCCTAAAAGAGGCGCAAATATACCATTATAAATCAAAAGTTAAAATCAAAAAAACAAAAAGGTTTTTATTGCAAAAATCCGCCGATAAATTTTTTTGAAAAAAATCTACATTTTTTATAACCTTCTTCACTTTAGGTGCGTACAAGTACGTGGTTAATAAATAAGAGATTAATACTTTTAATTGGTTTGAAGAATGGTTAAATCCCCGGTAGTGAATGGCCGGGGATTTTTTTGTTTAATCTGCCCAAACCTTGTTCTCCACTTTTATCCTGATAGTCAGCATTATAGCATTTAATACCGAGAAAATCGCGGCAGTATAATACAGATGAAATACCAGCGGTATAATAGCTATTTCGCAAGCCACATCTACATAATTTGGATGCTTAAATAACTTATAAGGTCCTTTTTTAACCGGGCCGCTCCCGGGCACACGATAAATACGTGTATTCCAATACGTTCCTAATGAACTCAACACCCAGTATTTGAATAACAAAAGTAAAATAAATAGTCCCAGGAACAAGAAGCTAATGGGTTTCCCCCCTGTTAAATAATACTCTGCTATTAACGAGGCAATAAACAGCGTATGCATGGCCACTATATACGGATAATGCTCACGGCCATATTCCAAGGCCCCATTGGCTAACAACCACTTTTCATTCCGCTTAGAAATGTAAAGCTCGGTTAGGCGTTGTGAAATGAGAAATATGATGAAGATGATAAAATACATCCTAATTGTTTTTCATTTCCAATAGTACCATTTCGCTTGAGAAGCCCGGGCCCATTGCCATCATCAGCCCATAGCCGTCATCGAAACCTTCGTTCATAAAGCGCTCCAGCACATATAAAACCGTCACGCTCGACATATTGCCGTACTCGTTCATCACATGACGGGTTTTTGCCAGGAAGTCTCCTTCCACTTGTAAAGCATCGGTGTAAGCCTCCAGCACCTTTTTACCGCCCGGATGGAAAATAAAGTTTTTTATATCACCCAATTCAAGCCCCTGCTCCTTCAAAAATTTAGTAATATCGGCACGTACATTTTCATTGATAAAAGTCGGAATATCTTTGGAGAAAAGCACCTTAAAGCCGTCATTCTTAAATTCCCAGCCCATTATTTCAAGCGAATCGTAATACAATTTACTGCTTGCTGCCTTATATTTAACACGCGTGTCCGATTGATGATCATCACCGACAATAATACAGGCAGATACCCCATCAGAGAATAAGCTGGAGCCTACAAAGTTGCTGGTGCTGTAATCATTACGCATAATAGTAAGTGAGCACAATTCTACACTTACCAGCAATACTACGGCCCTGGGATTTGCTTTTGCCACGCTCATTGCTTTAGCTACGCCAGATACTCCCCCACCACAACCAAGACCAAATATGGGCATACGGTTGATATGAGGATCAAGACGCATTTCATTAATAATCAATGCATCCATACTGGGTGTGGCCAGGCCTGTGGTTGATACAAATAATATATCGGTTATATCTTCCTTGGTAATGTTTGCTTTCGAGACGCAGTCTTCGATAGCTTCCACCGACCACTTCAGCGTTAATTTTAGATATTCGTTGTTGCGTTCCTCGAAAGAGGAATCGGCGATATAATAAGAGAGTGGCTTGCAAAAGTTACGGGTAATGATCTCGGTGTGGTCAAATACATCCATCAGTCGTTCCATATGTGGCGACCGCGAAGTAAAGGCAATCCTGGCCTGTTCTTTTACTTCCTGCTGATCTGTTTTACAAGGAAGGTCTATTTTTGATACTGCTGTTATAAAGGGCATAAAATATTAGTAGGTGGGTAAATAGTTATAATACAATGGATAATAGAAGTTTTAGTTTTAAATATAGCGATAGGACATGTTTTTTAAAAGCAATTACGTTCAAAACACGTGTGCGGTTGTCCCAAGCCAAAATGAAAAAAGCCCCGTTACCGGGGCTTCTCGTGAGATGATAGATTTAGTTGACTTATATTAATTTGGTAGTTATACCCTGATGTAAATTTTCCTCCTGTCAAGTATGTATCCTACAAGCCAGCAAAGAAGCATAAAACTGATAGCAAAAAGTAATGAGCCCACCTTACCCGGTGCTATATCCTGGTAAAATGATTGACCCCAATCCGGCAAACCTTTTTTATTGATAACGATCCATCCCAGTATTATTAATAATACTTCGGAAACGATATAGATGAATAGTGGGTTCTTACCGAATATGGTGAAAAAACTTGTCCAGTTGCCTTTGGTCCATTGCCTTACTTCAATTATATAAAGAAGAAACGAAATGATAACCAGGTCGATACCTGTTGTGATTAAGACGAAGGAACTACTCCAAAGCTTTTTATTGATGGGGAATACTGCGTCCCAGCAAATGGCAATAAATATGAACAGGCAGCCTGTAAGTATGAGTTTGGATATAGTGTCATATCCCTTGCCTTTTTCCTGTATGAATTTGCCGGCGTAATAGCCCACAATTACATTTACTATTGCAGGTATGGTACTCAGCAAACCTTCCGGGTCGAAAGGTATATGCTCACCATGATAAAGGTGTGCATCGCCAAAAAGCCATTTATCAAGGTAAATACCGGCATTACCAGTCATGCTTAGTGGATCAACGTCATTACCATAAGTGTGAAAGTTAAAATATCCGAATACAAGCAGGATTATCCAGTAGCCAACCAAAAAGATGCCTGATAAAATAAACACAGTCCTTTTTGACAGGTAATGTACCATCAATGAAGCAAAGCAATAACACAAAGCTATGCGCTGCAAAACGCCCATAATACGAGTATGACTAATAGGCGATAATGACCAATGCCCGTCATTAACACGGACGAACGGGAACCAGTACATTAAGTATCCAATCAGGAAAATCAGAACTGTACGTTTAAAGATTTTGCCCAGCACCGCCGCATTGCTCATTTGCTGGTATTTTTTCATTGCAAAGCTCATCGCGTTGCCTACAGCAAATAAAAACGAAGGAAAAACGAGGTCCGTAGGTGTAAATCCATGCCATGCGGCATGATTAAGTGGCCAGAATGCTTCATCACTCCCGGGATTATTGACAATAATCATAAAACAGATCGTCATTCCACGGAAAACATCGAGTGATAAAAATCTCGGTGAAGCTTCGGCCATAATTAGGTTGTTATTCGGCCACAATGTGCAAATACTATTTCATTTTCGCAAGCATTATGTTAAATAGTTCTGCAACTTCTTAAAACTAATTAAAAAGTATGCGAAAAAGTTTTATAATAACAGCGGCAGGAAACAACAAGATTTGAAAAAACCGGAATTATATTAATCGAGGTAGCCTGCGAGTTCAGGCTCGTTATATTCTTTTATAAAATTTACAATTTGAAATATGTACTCATCTCCTATGCTATCGGCACCATCCCATTCCCACTCGAACAGTTCGCCATCGAAACGAATTTCACCCGTTCCACCTATTGAATCACTCAAAATGTAGCGCCCGGTCGAAAAGAGGTCGCCACCGGCAATCTCCTCATAGATCGGCTCAATGGTAATCAAGTGTTCACCACTTTTTGTTTCCAAATGATATTTAACCGGGTTAACCATGGATTTGGTTTATAATTACTTAAGACGCCTTAAATTTTATTTTGTTTCAAAATCTGCGTAAAAACATTCCAAGCAATGCTTTATAATGGCACAAAATAAATCCCCTTTATGAGTTAATTAAAATAATAAAAAATATACTACGGTATATAATTAAAGCCTCAGATGGCTAAAATCTGCACAACTAATAATTTAGCCTATAGGGTCAGGAATTGGTTAGACAATAACAACTATGATATCACAGGTAAATTATACTTAAACATAATGCATAAACTTCACATTTGCAAATATTGGATACATTGTTTAGAAACAATTTACCGTCATTTTACAAATTAAAAACAAATTATTGTTCTACCTAACGTACCCGGCCATCGTTATTTAATCTACTGAAGGGCATTGATTTAAACAAAGTGGTACCAGCTTTAGCAAAGCTCAAAATGGTTAAATGCGACGACCTGTTTTCACTTTAAATAACATTGTAACAATCCCTTTGGGACAGAAACTTATGATTGTATGTTGAAAAATTATCCCCTGTTAGTAAGGACGGTTAGATAGTGGTACATTTTTTGACTTATGTTGATAAGAAATTCTCAATCAATGTTATCTACAAACTTTTATATAATACAAACTGAGGCTGGCGATATGATCCGTGATGTGAAATCAATGCTACGGATTAGCATCCTTAAATTAGAGGATATAGCCTTTGAACCTAATCCAGCTGAACTTCAATTCTATAGCAGGTACAAGGATGGGCATCTTGTATTTGAAACCGTTAATATAAAAGATTACCTGAGACCGCTTGTGGCCTCTGCCTTACAGTGGTATGCCGAGTATGTTGGTTACCCGGAAATGTACATAAGCAGCGAGGATCCGCGCGCCGCTGCGAAAACTGCGCCACTCACAGCATTAGCAAATATTTCTCAAACTGTGGAATAAAATCATCAAAAAGTTCGCACCCGCTCGCTTTTTCATATCCGCATTTTGTAAAGCTGTAAATAATATAACCATTTTTTACACATTCCATATCATACTCCCAATCACCAATGATCCAGGCCAAAAAAAGGCTGCCCGAAGATGTCGGCCTGAAACGTATGTTTTTTTCCAGGTTGATATCTTCAATATAGTTTAACACCTTTTCGGCACTGCCCTGAGATATATCATTAGGTGCTGGGATATACGGACTGGCACTGTTTAATACAGCTGTGATTTGCGGATGCATTTTAAAATAAGCAAATGATTATTAATGGAACCCCTGCTTATACGATAAAATATTGAATAGGTTTTAACTGCAGTGCTGTGGTACACTGTTTGCTTAATGATTAATACATTCTTATTGTTAACTTTATCTATACCTAAATAACTATTAAAAAAATCAATCATGTGCAAAGTTGTTTTAATCGACGATAATCCTATCGATCATTATATTATGAGAACAATGCTTTATAATAATGAGGCATGCGAACAAGCTACCTATACTTTTGATGGCAGTATGATTATTGAATATATAGAAGAAAACCAGGCCGAACCTAATCGCTTACCCGATGTAATATTTCTTGACCTGACGATGCCTGATTATAGCGGATGGGAATTTCTTGAAAAATTCGAGAAACTGAAAGACAGTTTAAATAAACACGTTGAACTGTATGTGATGACTTCATCGGTAAGAGAGTCTGACAAAGAACGCTCAACACATTATGGATGCGTAAGTTCATTTATCAGTAAGCCGTTATCAAAACAAGCGTTAAACAGCATTTGCCACGGCATTGCTTAACAATTCGAATACTGGACAAGCAATTATAATTTTAGTTTTTTTGCGCCGGGCTTTATTCCCGGCGTTTTTTTATTCATTTAGCCTAAGCCGGTAAAGGCTCATGTTTTATCATAAGGTTAAAGGACCATTAAAGGCAAACCGAATATCTTTTAGTGATAATCCAAGTGTTTTCAAAGCAATCTTATTTAAGCCTTCTTTATCGCCTGTAAAGTGAAAAATGCAATGCTGGTGGCTTAGCTTTTCACCTGGTTTGAGGAATGCCCCCGGCGATACACTTTCTATCTCATAAAATGGCCCCATCTGGCTACCGTCGGCCAGAGGCCCGTCGTTATATGCATTTACAGCATCGCCAACTAAGGGATCTTTATCAGGTGTCCATTCTTGATTCAAGTAAGTCGCCTTGGCATTGACATCAAATATGGCTATTGTAAGCACATTATTTACAGCATCATAACTGCCGGCCACGGCCTTTGTATGCGCAGCAGGCATACCAAGCTTTCCTCTTGACTTGCCGTCGGCCTTGAAAAACAGGTAGCCATCTTTATACGTAACCCGGTCAGCAGGTATTTGGCCAAAATAATCTGTTGTGGCAACTTTGCCTGTAATACTCTCCCGATAAGGAATTACAACGACCACACCTGGCGACGGCGTAAACATGTCCAGGTTCCACAAGCAGGGCGCTCCGGTTGTTGTAGTCCATGCCGTTGAACCTATATTGGTAATCGCATTATCTGTCTTTATTCCCACTACTTTAATCGTACTATCCGGTTGAACATCCAATGACACCTGGATCTCCTTCCGGCTCATCAAACTAATGCTTCTGTCGACTTTTATTTTAAGATCTGTTCCTGCATAATTTCGGAGAGACATGTCTTTTGTTAGCACCGCCTGTGTATCGCTCTTGCTTACTAATTCCCATTTTTCATGGTCAAAAGCAGCGGGCGTATGCCAGTTGCTAAACTCCATTTTTGTACCCGGCTTAAAAAACAGCGCAAACTTACTACCTTCCGGGCCAAGCCAAAGCCTGTCTTCGCCCCCATAAGCATTCATGTGCGAATCAGGCTTCGCATCAAAAGTTTTGTAATTTATCCAGCCAAAACTCTTTCCGGTGTCTCCGTCTGCTGTGGAAGTAAACACCTTTCCCTGGTATTTAGGAGAAACAATGGCTTTTGCCATGCCATCACTGCTTTGAAGCACAATAACGCTATCCCTTTTTTTCAGAAAGTCCAGGTCATACTCAAATGTGCCTTTTTTAGGTGCACCTGTTAAAGCGCTATTTTTACCAGTGTGGCAGGCACATAAAAAAGCTAATCCCACCAATGGTATATCCTTTACTCTAAATCGCATGATATACTAGTTTACTTCCAATTGATCTTTTGACGGCAATTTCGGAAAGGGTGCGTGCGGCTCGCTCTGATACCAGAACACAACGGAGGCTATGTCATCCTGCAGCGGCATATATCTGCCATCATTATGCCAACCCAAATCCTGGATGGTTACTTTCAGGTCTTTCTCAAAACGTATAGGATCCATAATATGCCAGCGGTACAAACCAAAACGTTGCGCTATATCATAGTGGCCGTCGCCCCTGATAACCTGCGGCAAGCCTGTATATGGTCCGCTAAATTCTGTATATGCACTGGTTTCACCTCCATTTTTGTCCTTTTTTTGTGTATCAAAATCATAGGCCCCATTAAAGTAGTCCTCAGTTCCGGTTCCGTTGATAGTGGGGAATTCGGTATCGCCATCCATAAAAAACTTTATTTCACCCTCGCCCCACCAGCCATTTTTGTTGGAACCATAAGCCATATAAGTACCAACATATTGCCCTTTACCTTTAATGCTATCCACCAGGACATAATCCTTTTTAAACGGCAATGGATTAACCCGCCTGAATTGCGCGTGAAAATATCCGGCATCTTTAGGTACATCGGTTAATGTGTAATCAACCTGGTAATATAATACCATATCCTTATTGTCAATATTCTCCATTGTTATGCGGCATTTTTTATGAAACGGCATAGGCCAGTAACAATTTAAACCGCTACCCGGGTTTACAACAACAGCAAGCGATGTTACCGGCGCAAACCTGCCCCAGCCCATACAAAAGAAGTCGCCTACAGGCGTTTCGACAGAGGGTGTAGTTTCGTCATCCCAATAAAACCGAAGTATAGAATAGCGCCAATTGCCAGTGGGTGTCATCCAGATGTGCTGGATAGCACCCGGGCCCTCAAGTTCCGCGATGGATGGCGATACCGAATTCCCCACTATCAACGGAACCGGAACTGAGGACTACTTTAATGGGGCCTATGATTTTGATACACAAAAA
>Ga0207080_1129_pt1 | contig 14595 bp, 9 predicted proteins | sample Alteio_BWMinHeat_58_FD_153532 | JGI IMG/M metagenome (GOLD analysis project Ga0207080, IMG submission 153532) | Enriched cells from forest soil in Barre Woods Harvard Forest LTER site, Petersham, Massachusetts, United States -... | ecosystem: Environmental > Terrestrial > Soil > Temperate forest >...
CGAAATCAATTTTTCCGCTCGCTTATGGACACATGGCTATGATATTTTTCAACCGAATTGTGTTATTATGTACCATCACTGGGTACGCAAGGATCAATTTCACCTGCATGATTACCGTGATTATTTCACGCCGGAAAACAACAGGTCAACAGCTCGTGTCAAACATCTGCTTGGGCTTAAGTCCTCAGCGGACCGTTCAGCACTGCTAGATATAGAACGATACGCGCTAGGTAAAGAGCGCCCGCTTAAAGATTTATGGAAATTTGCCGGCATTGATTGGAATAAAAACAAAGTAACTGAGGACGCAAAAAAAGGAATATGGGATATGGCAGCGCGTGAGAAGGCACTAGGAAAACCGGTACAAAAGTCTGGCAAGCCAAGCCAGAAAGAAAAGCTGGATATTGTAACAACGGATGACATATTGGCACCCCAGCCAAAAGCTAAGCTTCCGCGTATTTTTGTACAAATTGCCAGCTACCGTGATCCCGACTGCCAATGGACAGTAAAGGATTTATTTGAAAAGGCTGCACATCCAGAGCGGATTTTTGTCGGTATTTGCTGGCAATTCAAGAAAGCAGAAGATGATATTTGTTTCCAGATACCCTATCCCCGCCCAGAGCAGGTACGTGTGCATGAAGTAGATGCAGGACAGAGCCAGGGGGTGTGTTGGGCACGCAGTCTGGTGCAGAAATTATGGCAGGACGAAGAATTCACCTTCCAAATAGATAGCCATATGCGCTTTGAGCCGGGCTGGGATGACATGCTGCTTTCGATGTGGAAGGAATGCGACAATGAAAAAGCGGTCCTTACCTGCTATCCACCGGGATTTACGCCACCCGATGCGCTCGAGCGTAAGTGGATTTTTGGCATGAGCGCTAAGCACTTCGATAAACATGACATCTTCTTGATGGTGGGAGCTCCCGCCTATGAAGTGGGCAAGAATGAGCCGTCTCATCCGATACAAGGGGCGTTTGCCAGCGCTAACATGCTGTTTGCTCCCTCGAGTATTATCAACGATATACCCTACGACCCACATTTGTATTTCTTCGGTGAAGAGATCATGCTTGCGGTACGGCTGTGGACGAGTGGATATGATCTATTCCATCCTAACCGGCTGGTAATTTTCCATGACTGGGACCGAGGCAAACGCCCGACTCATTTCTCCGATTTCAAGGACTGGGGAAAATTGAACGAACGCTCCTTTTCCCGCGTTCGTCATTTGCTGAAAATCGCAAATTCAACCGACCCAGAAGTGCTTAAGGAAATAGATTCCTATGGGCTAGGAAAGGTACGCACTCTTGAAGACTACCAGGAATTTTCAGGAATCAATTTTGCCAAAAAGACGATCAGTGAGGAGGCCCTGAAGGGACAGTTTAAGCCTAATAATAAACCTGCTAAAACCATAACCTTGCCGAAAGCGCCTGCCATCACAACGAGCGGCTCTGGCAAAACCCCAAAGATATTCATCAATATCGCCAGTTACAGAGACCCCGAATGCCAATGGACGGTCAAGGACCTCTATGAAAAAGCCACAAATCCTGATCGGATCAATGTAGGTATTTGCTGGCAATTTGATCCGGCCGAAGATCAACATTGTTTTGAAGTCAGCACTCGCCCAGAGCAGGTCCGGATGCTACCGGTAGACTGGCGTGAGGCTGAAGGAGTATGCTGGGCACGCTACCAGACCCAACAATTATGGGACGGCGAAGAGTATACGCTGATGACCGACAGTCATATGCGTTTTGTTCCCGGCTGGGACGAATTGATGATCAATGAATTAGCTGCCTGTGAATCCCAAAAACCACTGCTGTCGTGCAGCCCTGTGCCCTATTTACCGCCCGATAAACTTGGCACCAAAATGAATCCAACGATCAGGCGTGTTAAACCGTTTTTTCCTGACGGCAATATCCGTTGTCAGGGAGAAATGCTTGATCGTGCCCCTGTAACGCCGCTAAAAGGTGCGTTTGTCGTCGCAAATTTCATATTTTCCCGTTCAGAAATCACCCCGGAGGTACCTTACGATCCTTATTTGTATTTCGATCAGGAGGAAATCACTTATGCGGCGCGCTTGTACACCCACGGCTGGGATGTATTCAGCGCGCGCAGGCAGTTCCTGTACCACTATTATAACGACGGTAAAGTTCCCAACGGCTCCGTAAGGCCGCTGCACTGGAGAGACCTGCGTAAGAAAGATGAAAGCCGAATTAATTTTCTGCGTGAACGGGGACTAAAGCGTTTTAACCATCTCACCCGTTATCAAATATCAACAGATTCTGAGATCATCAAAGAACTCGATTTATATGGTTTTGGTAAAGAGCGTACTTTTGATCAATTTGAACAATATTCGGGTATTGATTTCAAGAAAAAGATCGCAACGGAAAGAGCATTACGCGCTCATTTCATTGAGAATTTGCACCTATACCGTGACCGCCCAATTCATGTCCCTGAAATTGATGATAAAAAGAACACAGCCAATGCGGCTGCACCTAAGGCTACTGCCGTTGTTACGGTTGCCGCGCCAATGGCGAAAACTCTGCCTGTTCAACCTATTCCAAAAATATTGGAACCAGGAGATTTTTTTCCCCTGTTGGAGATGGACGATACAAACAAAAAGTCCCGAGCGATGGAAATGTTTGCCGGAAAATATTGCCTCGTATTTTACCTGCCAGCAAATCAGCCTGAATATCTTCAGCGTTTTTTCCAGGAATTAAACCAGCAGCTTGCACAAGCAAAAATTCATCAGGATATCTGGCAGATATTTATCCTTGATGATACGGCTGATAGATTGTTGGAACTTAAACAGAGGCTGAATATACCGCATTCTTTTCATGCTGATCCCAATCGTAAAATTGCCAGTTCTTTTGGCTTGGGCCGCGCCGGAGAAGCAATTACTCCGATAGGATTTGTGCTCAACCATAATCTTAAAATTGAGCATCGCCATGCAAATACAGATCCGGGCAAATTAGCTGTCGCTTTAGTACATGACTGTGCTGTTGCAATGGAGCGATTCAAGGAAAAAAGCCATCAACCACGTGTGCTTGTAGAAATGGCGCCGGCACTGATCGTTCCCAATGTGTTTTCACCTGAACTCTGCGCAAAATGCATTCATGCATTCCGTAATGGACGAACCTTTGAAGGTACGGTTGGGGCTTTGGAAAGCAAGGCCTATCGTGCTGATGTCAAAGTCCGTACTGACTTTATTGTCGGAGGTGAGCTGCTTGATGAGCTTGACGAAAAATTGTCGCGCAGCTTTTTTCCCGAAATTAAAAAAATATTTGGGTTCGAAGTGACGCACCGCGAAATATATAAAGTTGGTGCATATACGGGTGAGAAAAAAGGATTTTTCAAACAGCATCGTGATAATTTCGACAGTCCCCTAGGGTATCGCCGCATTGCCACGACCATTCACCTGAATTCCGATTATGAAGGCGGAGGATTACGATTTCCTGAATATGGTGACGATGTTTATCGTCCAGATACAGGCAGCGGCATTGCCTTTTCCTGTTCAACACTCCATGAAGCAAAACCAGTTACTAAAGGTGAGCGCTTTGTGCTGGTGGGGTTCTTCCATGGCGAGGAAGAAGAAGCATTCCGGCGCCACTACGCAAAAAGCAAGGGCCTGCCGCTTAAAATTAATGATTATACACCAAAATTACGGCGGCATCCTGAAATCCGGCAAAGTCGTGCTTTCTATGATAGATGGTACCAGCAAAATGCACGCTACGCAGGTGATGAAGTCAATAATCCTAATCAGCAGGTAGCTCAGCAGGCGGCTCAACCAGACAAGGTTGTTTCGACTCCGCTACAACCTGTTCCCAACATCATGATTAATACCATCGGCACTCACCATCCAAAGAAAGTATTTGAGTCAAGTCAGGCTATAATTTTTGACGATTTCCTTCCGGAAGATGTTTTTCAGGCGATACAATCCTATGCGCTTATTAGCGATTATGAACGTATTAATACGCATGGCAAGTCAGTTCGCGCATGGCATATACAGGATGGCTTCCCACTCCGGAGTTGTAAGAACCTTTTCTATCATGCCACCGAGAATACCAATCCTAAAGCCGATTATGTATATCCAACCAAGACGCCATACGATAAATTTTTTGAACATATGATGGCTATCCAACCGCATGTGCAACATCTGGTTGGGAAAGAAAATGAATGGGAGCATTTTTCAATCACCGGATGGATTTATCCGCATGGCACCGGCCTTGCGATGCATGATGACGGTTCAGGCGTTTATACTGGGGCATACACCTTTTTCCTTAGCCAGCAATGGCGTCCGCACTGGGGAGGCCTGTTGTTGCTGGTTGACGAAGAGGCAAACCGTAAGATTCAGGAATATCGTAAAACCATTGATCAGGGTGACTTTTTTCACCGCAAATGGCTGCACGCCAATTCGCTTGATGAGATGCTGATGGAACATGGCTTTTCCAAGTGTGTTTTCCCTAAGCGGAATCGTGTCGTATTTATTGGCAATGAAGCTTATCACATGATAACGAGAGTAAACGAGCAGTCAGGCGATAATCTTCGTATGTCGCTGGCTGGATTCTTTAATAGGAAGAAGTAAGTATCATCATGACCATATTAAAAGAACTTGCCTTGCAGTCCAATGCTTGGCCATTTCAGGAAGCATTGGCACTGGTAGAGCGCTATAAGGATAAGCTTCCAGCCAAAGGCTATGTACTATTTGAAACCGGCTACGGCCCCTCAGGGCTGCCGCATATCGGTACATTCATGGAAGTATTCCGTACGACACTGGTACGCCATGCATTCCAGAGTATTTCCGACATTCCGACCCGCCTTTTTTGTGTATCGGACGATATGGATGGACTGCGCAAGGTACCGGATAACGTTCCTAATCAGGAGATGGTGCGCGCCCATCTCGGCAAACCGCTGACTGCCATTCCCGATCCCTTCGGTACGCATGAAAGCTATGGCGCACATATGAATGCGCGGTTATGCGGCTTTCTCGACCATTATGGATTTGAGTATGAGTTTTTAAGCTCGACTGACCAGTATCGTAAAGGCGTGTATGATGAAAAACTGATCGAGGCCCTGAAGCAATACGACAAGATTATGGATGTGATGTTGCCGACGCTGGGTGAGGAACGCCGTGCCACGTACAGCCCGTTCATGCCCATTTCCCCGAAAACGGGGGATGTACTGCAGGTATCGGTAATCGCACGCGATGTAAGCAAAGGCACTATCACTTACCGCGAAGAGGGTGGCGAGGAAGTAACCGTTCCCGTAACCGGCGGGCATTGCAAGCTGCAATGGAAGCCCGATTTCGGCATGCGCTGGGCAGCACTGGACGTCGATTTTGAAATGTATGGCAAAGATCATCAACCCTCGGCGCCGCTCTATAACGGCATCTGCCACATTCTTGGCGGACGCGGGCCGCATCAATATGTTTATGAAATGTTCCTCGATGAGGAAGGAAAGAAAATATCCAAATCCAAGGGTAATGGCGTCAGTATCGAGCAATGGCTGCGTTATGGCCCGCCCGAATCTCTAAGCTATTATATGTTCCAGTCGCCACGTAAGGCCAAGCGCCTTTCTTTCGATGTCATCCCGCGTGCGGTCGATGACTACCAGACCTTCCTCGAAAAATTCCAGAAAGAAGAGAAACTGCAACAACTGAACAATCCGGTATGGCATATTCATGGTGGCACCCCTCCCCCATCAGAGAATATTCCCGGTTTTAACCTGCTGCTCAACGTTGCCGGTGTCGCTCAGGCGGAAGACCCGAAAGTGTTGTGGGGCTACATCGCCCGCTATATGCCGAGCCTCTCACCGCAGACACATCCATTCCTCGACAAGCTCGTGCATGGTGCGGTCAATTATTACCATGACTTTATCAAACCGACGAAAAAATACCGTTTGCCAACCGATATAGAAACGCAGGCGCTGAATGATTTAGCTTCTTATCTGGAACAACTACCGGATACGGCAACGCCTGAAGTCATTCAGACTGAAATATACGAAATCGGCAAAAAATATTTCGCAGAAAATCTCAAAGGATGGTTTTCAACATTATACGAAACATTGCTCGGACAACCACAGGGACCGCGTATGGGATCGTTTATTGCGTTGTACGGCAAGGCTGAAACGGTGCAGTTGATTCGGCGGGTTTTAGCGAAAGAGGATTTGGCGGCGTAACCGAAATAAGCATGCAACCCCTTACTGGCCTTTCCACCATCATCGACCACTATGACGCCCTACTACTGGATTTGTGGGGAGTCATCCATGACGGCACCCATCTTTATCCGGATGTGACGGACACATTGGGAAAATTACGGCAGGCCGATAAAAAAATTATTTTCGTTTCCAACGCCCCACGCCGTGTATCGCGGGCAGTCAGTGTATTAACTCAGCTGGGCATTAAACCGGAGTGGTACGACTATACGATCACTTCAGGTGAGTTGGGCTATCAATGGCTATCTTCGGACCAGGCCACAAGCAAAGATAATATGAGAGGGAAACACTATTACTATATAGGCCCAGCCAAAGATCTGGATATCTTGGATGGGCTGGATTACCAGCGTAGCGATGATATCAAGAGCAGCGATTTTCTGCTCAATGTTGGCTTTGGCAGCGAGCAGCAATCATCAGCAGACTGGCAGATGTTACTACGTGCGGCAAAGGCACTCTCATTGCCGATGCTCTGCCTCAACCCTGATTCTGAAGTGGTCAAGATCAGCGGCGAACGGTTTGACTGCGCCGGTGTACTGGCTGCAGAGTATGAGCGCCTCGGAGGAAAAGTAAAATATTTCGGCAAGCCGTTTGCGGAAGTTTATGTGCACTGCATGGAATGGCTCGCGCCATTACCCAAATCACGGGTGCTTGCCATAGGCGATGGCATTACCACCGATATAGCTGGCGCTGTCAGATTCGGGATTGACGCTACGCTGGTCACAGGAGGCATCCTTAAAAAGCAAACCGAAGATATTGAAGCCCTCTGTCGCCAGCATAGTGCGGTGCCACAATATATAATGCCAGCATTGATATGGTAACTTATCTAACAACCTGAAGATGTTTTTCAATAAATGCCCTGACTTGTCTGGAGTCCCAGTCCAATGGCCCTTCGGCTATAGCTATTTCCTGACCATCATCATCGATAAAAAACGATGTCGGCAATCCACGTGCTTTTGTAGCTGAAAAAGACCCGGTTCCTATATCAACGTAAGGCTTCAGGCTGGTAATATGATGCACTCTGAAGAACTCTTTTACCTTCTGCATATTATTGGCACCATCCATTGAAATATCGAGAATCTTTAAACGGCGATGAATATAAATTTTCTGGATGGCATCTAATTGAGGAAACTCTTCAACGCAGGGACCGCACCAGGTAGCCCAAAAATGCACGATAGTCAGTTTACCCCAGTCATTTTGGGATATGTCATTCTTCAGAGAATGCGTCTCTCCTTGCTCGTTCTTATAAATGAGGTTGGGAAAAGGTGAGGCAGGCACAACCTCAATGACACCTAGTTCTTCTGAAAAAGCCGGGAAAGCCACAATAGCACCCAGCAATAAAGCAACAATTCTAAAGCTTGCCAAGATACTGGATAAACCTGTATTAAGGTGCATAAAGGACATTCCTATGGTTGATTCAAAATACGATTCCAAAAAGTCAAAAACGGCTAATTCCAAGAACGATCCCCAAATCAATCAAATGTGGGGGGGGCAGTTTTCCAGCGCTCCTGCCGAATTATTAGCTAAGATTAACGTATCCGTTGGTTTTGACAAGCAGCTTTACCGGCAGGACATACAAGGGTCTGTTGCCCATGCCAAAATGCTGGCCAGACAGAAAATTATAAGCGAATCAGACGTCAACGCCATTATCGATGGCCTGAATGACATATTAAAGGAGATCGAATCCGGAGATTTCATCTTCCGTACAGACCTGGAAGATGTGCACATGAATATAGAATCGGCGCTCAAAGAGCGTATTGGCGAAGCAGCGGGGCGGTTGCACACGGCCCGTTCACGCAATGACCAGGTGGCAACTGATTTTAGGCTTTATGTGCGTGATGCGCTGGATGCATTTGATGGCGCGCTAAAGGCGTTCCAGTATGCGCTACTAAAACGCGCCGAAGAACATATCGGTACATTGATGCCGGGATTTACGCATTTACAGGTGGCGCAGCCGGTGACGCTCGGGCACCACCTTATGGCCTATGTGGAAATGATCGGACGAGATCGTAGCCGCATACAGGATGCACGAAAACGCCTGAATGAATCACCGCTGGGAGCCGCCGCTCTGGCAGGCACTTCCTTTCCCATTGACCGTGATTTCACTGCCCGTGAGCTTGGATTTGATCGCCCGATGGTCAATTCGCTGGATGCCGTTGCCAGCAGGGATTTTGCCCTTGAGTTCCTTTCTGCCGCCGCTATTGCTGGCGTTCACTTATCGCGGCTGGCGGAGGAAATGGTCAACTGGTCAAGTGTGCAGTTTGGCTTTATCCGCTTCAGCGATGGCTGGTCTACCGGCAGTTCGATCATGCCGCAGAAGCGCAATCCCGATGCGGCAGAACTGGTGCGGGGAAAATCAGGGAGGCTATTTGGCAATCTCATGAGCCTTCTTGCCACTATGAAGGCGCTGCCGCTGGCCTATAACAAGGATATGCAGGAAGATAAAGAGCCGGTGTTTGACACAGTGGAAACCCTGATGATTTGCGTGCAGGCCATGACCGGAATGGTGCTTGATTTTGCCGTAAACAAAGAGGGGATGGAGGAAGCAGCGTCTGAAGCATATGCCAATGCCACCGATCTGGCCGACTGGCTGGTAAAAGAACTGAAATTGCCGTTCCGCGATGCGCACCACATCACAGCAAAACTGGTCAAGCTGGCGACGGGAAAAGGAAAAAAGCTGGAGGAATTATCACTCAAAGAAATGCAGACTATAGAGCCTAAGATCAGTAAGGATGTGATGTCCGTCCTTAGCACGATCAATTCGGTAAAAAGCCGCGTCAGTTTCGGTGGTACGGCGCCTGAAAATGTCAGGAAGGCCATTGCCGAAGCCAAAAAACACTATTTAAAATGAGCTTGCGATGAAATTTTATACATTGCTACGATTGTCCATGATCGTATTTTTAGCCTGCGGACTATCGGCGTGCGGCATTAAGGGCAAGCTCAAATCACCTTCGCAGATTGAGGCAAGTGAGGCCAAGAAAGCACAGAAAAAAGCCAAGGCTGAAGAAAATGGTGATGATACCGCCAGTGAATTTACCATTCCACAAACCGATAAGCCCGAAACCGATACCCCCGCACCTCCAGAGGCTAAATAATGGATCATTTTCAGTATAAAAATGGTATTTACCATGCTGAAGATGTGGCAATCGATAGGCTGGCGGCTGAGATCGGCACGCCCTTTTATTGCTATTCCACAGCGACACTTACCCGTCATTACAAGGTTTTTTCCGGCCATTTTTCCGATATGGATGCCAAAATCTGTTATGCGGTTAAGGCCAATAGCAATCTGGGCGTTCTGAAGACGCTGGCTAAACTTGGCAGCGGCGCAGATGTGGTATCCGAGGGGGAAATCCGGTTGGCGCTGGCAGCAGGTATCAAACCGTCCGATATGGTTTTTTCCGGCGTTGGTAAAACCGCTTCAGAGATGGCATATGCGCTGGATCATAATATCTTTCAGTTCAATGTGGAATCGGAACCAGAGTTGGAACGCTTAAACGAAGTGGCCCTTTCAAAAGATATGAAGGCACGAATCGCCGTGCGGGTTAATCCTGATATCGATCCGCGAACCCATGCCAAAATTTCGACTGGTCAGAAGGAAAGTAAATTTGGCATTGCTATGAACAAGGCCTTGCCCGTGTATCGTTATGCGTCGAGCTTGCGCGGGATTGAAATACAAGGGGTATCGGTACATATAGGATCGCAGCTGACCAATCTGGAGCCGTTCGCGCAAGCGTTCGCCCGTGTGCGCTCATTTGTCGGGGAATTGCGTGCTGAAGGTAATAAAATCAAAACGCTCGATCTTGGCGGTGGACTAGGTATTCCTTATGGTCAGGAAGAGCCACCGATGCCGGACGCTTACGCCGAGATCGCCAAGCGCGAGATGAAAGATTTACAGTGCCAGCTTTTGTTTGAACCAGGACGTGTGCTGGTTGGAAACGCTGGAATTCTGGTATCGCGAGTGATTTATATTAAAAATAGCGAGAGCCGTATTTTCGTCATTGTCGATGCCGCCATGAACGATCTTATCCGGCCTACGCTTTATGGCGCTTATCACGGTATTGTTCCTGTCGCTGCGCCTTTAGGGAATGCTTCCACCGAGCTGGTCGATGTGGTCGGTCCAGTGTGCGAAACCGGGGATATTTTTGCCGAGCAACGCCTGTTAAAAGTGCCTGCTCCAGGTGATTTGCTGGCATTCCGCTCCGCGGGAGCCTATGGGGCAGTAATGTCTTCGACCTATAATGCGCGTCCATTGATTGCTGAAGTAATGGTCAACGGCAATAAATCGGCAATAGTCAGGCCGCGGCAAAGTTATGAAGAACTGGTAGGGCGTGACAGGGTGCCGGAGTGGCTGTAGAAGGAACTAAACCATGACCACTCAAGATGAACTCCGCCTTCTCCAGCGCATCGCCCAGGGCATAGAAGGCCTTGGGCCAAAGCCAGAGCCTAAGATCGACATCAAAAGTGCCAATGCTTATATCTGGGATGCAGAACATAAAGACCTTATCCCGATTCAGGAAACACATTACATTGACCTGAAGTTGCTCAAGGGGCTCGACGATGTGTGCGACACTTTACTGGCCAACACCTTGCAATTCGCTAAAGGGTATTCAGCCAATAACGCCCTGTTATGGGGCGCACGCGGGATGGGAAAAAGTTCACTGGTTAAATCCATCCACGCCCAGATTAACAGCGAGATAACGGGGAACCCCCTCAATAAATTAGTGCTTATAGAAATCCACCGTGAAGATATTAAAACCATGCCCCAGCTACTTCATGCCCTGCGCGGCTGGGTCATCCGGCGTTTTATCCTTTTTTGTGACGATCTATCCTTCGACGATAACGACCATACTTACAAATCGCTAAAAACCGTCCTTGAAGGCGGTATTGAAGGCCGCCCTGACCATATTCTCTTCTATGCGACATCCAACCGTCGTCATCTTATGCCGCGGGAAATGATAGAAAATGAACATAGATCTCTCAGTGGTTCTGGCGCCATTCATCCCGATGAAACGGCGGAAGAAAAAATTTCCCTGTCCGACCGTTTTGGCCTGTGGCTTGGCTTCCACGCCTGTTCGCAGGAAACATATCTCTCTATCGTTGAGGGATATGCCAAACATTACCAGCTGGAACTTTCACCAACCGATTTGCAGCAGCAGGCCCTGCTATGGTCCACCACCCGGGGAAGCCGCTCAGGACGCGTCGCCTGGCAGTTTATTCAGGATTTAGCCGGAAGAATGGGAAAAAGAATCAGGTAGATAAATCTATTGCCCGTGCTTCAGTTCTTCATGACGGCGATCCGTATCATCGACTTCCGTAAGAACATTAACGGCTGAAGCTCCTAGTACTTCCAGTGCGTTTTCGCAATTATCCATGACGCTCTTGTCGCTGACGCGACCACCGATACGGCTGAAGCTGATGCTCACACTCAAGCCTACGCTGGTTTTATCAGGCAGCAGGAATGGATTGGCGGCAATCTGCCAGCGCAGGCGATTCACTGCCATACGCGCCGATTCTATGGACGTGTCGAGCAGCAATATCCCTACGCGCTTATAGCTGATAACCCCCACCACGTCATCAGGGCGCAGGCTGTTACGCGATAAAAGAGCTATGTGCTTAACGATATTATGGCAAGCCGGACGCCCGTACTGGGAAAGTAATTCATCGTAATGGTCAAGTTGCATGATACCAAAACAGGAACGTAAATCGCTCTTGTTATTGTAGTAGCCCATTAGCTCGATATCTTTGGTGAGGGAATAACGATCTGGCAGCCCCGTATCCGGGTCAAGCACTTCATGGCCCCTGAAGTTATCCTGGATAGCCTTGCGCAATGCTTCATTCTTACGAAGACCGGTTTTATCCTGCAATACGAGATTGAATGAAATGCTGCTACCAGTTGATTCTGTTCTTACCACCTTAAGGCGATAACCACTCTCTCTGCCACTATGGTCAATGGTGCTGAAACTTTGTACCTTCGAAAGAACCTGCCCTACATCATTAGCATCGGATTCATATTCAACATATTCTTTAAGCATGGTGGCAATACGCGGCGGCAGAATCTGAAACAATGGCTTGCCGGTCAGATCCTGTACGGAATAGCCTAACAGATCTTCCCCAGCCTTGTTTACACCGGTAATTTCTATCGACTTTGCCACATTATTCTGGCAAATGGTAATGACAGCGTCATTGCTGCGATGGCCCAGCATCATAATTTGGTTAACCTTCTATATAACATATGCTTTGGCCTAAGTTAGAGCAATAAAATGAATAAAAGATTAATTCCTTATAATAAGATATGTTATGAGCCAAGAACTGCACCTTAAACGCCTGCGTTACCGCAGTGGCCACCGCGGCTGCAAGGAAACCGACCTGATTCTTGGAAATTTCTCAGAATCAAGGCTGGCTGGTCTTAATCCTGTGCTTCTCGCCCTGTATGAACGCCTACTTGATGAAGATGACGCCGATATCTGGAATTGGTTAACGGGCAAAAGCACGCCGCCAATAGCGGAATATGAGGAATTGCTGGCAGAGATGAAACTCCTCATGCTTGGCGCTTAGTATTTGTTAAATAAAGAAATCTATCCAGTCTTATGACTCAATCCCTACTTCACGAAACACTCAACACCAAATCTGAGATGCTAACACTGGCCGGAGTCCCGGCCGGGGCTGAAGCCATGGTGTTATCCGAGATCATGGCCGGCAAACTTGGCAACCAGCCCAAAAATATCCTGCACATAGCCGTAAGTGACCGTAGCCTCGATATGGTAGCAGAAGCACTGGCTTTCTTCGCTCCTGACAGCGAAATCCTGTGTTTCCCGGCATGGGATTGTATGCCCTACGACCGCACCTCGCCCCTGCCCTCGCTGATGGCAGCCCGTATGCGGGTACTGGCAGCGCTGGCCTCTTCTACCCCCGGTGATAAACCGCGAATTATACTGACCACAGCCAATGCCATCGTCCAGAAACTGCCCCCAAAATCGGTGATGAAGGAAGTGGTATTCTCAATCGAAAAACAGAAGAAGCTGAACCATGACGCCCTAATGCATTACCTGTCGTCGCAAGGCTATCATCGTAGTGGAAAAGCGATGGAGCCGGGAGAGTTTGCCGTGCGTGGCGGCATCATCGATATTATGCCATCCGGCATGAGCGAAGGCATCCGCATCGATCTCTTCGGTGACGATATTGAAAGTATCCGCAGCTACGATCCACTAACGCAGATCAGTCAGGGAACGCTGGATCAGGTCATGCTTTATCCCATGAGCGAAGTACTGCTGAACGAAGCATCCATCGAACGATTCCGCGAAACCTACCGGGACCTGTTCGGCGCCGTGCATAAGGACGATCCCTTATATGAATCGATTTCGTCGGCTCATACCCACACCGGTATGGAGCATTGGTTTCCTCTGTTTTATGACCATGTCGACACCTTGTTCGATTATTGCCAGGACGTGCTGGTAACGCTGGATAATGAAGCCGAAACAGCCATTGCGGAACGACAGGAAAGCATCCTCGATTATTACGAAGCGCGCGTGAACGCCCTGAAATCCACTAACAGTAAAAATAGTTTTGCCGCTGGCAACATTTATAATCCCGTACCACCCGACCAGTGTTTCCTGAGTGAAAAATCGTGGAAATCTACGCTGGCATCACGTTCATGTGTCGTATTCTCGCCATTTACCGAAACTACAGGAACGCCAAATATTGTCCAGTTGGGTTATCGTCCAGCTATCCGTTTTACCCAAGGGCAGGCTGACCGCACACCGTTCGATCAATTGAAAGAGCGCGTTGACGGAGCTGCGGCCAGAAGCAAATCGACCATACTCGCCTGCTTCACGCAGGGGTCGCGTGAGCGCCTCCAGACGCTCCTGATGGAGCGTAATTTCCACTGCATTACTATCGGGCACTGGCAGAACATCAAAGATGTGCGCGGCAAAACCATCGGGCTGGCCATATTACCATTGGAAAATGGCTTTGAAACTGACAAACACCTTATCCTGAGCGAACAGGACGTCCTCGGTGAGCGCATCACCCGTGCCCGGCCTAAAAAGAAAAAATCCGATGTATTTCTGGCTGAATCGGCCAACTTCAACGAAGGCGAACTGGTGGTCCACAAGGAGCACGGCATTGGCCGCTTCGACGGGCTGGTAACACTTACCGTTTCCGGTGCTGCCCATGATTGCCTGAAAATCGTTTATGCCGATAATGATAAATTATTCCTGCCCGTAGAAAATATCGACATGGTGTCGCGCTTTGGGCTTGAGGAAGAAGGCGTCAAACTCGACAAGCTGGGTGGCGCATCATGGCAGGCACGCAAGGCAAAACTCAAACAACGCATCAAGGTTGCCGCCGAAGCGCTCCTTAAGACCGCAGCGGAGCGCCTTATCAGGCAAGGTTCCA
>Ga0207080_1130_pt1 | contig 14468 bp, 9 predicted proteins | sample Alteio_BWMinHeat_58_FD_153532 | JGI IMG/M metagenome (GOLD analysis project Ga0207080, IMG submission 153532) | Enriched cells from forest soil in Barre Woods Harvard Forest LTER site, Petersham, Massachusetts, United States -... | ecosystem: Environmental > Terrestrial > Soil > Temperate forest >...
TTTCTATATGTTTCATCTTCTCTTCAAGGATGGCTATATCTTGTAATACTTCATCGAATGAGGGTTTAGACCCACCAAACAACATCATTTCTCTTGTTTGGGTGTAGTCCCTTTCAAGGTCTTGTAGACGCTCTGAAATAGGCAGAAGCTTTAAACTATCAGCCCCAATCAAACCATAATTTGCCCAAGCTGAGGGAAAGAGGAGCGTTTTATTTTTGATAACATCTTGAAGAAGGTTCCCATTCTGCATCGCCCTCTCTGCAAAACCGGCCTTATGGAGCATGCTGAGATCATAGTAGTGCCTTGAAATCCGGACAGGTGTTGCTTTATCCATAGGACGATAGTGTTCGCCGTGGAGTAAGGTTGCTTTTTCCCAAAAAGTTCTAAGGGGAGATAAGCAGGGAATGGGTAAGGAGCTATCATCAAAAGCTTCAAATTCTTCCGCGAGATATGATTTTAAACGTTTTTCTTGGGTAGGGTAGACATCACCCCGTACGCCGAACTCCAGCAGTACACTTCTCTTTATGTAGTCTTGAGATCTATAATTCTCCTCAGAAAGCACTGAAGGGTAATAGAACCTCAAGGACTGAGGATCCTCATCGGGACTTAAGTCCCAAGTCTCACCTGTTAGGTCTTGTTGCAGAGATTTCTGCAGTGTTGATTTGAGGGTTGAAGTCACAAAATCATTACAGACGAGCTTCAATTCATCCAAGAGCTTGTCTCGTTTTTTTCTGGATGAAGCTGTGAGAGGATCTCTATCTCCAACAAAGCCTAAACTTGCTCTGTTCAGAGTTATGTCACAATCTTCTGAGAGGCGATTGATGAGGTTGTAACCCTTGGAGAGCGAGGTCCCCCCTTTAAAGACCATGCCAACGGGTAGAGAAAGGGAGAAGAGCTTATCAAGACACCAAGTTATCCAGAAGTCCTTCTCGATGACTAAAGGAAGAACCCCTTTGCGGTCAGCAACGATCCTAAATACATCCTGCAAATCTTGCCGAGTCAGATTTTGCTTAAGCATCTTGGAGAATCCTCTTGAGAAGGGGTTGCATCCATAGCGGTGTTTTAGGCATTAAGTTCATTAAAGTGTCCTTATCTTTGTCATTCAGCAAAGCACGAATTTTAGGAATAAGGAAGCCTCCATCAAGATTATCCTTTCCAAAATAATACAAGGCTTGAATAACAAGGCCAGCTCTTGTGCCCGCACCCAACATTTTCTTAGGGGATACATGGACAAACTTTAGAGATTGATTGCCAACTCTGACAGTCCTCGAGAGACCATCCGTCAAATAAACGGCTTGTGTAGGAATTTGTTGGGAAAGACCTAAGCTATGAGCTGCTTGAGCAGGATTAACTTGGAGGTGATAGTCAAACTTGTTTGCAAGAACTTGAGCCACTTTATCTGGATCCGGTGGAATCGGGCCAAACCTTGTATTGATGATGGGGGAATCGTAAAGTCCTGTTGCTAATTTTCGTATGATCCCTTGCTTACAAAGACGGAAGAGGGTTTGATCCACAGAGTTGCGGTCACTCATGTCAGCAAAATCCGAGGCACTAAAAATCCACCCTGCGCCCTTATCTGCAATGCGACTGCGTACGTTTTTCGTGTCCATAATCTCTCTCCATATATAAGAAATATTACGAGTTTTTCTGACAAATGTCAAGGAAAATAGAAAGAGCAAAGATTACATTAAAAAATTAGGGACGGTTTTGTTGTTCGCATTTATGTTTTTGGATTTGAGAAGAGAGAATCTGTATATCCTCTAATAAGCCTACAACAAACGTTGGGCAAAAATCTTCTCCAAATATCTTTTGGATGTCCTTGTAAAAGGATAGGGCAATCTGGACTTGGAGTTTCTCTTTTTGCTTCTTGAGCCTTTTAATCTGGTTTTCAATTCGGATGATCTTATCATCTAACGTCATATTATTTCCTTTCTTGGGGATGACTAAGTATATAAAATATGTTATTATTATACAAGATAATATATTGAAATAAATAGATAATCATCCATAAAACTATGCATAAATATATAACGAAAGATCGATCAGAAATGATTGATAAGACTGTCTTAGCGGACTTTGAAAAAAGTTTGATAAGCGCGCTTATACGTTGCCGATGGCAACCGCTCTTTGGTGCAAGCACCGCAGATGAAATCCAAGGAATCTGAATGGCCCTATATCACTTCAGCGTGAAAGTTTTGTCTCGCAGCAGCCGTAACACGGTGAGGGCTGTTGCGTATCGTGCTGGGTGTAAGCTGACCGATGAGCGGACGGGCGAAACTTTCAATTATGAGAAAAAGCCTGTGCAGCATGTGGAGCTGGTGCTGCCTCATGATGCTCCTGCTTGGGCAAAGGAGATTCAGGACCTGATTAAGGCTGACAGGAAAGAGGGTGTGCAGGCTTTCTGTGATAAGGTTGAGGCTGGGGAGAATCGCGTCGATGCTCAAGTCTACCGCGAGTTTGAGTTTGCTCTCCACCGGGAGCTAACGGACGAGCAGAACATTGCGTTGGCTCGGGAGTTTGTCCAGGAGCAGATTTGTGTGCACGGTATGGCTGCACAGATGAACTTTCATTTTGATGTGCATGAGGAAACGGGCGAAGAAAAGCCCCACTGTCACGTTGTTGCGACCATGCGAAAGCTTGAAGAGACAGGATTTGGACCTAAAGAAAGAGATTGGAATGCAAAGCCTTTCCTGTGTGAACTGCGAGAGAAGTGGGAAGAGTATTCTAATGCCCACCTCAAGCTTTATGGCCATGATATCCAAATCGATCATCGCTCTAATGTAGACAGAGGTATTGAGATGGAACCCCAACCCAAGATGGGGCGGAATGTTTTAGAGCTCGAAAAAAGGCTACAAGCCCGTGAAGGTAGCGATGGTCCCATTACAGATAGAGCCAAGATCTTTCATGAGACGGAGCTTCGGAATCTTTACAGGATTGTGAGGAATCCAGACATTGTCCTTGATATTGTTACCAAACACCATGCAACTTTCATGTGGGCGGACGTGCAAAAGGTCATTCATAGATATATAGATGAGGTTCCCCTGTTTCAACGACTTGAAGCGAAATTGAAGAATTCTAATGAGCTTCTTCTCTTAAGGCCTGGGGACAACGCACAAGCCATCTATACCACACGCGATATGCTCAAAGCAGAGAGATCCCTTGTGGAAAGTGCAGAGACACTGGATAAAGCCAAAACTCACGGTGTTACAGAGCAAGGAATCATTAAGGGTATTCAAGATGCCAACACCACCCTTGGGGAACTCTCCCGAGATCAAATCAAAGCCATTTACCACCTGGCTGATAGCGGTCAAATCAAGTGTATGGTTGGTATTGCAGGTGCAGGCAAGACGACCGCCCTTGGGGTGTGTCAAGACATCTGGAAGGCAACAGGGTACAATGTCTATGGCCTAACGCCTACGGGAAAGGCGGCTCAGAATCTGGAAGAGAGCGGTATCAAATCCTCGACGCTCCATAAGTTCCTGAAATCCTATGAGGAGGGCCGGTGTCAGTATAATGCGAATAGTGTCCTGGTACTGGATGAAGCGGGCATGGTGGATGTCCCCCGGTTTGGGAAGCTCATGAACGCTGTCGAGCAGCTGGGCGTCAAGCTCGTCGTTGTGGGGGACGGCGCTCAATTGCAACCTGTTGAGGCAGGTCCAGCCTTCCGACTTGTGACAGAGCGGTTAGGCAAATCGGAGCTCACCACGGTCGTTCGCCAAAAGTCCGAGTGGCAACGGGAAGCAACCGTCCTCTTTGGAAAGCAGCAAACACAAGAGGCCATTCAAAAATATGTGGATAAAGGCTTTGTGAAGGTTATTGATGAGGGTGAGGCTGCCGATATGCGAGAGAAGACAAAGGAAACCCTCGTCCAAGCTTGGCATGCTTCATTGAAGGATTCTCCTGACAAGAGCACCCTCATCCTCGCCCATACAAATAAGGACGTGAATGATCTAAATACACAGGCTCGTGGGGTCCTTAAGGAATCCGGCCATCTTATGGGACAAGAATATGCTTACACAGTTAAGAAAGAAGTCGAAGATGACTTTGGAAGCAGAGGTGTCCGCTCAGAAGAGAAGCCCTTTTCGCAAGGCGACCGGATTGTCTTTACCCGGAACAATTATGGTTTGGGAGTTAAAAATGGCTCACTCGGAACGATAACAGAACTGGATAAGCAAAAAGTCAAAGTGAAGCTTGATGACGGAAAAGACGTCACCTTCGCTCCTAAGCTCAATCCTCATTTCGATCAAGGATGGGCTGTGACCATCCACAAGTCTCAAGGAACGACGGTGGATAAGACGTACGTTCTAGCCTCATATGCGATGACCCAGAACCTGGCCTACGTCGCCATGACCCGTCATAGAGACGATACACATGTATTTGGAAGCTCTATTGATTTTAGGCAACCCGAAAAACTCCCCGAGATTCTCTCGAAATCAGGAGAGAAGCTAGGAGCCGCAGATTATCTGGACGCCGAGTCTTTGAATAAGCTCATGGAAAAGGAAGATAAGCTCCTCACTAAAATCTTCGACCGCGCAGCTAATGAGCTTGAAGCCATGGGTGTTGTTGCCAAAAAGGCCTTCTGGCAAGTTGTCGATCATTTCCTGGGCACTCGCCGTGATAAGGAGATACCTGCGCCGTCCAACAGTATTCGAGAGGAAGTCCGAGCAACTGAGGTCCTGCAGCAAAAGCCCAAGGTTTCCGATAAACTACAATCCGTCTTTGACGAAATGAAACACCCTGCCTTTGATAACGCGACGGTCGTTAAACGCGCCTTCGAAAAAGGCCTGAAAGCATACGGACAAGAACAAGCTATCGAATATTGGGACAGTAAAAAAGAGGCCTATATCCAATACCATCAGCAAAATATTAACAAGGTTGAGGCAGAGCTGCACTCGCCTCTCTTAAACAACCTGACAGACAAGTGGAAAGATCAGGCCCGCGGCTTTGCGCAGCAAGACCCCCTCAAAGTTCTCGGTCTCCTTGATAAGCTCAAGAACGATGAAATGGATAGGCGGGAAACGCGGGCTGCAGAGACGAGAGCCGCTCAGGAACATCAAGAAAGGCGTAACCATATTAATGGGGTTTACCAGAATTATAAGGAATTACAGTATAGGTTTAAGGAAAAGCCTGAGGATTTACTGAACCAAGACCTAAAAAAATGCAGCCAGGAGTTGATGAAGGATAAAGCCTTCATGGATAACCTCAAGGTTTCAGATGCCAAGGAAGCCATGCTCATTGAGCAGATTGCAACGAAGAAACAACTTCAGCAGGAGAAACAGATTGAGGAGCACATCCAGTCCATAAATCGGGACAGAGGCATGTCAATGTGAGGTCTTCTTCTTTTGAGGGATATAACGTTTTTAAATAAGGGTATCACGATTCAGTTGTTGCATATTTTGCAACAACTCCAGCTCACTATCCCTTTGAAGTCTTCTTCTTTTTCGTGGGCGAAGCTGGAGCGCTTTGTGCCTGCGACTCTTGGGCTTCACGTTCTTGTCTATCCAAAATCGTGTGAATGCCCGTCTGATAGACCATCCGTGTCTGAGCATTCATCAAGAAGACTGAAATGTAAGGCACTTGTAAGAAAAACAGCACAAGACCCATGATAGCTCCCGACAGAGACGCCACGAGAATGAGCGTCAAGTAAGGCATCCCCCATCTCAAGGCATAGCGTGATTCAATACCCTGGCAGAATTCATTGGTTTTACTGGTGACACTCCCCAAACGATTAACCTCTTCCTCAGCTTGTCTGACCAAGGGAGACAAGGCTTTCCCTATATCCAACTCACAGGACCGAACCACAGTCTGAAAGTGAGCCTCAAGCCCAGCCTTTATATCCCGCTCAAGCGTTTCCTGGATTTGGCTAACGCACCGCGTCTCAATCGAGGAAATGCGCCGTTCAACATCCACCATGCTTTTGTTATGCATGTCCTTCAGAGAATTTTGAAGATCAGACCTGATGATATCGAGCGAAATCTCCTTCAACGCCTCTTTCTCAAGATGCGAGAAGTTATTGGTATTATTTTTTGAATCAGAATGGGCCATGATTTTTTCCAAGGGGGTTATATAAGAGATTTTACTCCAATTTCTGATGGTTTTCAAATTGTTGTTAAATCGTGAATCAATTAACTTCCACCCAAATTCACAACAAATGCAATGCCTTAAATAGCTTTAGAAAATAAATAGTATTTTCTGAAATAATTACTTGACATATATATATATATATTGTAGAGTGGAAATAGAGAAGAAGATTCTTTAGTCTTCTACAAAGAACCTCCTTCAAAGTTTTAACTTAATGGGTTATGGAGGTTGTTTGATGAGATCCGATTTACATTCTCAAAACGAAGATCAAAACAATAACCAAAATGACCAAGGAAATGATCAATGCGATCATGGGAGGTTTCATATGAGTATTTTAGTCGGTGGTGGTGGACCCCTTTTAAACAAGAGCTTTACGTCAACAGATTCAGGAACAACGCTTTCATCGGGTCCTTGGAATATTACCAACACATCAGGTGGGGGCTTTACGGTATATGGTGATCCTTACCAGAATATCAGCTTTACGGTCACAGAAAGTACAAACAATACAAGCCTTGTGCTGCACGATATCAACGTTGACCTCGCGGGCAACGCTATCACTTTAGGTTCAGGCATCAACACAGTCTATGGCAATATCCAAGACTTGAGCTTCTCTGTGAGCAATACTTCGGTGGATTCTGTTGGTTCAACAAGCACCAACTCCGGCACTCCTGATCCCTATTTTACGGGAGTAACCACTTTTGCTACAACCTACGATGTAGGTATCAATAATGTAAATGTTGAATTGGGCGGAAACACCATCTCCGTCGGGAGTGGCGTCAATACAATCTATGGCACCATGCGCGATTTGACGATGTCTGATACGGGCGGTAATGCTATCACAGATGGAGCCGGCTCCCAACTCACCGTCGAGACCTTGATCAACAACGTCACCATCGATCTTACAGGAGGCGGTGTTGGTAATACCATCACAGCTGGCAATGGCGTCAATACGGTTTATGGCGATATGCGTAATCTGACCCTTACAGCTGGTGGAGCTTATGCTAATTCTACAGGCCTTCCTGCATCGACGAATTTCGCATACAATCAGTTTGCCGCATCCCCAAATATCCAAGCATTTACTGATATTCAGGGTCTTAACTTCACTGTGGGTGGCAACACCATCACTTTGGGAAGTGGCGTTAACACCGTCTACGGCGACATGCAATCATTGACCATGAATGCCTTACCCAGCTATGCCTATGGATACAACGCAATTGCGGCTAGTGGGGTGGGGGATACGAATAATAGCTACCCCAATTTCTTAACAACCCAGAGATCCGCTCCCAATCCTTCTTATACTTTCCCTCCTGCCTTTAATAATCTGAATTTCAATGCAGATACAATTACGGTAGGTAACGGGGTTAATGTGATTTACGGTCATCTCCAGACATTGAACATATCTGAGACGGGTGGGTCGGCTGTATCTCCCGGAGACTTTCCTGTATCACCAGGATTTGATCAAAGTACGCTTTTGAACCAGGTGGGCCTGCACGGTGGTGTGAAGGGTGCTGTTGGGCAAAGTAACGTCAATTTTACGAACATCACAATGGGTACAACTGGTTCGAGCGGCTTTATGGGCAATACCATCACTGCAGGGGTTGGCGTCAATACCATTTATGGGGATATACAAAACTACGTGAATGGGATTCAGTCAGGCACTGGCACAGGAGCGTTTCCCAGCTCTCCAGGCTCTTCCGTTTACACCCCCTTAACTTCTACTTTTTCAGTACCTTTTGATAACACCTCATTTTATGCTTCGTTCTTGACATATGACACATTCTTTATGGCAGGAAACACAATTAAAGCAGGTTTAAATGGATCAAGCGTCAATACCATTTACGGGTCCATGCAGGATTTCAGCTTTATCAATGTGGACAGTACTGGGAACCAAGTCCTCTTAGATAATGCAGAATTTTGTAACGTCTATGTTTTGGGTGGCATGGGTGTTTATGGGTCAGGCCTATTCCCTGGTTTTGGTGAAGGACCTGCCTTTATTCCAACCCTTACAGGCAACACGATTATGGTAGGAAGTGGTACAAATCTAATTTATGGGGATATGCGTGATTTGATTACTACGGATTCAGGCGGGGTGCAGAATGGATTAAATAATCCACTTGGACTTAATGGACAGCCTAAGACCATTAATGGTCCAAGTACAGTTCCCGAAGGCAGCGACCCCCCCTTCAACACAGCAAATTCAGATGGCGCTGAGTTCTTTATGGGAGATAACCATATTATAGCTGGGAACGGAGTAAATACCATATACGGCGCTATGCGTGACTATATCGACGTAAATGGTGGCGTGTATAATAATGGTAAGATAACAAGTAACTCTAGCACAGTACCTGTTATTGAAAATGAACCCAGTGGTGGTATTGACTTCACAGGTTTAGAAATCGATGCCATCGTTTCCATCGCCGGAAACACTATCACAGCTGGATCTGGTGTTAACACGATCTACGGCAGTATGCGCGATCTGACATGGGTCGAGTTTGGTGGCAATAGTATTAATATTGCGGTCGATAGTTTTGCTGGGGTATTTTCGTATGATACGAGTAATCTCATATCCATGGGAGGCAACTTCATTACGGCAGGATCTGGCGTGAATTCCATAGATGGGGACTTCCGGAATATAAATTGGTCTGTGAGTGGAGGTGTCAATTCGAGCTCACCTAGTGGAAGTACTTTTGAAATTCACGATGGTGGCGCCATGGTAAAATTAAACACAATGACCATGGGGGACAACACCATCACTGCTGGAATTGTCGGGGTGTCTAGTGTGAACGTCATTAGTGGTGATGGCGGAAATATGGTTTGGTCCGCCGTTGGAGGAACAGCTAGTGGCGATTTATCAGCTTGGAATGGAATTCTCCTAAATAATATTAGCATGGGAGACAATGCCATCACTATAAAAGGCGGTGGAACATCAACTGTTTATGGGGATGTACAGTCCATATCTTGGTCAGCTGTGGGTGGAAATGCAAACGGTGCCCATACGGGTGGTGGGTATGCAGAAGGTCAGATCTTTGGAAATACGGTCACCATGGGCGGCAATCATATCACTGATCTAGGGAATGGGACGACTACCATTTATGGAGATGCCCAAACGATCTCACTATCCGTTCAGGGTGGCACGGTAACAAACCCTGGGCAAGGATCCTATAATAACCTCTTTAATGGTCTAACAGTAATTACCCAAACGGATGCTGCAGCTTATATGACGGATAATACATTCGTGCTCGGAGGCAACACAATCCAAGCGGGCTCAGGAAATGATACCATTTATGGAAGCTTGCAAACCTTGAGTCTCAGTGCAAAGGCGGGCTCGGGATCTGGGACAGGTGCTTATTTCGCAGGGAACATTGTTTATCCCGATGGTGGAAGCACACCAGCCAATGGAAGCACTACCATCGTTGACACAGGCAACAGTTTTACCTTTGGGAATAATACGCTGAATGCAGGTAGCGGCAATGACACCATGATAGGTGACCTTGGGAGCCTGTCACTGACAAATCAAGGAGGTGTCATACAGAACATCACAATTACTTTCGGCAATAACGTCTTTAATGCAGGGAGTGGCACTGATATTATGTATGGAAACATGCTGAATAGCTCAAGCCTTGCGGCTTTTATGGTGAATAACACCGTTAACACAGGGACCAATATCTTTAATCTGAGCACCGGCAAGGCAACCGTCTATGGAGGAGTTGGTGACAACGTCCTCAGCTTTCAAAATGCAACCTCCGGCGTGACTGTTAACTTGAATTCAGGCACATTCTCCGGTAATGGCCTTGGAAAGGTAACCTGGACCAACGTAAATGGACTTGAAGGGAGTAAGTTCAATGACACCCTCATTGGGAATAGTAGTAACGATCTTTTCGTGGGAAGTGCAGGAAATGACACCATCACAGGCGGTAGTGGCGTGAATACGATTGATTATTTGAATGAGATTTCTAATTTGACTGTCAATCTCCTTACAGGGATTGCAATGAAAGCCGATGGAACGGATCACTTAAGCCACATCACGAACATTATTGGCTCACAATTTGGAAATGACTTTTTAACGGGAACCAATAACAACACAACCATAAATGATAGCTCACTCACGGATATCACCATTACCAATTCATCTCCTACTGAGACCTTTGGCCAAACAACCATTGTTCTTGGCAATGGGAATGATACGGTTTATGGGAAAATGCTTGACCTTAATCTAAATGCCACAGGCACTGCTGTCATCAGCGGGAGCAGCATTTCTTATGCAGGTAATTCCATCACATTAGGAAATGGTATGGATACGGTCTATGGCACCTTGCAAGATCTGACCTTAACGGCCAGTGGTGCCAGCATTATTGGTGGAAATGGAGGAGGCTCTAATGAATTCACCTTTGGGGCCAACATCATCACATTAGGAAATGGTAACGATATTGTATATGGTACGTTGCAGGATCTAACTTTAACAACCAGCGGTTCCGGCGTTATTGGTGGAAATGGGGGAGGATCTAACGCCTTCACCTTTAGCGGTAATACCATAACTGTCGGGGATGGTAGTGATACGGTCTATGGCACCTTGCAGGATCTGACCTTAATGGCCAGCGGTCCTAGCATTATTGGTGGGGAGTTTGGAGGCTCTAACGACTTTACCTTTGGGATCAATACCATATCAGCAGGGAGTGGAAATAATGATACCCTCTTTGGCACACTTCAAAACCTCACATTGGATACCACGGGCGATAGTCTTATAGGTGGGCTCGTCGCCGGCGAAAACTTATTGACTTTTGGGACCTTAGTCGGGAGCACTCTCATAGGGAATACCCTCGGTGCGGGAGGCGGAAATAATGATACTCTTTATGGCACTCTGCAGGATGCGTCTCTGCTGAACGGCCCCTTAGCTTCTCCTGATTTTGGTATTATCGGTGGATTATTTGGTGGAGATAACACCATTACCTTTGGTAATAACTCTCTGACAGTGGGAAATGGTGCTGGAGATCAACTTTTTGGGACTCTCCATAATCTAACCTTATCTGTAAGTTCAGCTACTAATGCTGCCAACACAACTGGGGGTTATTTTGGTGGAAACAACACTTTTTCCTTTGGGAATAATACTCTGACTGCAGGTACTGGGGCTGGTGATCAGCTGTATGGAACGATGCACGACCTCAGCCTATCTGCAGCTGATGGTAGCTCCCTTGGTAATTTTAGTGGGCAAGATACATCAGGAGGCAGTTTCAACTTGTTCCAATTTGGCAACAATACACTCACATCCCACAGTTTGGCTGGTGGTGGGGATACCCTTTATGGGGGCATGCATGATTTGGTCCTGGCGAATGATGGAAGGTCCAGTCCTTTTTCACCAAGCCTTATATTGGGCAATACCATCACCTTCGGAACCAATGTCCTGAATGCGGGGAGCGGTAACGATGTGCTGGTGGGTGAGCTCAATCACATAGACCTCTCAGGCGTTGCAACGATTGCAGATTTCCTCGCACAGAACACAGTCAACCCAGGACAGAACACGTTCAATCTTGGCACGGGTCATGACACAGTCGTCCTTGATCCAGCGATTGATATGGGAGTCAATATCCTGAATAGTTGGAATGCAAGCAATGACACGCTGCAATTCAATAATGCGACCAGTTTGGCAGCTGTACAAGCTTCAGTTCAGTCCATTGCAAGCGACGGACATAGTGGAACCCTTGTGACTTTTGCTCCCGTTGATACAAATCCAAATGGAGGAACAATAGACTTTACAAGCACAGCCTACACAGGCCAAACGCTCCTCACAGAGCTCGCCCCTCACATCGTAACGGTGATATAGGGGGAACGGAAGAATTTGAAACCAGAAAAAAATCCCTCGGCCGTGATAGGGCCGGGGGATTTTCTTTGAATATCAAACCTCAAAAAAGCCCCTTCACGAAAAGATAGACTTTTGAAATCTCAAGAGCTAAGCTTTCTATCAATGGGGGCTTCTCGAAGTCCTGAATGCGAAAAAGAACACCTGTGAGTGGGCGCAAGTATGGAGTTAGTTCAATGAAAACTATGTATAGTAGGGTAGGTTTTATGGGACACTCATGGGACATTTGGGGACAAAAAATGGTAACAAGTCTACATAAGCAGCAACGAAGAGAAACGCAAAACTTATTGATTTCATTGATATATTTTGTTATTGATCGTTGCCCATTAAACATTTTGTGCGTCTTGAAAACCGGCAAACGTGAGAGCGTTTCGTGGGTTCGAATCCCACCCCATCCGCCACTTGTCCGACGTAGCTTTAGCGAAGGCGGAGCCGGCTGCGCGCCGAAGCCTTGGCATAGGCGGGCTGGTGCAGAGTATAGTCTTTTAAATACCCCTCACCCGCCCTTTGGGCGACCTCTCCCACAAGGGGCGAGGTGAAAGAACCAAATGGTGATCCTGGATGTTGGAAGGTCGAAATATATCATATGCACGGGGTCATGAGCCCCTCTTAAAAAACCTCTCTTTTAATCTCAAAAGAGGAGAAAGGCTTGTCGTCCGAGGGCCTAACGGATCAGGAAAATCAACCCTATTACGAGTCATTGCAGGACTGATTTCACCACCAAAAGACACTCTATTTTGGGATAAAAAAAGTGTTTGCAATCAAATACTTAATGAATATCAACAAAACGTTTTATATGTAGGCCATAAGCTGGCCCTTTACCCGGATGCTTTTGTTAAGGATCAGATCACCTTATGGCAAAATGTTTCACGTGAAACATTTTTAGAAGTCCTCAAAATTTGGGGGCTGGATTCCTTTGTAAACAAAAGGATTTCCCATTTGTCTCAAGGTCAGCAAAAGCGATTGAGTTTGAGTCGCTGCGGTTGGTTAAAGCGCTCTCTCTGGATTCTCGATGAGCCTCATGCTGGGTTAGATGATGAGGGGAAAGCAATACTTGATGCTCTCATGGAGCGCCATTTATCTGAGGGCGGACTCATTGTCCTTGCAACCCATGACAAGATAACCTCGCGTAAAGAGATCATCCTATGATTTTACGCGAACTCCGCATCCTTAGGCTTCAGAAAGGAACTCTTTACGGCGCCCTCAGTTTTTATACTCTAGCCCTTTTTTGTATAGCCCTCGCCATCGGCCCTGAGCCAACAGTTCTCGGGCGAAGTGCACCCGCCCTGATCTGGATCTTATGTGTGTTAACGACGCTATTTTCAACCCCTCAGCTCTTAAAACAAGAGGAAAATGAGGGTATACTTGACGAGATGATGATGCGCCCGTCACACCCCGCTCTTTTTCTGCTCTCAAAAATGGCAGCTCTGTTTTTTTTCATGGGGGTTCCCTTAATCCTTGTAGGAGCAAGTCTCTCCCCCCTCTTTGCACTCCCCTTGGATGAAGTCCTCACGCTCATCGCTACACTTCTTATTGGCTTTCCCGCCTTGAGTAGCCTCACCATTTTAGGGGGGCTCTTGACCCTCAATTCCCGAGGTGACGGGATTTTGATAAGCTTGCTAATCCTCCCCTTAATCCTGCCACTCATTCTTTTTTCCCTTTCTGCCGCCCACATGGTGCGATTGGGACTTGATTCTTCCCCTTCTTTCTGTCTCCTTACAAGTGTGTCGCTTATTCTGGTTATCGTATCTATGACGGCCGGAACAAAGGCACTCAGATTTGCTGTTGAGGGATAAATGAAACACACCTGGGCACGACCAAGCTTTTTTCTGTATGTGACCAAGCCTCTTCTTCCCTGTGCCCTTGTTCTAACAGGGATTTTATTCGTTGTCGGCCTCTATATGGGACTTATTACTTCGCCCCCTGACTATCAACAAGGGGATGCCATGCGGATCATGTATGTCCATGTGCCCGCGTCTTGGATGGCCCTTCTTGTCTATGCTTTCCTTGCTCTCATGAGCTTGTTTGTGCTTGTCTGGCGCCATCCCATGGCCGAAGTCTTGAGCGTCAGTTGTGTTCCCATTGGGGCCCTCTTTACCGCCCTCAGCCTTGCGACAGGATCCCTCTGGGGGAAGCCCATGTGGGGAACCTATTGGGTCTGGGACGCACGTCTTACGTCGGTCCTCGTTTTATTGTTTCTCTATGGTGGGTATTGGGCTCTCTATAAATCCTATAGTCGTCCTGATCAGGGGATCAGAGCGGCCTCCCTCTTGGCGCTGGTTGGTGTCATTAATCTTCCGATTATTAAGGGATCCGTTGAGTGGTGGAACACCCTGCACCAGCCGGCAAGCCTTACGAAATTTTCGAATCCATCAATTCACCCCACCATGTTAACTCCCCTTTTGATCATGGCAGGGGCTTATTTCTGTTATTTCATCGCCTCGCTTATTTTGAGGGCACGGACTGAGTTGAACACCCGTAAACTGGAGGCAAAGAGATGACCCTCACAACACCCTATCTCATCTATATCATG
>Ga0207080_1132_pt1 | contig 14345 bp, 9 predicted proteins | sample Alteio_BWMinHeat_58_FD_153532 | JGI IMG/M metagenome (GOLD analysis project Ga0207080, IMG submission 153532) | Enriched cells from forest soil in Barre Woods Harvard Forest LTER site, Petersham, Massachusetts, United States -... | ecosystem: Environmental > Terrestrial > Soil > Temperate forest >...
AATGTCCTGACTCAGCTGGGTAGGAACCAGCAGGATGAGTTTTATAATCAGTTCAAAACTATAAACAGTCAAATTCAGAAAATCGCAGGGCTCAGGCATGCGTGGCGAGAATTTGTGGATAGCATGTATTTCGAAAATGCGAACTTTCAAAATATTCACAAAAAAGCTTTTATATCGCATCGGCCATTACACTATTTTAACCGTGACTCTGTTCTTGGAACTCGATTGAATCTATCGCAGTTTCTTGCCTATCCTAATTATTTAATAGGCATCGGATTAACGTTTACCTTTATCGGACTGGCTGCAGCCCTTCACGTTGCACAAGCGGGATTGGCAAATGGTGCAGGACAGCAGGCGCTTAAAGACCTCCTGGCGGTAGCCTCGATTAAATTCATAAGTTCTATTGCTGGTATATCAAGCAGTCTCGTAATTTCAGCGCTTCAACGACTCAGGATTAGAATATTCCAGCAAAAACTGGAAACATTCTGCGATCTGCTTGAAGAATGCACGAAATATAAATCTACGGAAAAATTGCTTCATGACAGTTTCAATGAGCAGCGGACGCAAACAGCCATATTCAATGACATGGCTAAAAGTATCGCTACTGCAATCAACGATATGATTAACAATCAATTGTCCACCAGCGTAGAGCATGCATTTGAACCTCTGGCGCAGGAAATCAGATCGCTAGCGCAGAATTTTTCGGAAGGCTCCGAAAATGCCTTAAGTAAAATGCTTACTGAATTCTTAAGCGAGTTGCACAAACGCTCCGATAATGAAATGCAGGGGATGATAGATAGTATCATGGTGCTTAAAAAATCGCTCGATGGACTTGCGGTAACGATGCGATCGGCAGGGAAAAATTTTGATACCGATATCAAAGCATCCTCAGATCACCTGGCGGAGATGCTGAAAAATTTCGCTGTGTCTTTTGCCCCGATGGGAGAATTGCTGACAAGCCTGTCGCAGTCACTAAGTAAAGTCGAGGAGACAGCACTGAATCTTAGGGAAGCAAGCGGAACTATCGCCATAGCCGCAGAAGGATTTAAAAATTCTGCAGTTATGATAGAGCATTCAGAGGGTAAATTTAACCAGGAAATGAGGATATTTGAAACTTCCGCCCAGGGAATATCCGGAGCTATTGCAACACTGGAAAGAACCTCGCAGCAGGCAGACGATGCAGCAATAATTTTAAAGAATCAAAATAGTTATTTTTCTCAATTAAAGTCAAAGTGGCTGAAATAGTGGAACAAGATACGCATGACGAGAGCTATTTTGCATCCTTTACGGATATGCTCGTAGGGGTCATTTTTATTTTTATTATTCTCTTGCTGATTAGCGCAAATAATTATCAGGAAGCAACGGAAGAAGTTATCCAAACCAATCACGCGCTTGTGGAAGCGCGTAATAAAACCCGCGATGAAGAGCGTGACAGGGCGCGTGATGAAGCTCACGATAGGGTGCGTGATGAGGCTTACAATAAAGAGATAGCAAGAATCAATGCCATAGCAGAAGCCAAAACGGTCGAGGCAGCGAGAGCCCTTGAAGAAGTGAAGGCGCTCCAAGCAGCCAAGGCACTCGCAGAGAACAATGTGCTCGAAGCAACCAGGACCCTCGCAGAAACTAAATCTCTCGCAGAAACCAACGCGATCGAAGCCGCAAGAGCCGTTGCAAGTGCAAAGGCGCAGAATTTGCCTGCAGCTATTCAAGATCTCAAGACTATTAATGATGTTAAAGCCGCTAAAGTAGCTAAGGCCAATGATGAAGTGCTTATGAGGCGACTGACGGATACGCAGCAGAATATATTTAATGACACCCGCGCAAAATTACTTGGAAAAATTCAGGAGGCACTGCATATGCAGGGGTTTGAAGTGAACGCTAATATTAGGGAAGGGACATTATTGATTCCGGAGAATATTCTGTTCGACCCGAGCTTAAATCCAGGGGAAGTCAGCTACAGAGGGAAGCAAACAGTATATACTTTAACGAGCCTGTTAAGTAAGTACCTTCCCTGTGTCTCACCCACAGCAGATCCGTCTCGATTGGCTGACTGTAACAGCCTGGGCTTCCCACCTAACAATGGCCTCGATGTTATTTTTATTGACGACTATCCAGACAGCAACATATCCAGAGAGAATAAATTGCTGCTTTCAGTACAACGCACTGTCTCTCTTTTTAATGAGCTAAAAAACGACGATCCACTCATGGACAAAGAGCTGCGAAATATAGCTGGAGTGCCTATATTAGATATTAAAGTGAATCAAGAGCGAAGAAAAGCCTCAGACAGGGAACAGGATAATCCTGCTTTTAGAAAGTTTGTCGTGCTTAGATTTGTTACGCGTAGTCCAAATCCAGCAGATATCACTAACCTAAGAAACTCCGAAACACAACATTAGCGCGCCGATTTGGCGGTTGGACGCATTGCATTAACCGCATTGCTTTGGTTTGTAGGGGGATGATTATATCCCCAAACCATTTGTCCCAGACGGCCTATTCACAAAAATGTCAACTTACTGAAAGAAGATTGAAATATGGTCAATGGCGTCTGAAACGAAATAATTTCAATGGAATTTCAGCAGGTTAATTTATTGCCCATAATATTACCCCAAAACACAGTAACAGGGAATTTCCGGCATTTCAGGTATTATGTAGCAAACTGGAAATATTAGGTACTACCCAGTATCTTCAAAAATATTTAACAATTTATAAGGGGAATAATGGTAAAATGAGCAATTAAAAAATAAAAAGCATTTATATGCCGCTGCTTACAAACACAGAGATTGAGAGCGCGCTAAAGCAGGGGCATATCCCACAGCCTGTTCGGGAAAACGACCGGCTATTACCCGAAGATACTCCCGCAGCTATTGCATTTGAAAAAAACGCCCACCGCATTGCCGCGCGCCTTCTCGGCCCTACCTATGATCCCGGCAAACTGCGGTTTATGCTTTCCGCCGATGATAATCCCAATGCCTTTATTATGAACGGGATTGAGCCGCCCCTCATTGTGATGACGCGCGGGCTGATTAACCTGGCGCAAAGCGAAGATGAAATAGCGGCGGTCATGGCCCATGAGCTGGGCCATAAATACCTGCGCGATAAATTGGGAATCCACGATAACAGCAAAGGCGAAGAAGCATTTGCCGATTCACGGGCGATCGTGATGCTGCGCGATGCCAATTACCGGCAGGATGCCATGCGTATGCTTATGGAGCGTCTGCCTGACCATGCCATGAGTATATTTGCGACGGCAACTGATCCACATCCCCAAAAAGATATGCGTATCCGTCTGTGCTCCAATGCGGAAAAAGCCATCAACCTTAATGCTCTTGAAGGAAAAGGTGAGCAAAGAATCCCATTTACAACGCGACCGGACGACCTGATGCAGGTACTTGGCCAGGCCGTATTTACCGACCGCCACATTGAAAATGTGTTGCGTGCGGAAGGATTCGACGGTGCGGACCCTGTCCGGCAGATGCAGATCATGGAGCGTATTATCCCACAAGAACTGGCCATGATAGCTGGCCAGGAACTCAGTTATTATGATTTCCGTATTCAGGATATCGCCGCAGCTATCGGAAGTATAAAGGCGGATGCGAAGTCACCTGAGCATCGCCAGTCTATCGAGACGTTGGTGGATACTTTACTTTCAGCACCTGAAAAAAACCTGAAACGTGAAAGTAATGAGATTTATAACGCTACTCGGAGTCTTTACGTCGCTGCAATAAAAGCGTGGACCGGTAAAGTTCCGCAGAAAAAATATGGAAGCTATGAAAACTTAATGCCGATCGGCAGGCTGGAAACGATGTCCGATTCCATGCGCTCCTTTATCGGGGCTAAGTCCACGACAGAAGCGGAGAAATCCGCACAATCCATGAATGCGTTGTTTGATCACTACTTTGACAAGGATCTTCCGATACAATCCTCTCTGGTCAGGGATTTAACATGGCCTGCAATGGAAATTCCCGATGACTATACGCTGGAAAGGGTACAATGGCAGATCAACGACGCACCCGAGCGAAATAAGGCCAAAGTTGCTGATAAATTGGCAATCAAACCATCATGGGATGCGCACGCACGCTGGGCGGAAAAGACGGGTTCTAAAGAAATAGCTATCGCCATCCATAACTTCGGCATTCGCGATCCCCGCTTGCCTGCGCTCTCCGAAGACGAGTCCAAACGCGTTCATCAAAATATTTTTTATGAAGTTCATGAATATGACCATGCTCCTGACGGTCGGATTACAGGTAAAAAGGGAAGCATTTTTTCCGCTTCCAATCCCCGTCCCTTAACTGACGAGGAGAAAGCAATCCAAAGAGATGTGGACGAAGCGGCCATGCTCAGGGATGGTAACTGGAAAAGAGAAATGGAGACCGACTTCCACGGCTTTGTAGAAAAATATAAAGCACAGTTACTGCCGGTACTCCATCATGAGCGCGAGTGGAACTCCGAAGAAAACCGGGGAACAGCCTTTGCACAAGCCTTCTGCGATCACCTGCGTGTATTGCTACAGGCCGAGCCCGGTAAATACAAGCCACTGGCGGAGCATTTTTTCAGTGCCCCTGTCGGTGCTACTCCCTCAGGGCTGAAGCAGCTAATTGATGATCATCTTGAAGCAAAGAAACAAGAGCATATCAGCAAGCCGGATTACCTGCACTCTGCTAACCATCCGTATACGAAATTTGTGCTGGAAAACCCGTCAAGTGCCCTGTCTCTTACCGCGCGGCTCAGTGTTATGGACCGAAGCTGTTATTTCGTCCCGAAGCACCAACTGGAAATGCAGGCAAAAAATAAATACGGCGAAAACAGTATCGAAGCCACCTATCCCTATCGCACAATCAGCTATGAAAAATGTTGGCGTGTCGACCCGCAGAAATCCTGGCCGCTAACGCCGCTGAAAAATTTTGCCGACCTGAACGCCGTGATGAAACAGATCGATGAAGATAAGATCCTGGGCAAGGGAGAATATGAAGACTCACGATTCTTTCAGGACCGGTTGCGTTATAATGTCACGCAGTTTCTGGAGAAGAACAAGGCGCCGTGTACTACCGACGAAATGTGGCATCTGGTAGCTATCAACAACAAATACCGCCCGGAAATTCGCCATTCGCGGCTTGGCGAGCTTATCGAAGTCCAGCTTGAACGCAACGTTTCCCATGAGCTGGAAAGCCACCCATCCCCTGAACAACTGGTCAAAAATTACCTGTTTTACAGCAGTGGCGGGACCGAACTTTTTAAAATGAAGCCGCAGCTCAAGCGGAATTACGAACAAAGGCTGATACGCGAGATCAAAGCCATTGACGATCCCAGTGAGCGACAGGTGCTCACATGGCAACTGCTCAAGGATAACCACAGGCTGGAGCAGCCGGAATTCCGCGAATTTGTCGTGCAGACCTATGTGGATGCGGCGGCGAAAGAACTGGGTAAGGACAATGATCAAAATCGCATGCGCATCCGCCGTCGGATCGAGGATATATTCAAGGACACCTCTGGTGATGTTCGCTTCGGCCTGTTGACGCGATTAGCGGACGCAACGGAAACTCAAAGAGAGCTTACCCTTGAGATCCAGCAGAAGCTGCAGGACTGCTCGATCGAGCAACTCGTGAAAAGCAAGATGTCGGCTGCGATGGGTGAAGTCATGCTCGATCAATGTAGCCGCGATGAGACTCTTCGCATCGCCTCGCTCGAGTATCTTACCACGCCGCTAACCGAGCGCAGCCTGCATACCTATAAAACCGCTCTCACTACCTTTGCGAAAAAAAATGAGCATGCAGAAAAAAATAAAGAACTTCTAAATTCGCTGGCAAACGATCCATCCCAGATCGAATCGTTGCGATCATTTCATGAAAATTTCTGGGCATTTCCTTTTGAAGGACGGCAGCTGGGATTGGAAAAAATCCTGTTCCCGGTACATGAAAAAACCGGGAAGGAATTTGACCGGAACATGCGCTATGCCATGGACAAGGTGTTTCCTTCTTCATTTAACTCCAATGACCGCAGCGGTAGGGATATTGTGCAGGCATTCCTGCAGGTCTGCGATGAAGCGGAAAGGCGGCTGCTCTTGTCGGCGATGCTGGTGGCAACGGAGCCTGGCGTGGATACACATAAAGGGAGGAATGTAGGAAAGACCCTCAATCAGCTTAAGGCGTTGGGTCCGGCGGGAGACAAGCTGCTACAGGCCATACACAGCCACCCCAGCACACCTGAAAACATCCGGGAGGAAATCGGTGAAAGCAAGTCGAACTCGCAGTGGGTACCGCGGTGGAAAATATTTGAATGGCTTAAAGATTTTGGCCCTGATACGGCTCCCGGCAACCCAAAGACCGTGCGGGTGGGAAAGCTGCTTGGCGTGGGCGCCTATGGTGCCACGGTAGCACTTGAAAAGGAAAACAACCAGCTTACGGCGTGTACGCTGCTCAAACCGGCCGCCGATACACTGGCTGAAACAATGTTTGATCGGTTCAAGGACGCGGCAGAGATATTACTGACCAAACGCACCAGGATGCAGCCGGTCCGCGAAATGATCGCACAGGCCGGGCGCATGTCAAAAATTGAAACCGATATGAGCGTTGCCGAGAGTCAGGCAAAGGTTGCCGCTGAAAATTATAATGGCATGAAGGTTAGCGTAAACGGTCAGGAATTTACCTTCCGCACCGCCAATTGGGTAGGCAGCGGCAAGCGTTACAAGGAAACCGAAGTCATAGAAGGAAAGCATTTTAATGAACTGCCGACGGATACGGAAGTTAACAGGTCGTTCAAAGCCAATGCAGCTCGCGCGCAGCTTGCAGCAGAAGTGTATCTCCGCCTGACCGGCAAAGCAGTGGACCATGACCGGCATGGAGCGCAGCAACGCATCAAAGGTACCCATATAGGAATTTTTGATCATGGGGGGCAGGCCGTTGCCGCGCCGACTGAGAGCGAAAAAAGGCTGATGGCGCGTGTCATCGTCAGTACTATGAAAGCCAATTATGGCTGGTTCGGTTATTTAGGCAAACCGCTCGGTACCGCACTCACGCAGGCCATACAGCAGACGGGAAAAACTCCGGAAGACAGGGAATATCTGGCCAGCATGCAACGCGACGTGTTGGCACTGGGCGATTTTGTAAAGACGGCTGTCGAATTTGCAAAACCGGGGGAAAATGTCATGAAAGAAGTCATCGGGGCGGTATTACGTACGGGCCACGCCGATCCGGTCATTATGGATGAAATTAAGCAGAATCTTGGCCGCTATTATGACAGGGTCATGAAAGAAATGATGAGCAGTGGCGAGTCCATCACTATCGCTCCGGCACCACGCATCGTAAAGGACATACCCGTTGCAAGGACAGCAGAAACAGGCAGATCCGCTGTATCCGTTGGCAAGGCAGAGGATAGAAAAACGTCATGGGTGCAGCAGGTTGGAGCGCCCTCGCAAATAAAATCGGATCATTCCGGTAATCCCGATAAGCCCGGCCACACCTTCCATCCGGGGCATACTGATGCATGGAGCAGCAAGACAAGCCTGCGCAAATTAACCGACCAGCCAGTAACCGCGCCCTACAAAAAATAGTTATTCTACAGTTATTGCACTTTTCTTTTATAAATACTGTACCAACCGATAACTATAGTCTTTTCGTACGATTCCCGGAGTTTTGCACGGATAAGGTCCTCCAGCGATGAATTCCTGCCGTTAATGTCAACCACGTATACAGGGTTTTTACTAAATATTTCATCGATAAGGCGGTCAAATGTATAATCTTCCCCATTCCTTGCACGAAGCATATAAATTTTACTGAGAAGTGCAGGATGCGCCTCAGTGATGGGCAGCAGGGCACCGGTAAGGTAATATATCAGGGGGCTATCCACACTAAATATATATTTACCTTCCACTTGTTGTGCATTCAGATAATCGGCAACCTGGTAAACGGCACGGTCAAAAGGCAGACTGTCTGGTGTGGTTGGCCCATTGGTATTTTTTACGTAGGCAGAAAAATTATCGATAGCGCTGGCATAAAGCGGCGCCTCCTCCGGGTTGGCATCAACTATAGATTTCCCCATAAGTATAGCTATAGATGCTCCTATAACTATAGATAGTAAGATTGAATATCGTCCTTTTGGTTCATGCAATATCCTCTTCATAAAACAACCGGCAGGAAGCGAACCAAAAGGCAATAACTGGATCAGGTAATGTGAATACTGGGCCCCGGTAGCAACGATAGAAATGAAAATGAACAGTGTAAGGACCAGCATTCTTATTTGTATAATGTGCTTATTAGGTTTGGTTATGGTGGTAAAAAATGCTCCTGCCAGACACGCATCAAAAATAAGCCATCCTTCATGCCCATACATGGCAAAATAGAAAATGATCTGCAGGCGTCTGATGGATTGCAGGAGGTTGGATGCTTCGGCATGAACAAAGGCGAAAGGCATTTTATACATTGCAATAAGGAATAGCGCGAATTCTCCCCTGAACTCATATAGTAAACCCATTGCTGCTACAGGCAGCAAGGCTGCCGCGCCTACTATGAATGCCTGCTTGATTCGTATTTTGAGCACAGGTTGCCTGGCTAAACATACGATACACAGCAGTAATCCCGGCAACACAAATCCTAAGTTGGTGCGGATCAGAGTTGCAATTCCAACCAAAACCCCCATAGCAACGAGCCGTTGCAATGTGGGGGGCTTGACAAACAAATACACAATGGCGGTAAGAGGGAGCAATGCTACGTGTTCCATTATGATGGATTGCCCTGCTGAAATGAAGGTTGCCAGTACTATTACAAACAATGCGGCATATAACCCTGCAACGGTCTGGTGTAAGGAACGTCCGGTTAAATAAATGATAAATGCCGATAAAGCGATATAAATGGAATGTACCGCCCGAATAGCGGCAAGATTTTTACCAAAAAGCGCGATTAATGCCGCAAAGTAAAAGAATCCCAGCGGTGGTTTGTTACACCAAGCCTGTTCATAAGGTAAATGCCCGCGCAAAATATCTTGACCTACTACAAGGAAACAGCTTTCATCCCAATTAGGGAATGGAACATTCCAGTATGGCAGTCTCAAAACAAGAGAAACCAGCACCAGTAAACAGAAAACTCCTAATGCCGGGCGCTTTTTAAAAATATTCGCCCGCATTATGAATGTGAATAAAGGCATATCCATTTTGAGTTACTATTAAGTACAATTAAAATTATATGCACGGGCTACTGAACCTTAAAAACCCATTCTATGTTCGTATAGATATAGCAACAGCGTGTCAATTACGCTGTCCTTCCTGTCCCACCGCTACCGGGGAGATTAAAAAAAATCTTGGAACAGGTTTCATGCCATCGGCAGTATTCAGCCAATTGCTCGATGCGAATGCGAAGATCAGGGACGTTGAACTTTCCAATTGGGGGGAAATATTATTAAATCCTGAACTTCCCGACATTCTTCGCTATGCGCACTCGCGAAAATTAAGGCTTCATGCCGATAATGGCGTGAATCTGAATCATGCATCCGACGAAGTACTGGAGGCTATGGTCAAATACCGGCTATACAGCATGACGTGTTCCATTGATGGAAGCAGTAACGAAACCTACGCCACATACCGCAAAAACGGCAACCTTGAGAATGTTTTACAAAACATCCGTAAAATCAATGCATATAAGGCTGCCTATAAATCACGCTTTCCACTGCTGACCTGGCAATTTATCGTTTTTGCTCATAACCAGCATGAAATCAGTGCGGCGCGTAAAATGGCCAAATCGCTTGGCATGCATTTTTATTTAAAGCTATCCTGGGATGATCAATATACTGAGGCGTTTTCTCCCGTGACTGATAAGGAACATGTCAAAAAGGAATTTGGCCTTGGCGTCGCCAATCGGCAAGAATATGAGGAAAAATATAACCGCTCCTATTTGCAAAGGGAAATATGCTCGCAATTATGGAATTCTCCCCAGCTTAATTGGGATGGTCGTGTGCTTGGGTGCTGCGTCAATTACTGGGGCGATTTTGGTAATGCATTAAAAGAAGGCCTTCCGCAGGCGTTGAGCAATAAATCCATCAGCTATGCGCGGCGTATGCTGCTGGGGGAAGTTCCCGCAGCGGAAGGAATTCCCTGCACTACTTGTACGCATTATCTGAAAATTCAACAAAACCGGCAATGGTTAACCAGAAGGTTCATTTTACGAAATCGTTTTTATTGGTGGGTAGTTCTGCATACCGTGGGTAATCCAAAACTTATTTTAAACAAGATATTGCAAATACAGCATATAGGCAATGTAATTGGCTCGGCCTTTTCATCTTCCTCGCATTTTGCTTTCATCCGAAGTTTCCGTAAAAAATAGCATGACACACTCCAACTTGGATTATAGCATAATCGTCCCTCTGTTTAATGAAATGGAATCGTTGCCGAAGCTGCAACAGGCTATTAGCAGCACAATGCCTGACATGGGGTTGATGTCCTATGAAGTTATCTATGTGGACGATGGTAGCGCGGACGATTCATGGAAAATACTCCAGATTTTCGTTGAAAGCGATTCTCATGTGCAGGCCATCCGGTTACCCTGTCATTCAGGCAAGGCAACGGCTCTTGCTGCGGGGATAAGCAGGGCGGAAGGCAAAATCATTATCACGTTGGATGCTGATTTACAGAATGATCCTAACGATATCCCGCAGCTGATTGCAAAAATCTCAGATGGTAGCGATTTAGTGTGTGGATGGAGAAAAAATCGCCATGACTCAAAGGAACGGGTAGTGCTGTCATGGTTGTTTAACGTTATTTTAGAGGTAGTAAGCGGGATAGATTTACATGACGTAAACTGTGGCTTTAAAGCCGGGAAAGCGGAGGTGTTTAAATCGCTGAAACTTTACGGCCAATTGCATCGTTATATTCCATTACTTGCTATAGCCCATGGATTCAAGGTGTCTGAAACTCACATTCGCCACCATCCGCGCCGGTTTGGAAAATCACGCTATGGTTTGATCCGTTATTTTCATGCAGCAAGAGATCTGCCAGTGGCGTTAACCATCGCCAAGTGGAGCAGTGTACCGAAAGAATCTAATATAGTATTCAGGATTGCTACGGTCATTACTGTCGTCTCATGTATTGCCGCTGCGTTTCTCTTTGCTCCCTGGGCAGGCATAGCTTCCGTAGTAAGCAGTGTTTTATTGGGAATATGGCTTTTTTATGAGCAGCATAAATATGTGGCATATGGACTTAGTTGCATTAAGAAAAGACTACCCTTGGATTCTCAAAAGCTTTGCTGAAGCTGATACTGTAGACTCTATCAAAAATAGGCTGGCTCACGGACTATAAAATGAGTGTTGCATTGAAATCAATTTGCTGGATATGTAAAGGTACTTCAATAACGTTGTTAAAATCCGGGCTGGCGTCAAGTGAGTTTAACAATGATGCTTTCCGTATTACTGATGCTCATTATGGCACTACGGCATCTCTCTACCATTGCAACACATGCGGTTTTATCTTCTGTCCTGAGATGGATGAAGTGTTGCCCTATTATGAAGCGCTGCAGGATCCGGAATACGAAAACACCCGTGAGGCACGGGCACTGCAAGCCAATAAACTTTTAAAGATTATTCGTCGCTACCGTGCATCTGGTCGCCTGCTGGATGTGGGGGCAGGTAGTGGCATCATGGTCGAACAGGCTCTTAAGGAGGGATATGATGCGGAAGGAATTGAACCCTGCGCATGGCTATGCGCACAAGCGGCGAAGAGAAAACTTCCTTTGCATCAGGGGTGTTTGCCGAATGTAGCCATAACTGGAACCTACGATGTTATTACGCTGATCGATGTTATTGAGCATGTTTCTAATCCAATGGATCTATTGATGCAGTCCATGCACCATCTTGCCGGGGATGGTGTCGTAGTAATCGTTACCCCGGATGTCCATTCCTTAGCTGCGCGGTTATTACGTAAGCGCTGGTGGCATTACCGCGTTGCTCATATTGGTTACTTCGACAGGCGCACCCTGCAAAAAGCCTTGGCTAACGTGTATCTTACGCCTATCGTATGGTTGCGTCCGGCATGGTTTTTTCCATTGAGTTATCTGCTGATACGATTGAGGAACTATATTCCTTTCATCGACCGGTTGGCTCGCTGGTCGTGGACGCAGCGGATTACTATCCCCCTCAATCTGAGGGATTCACTCTTAGTCATTGCCCGGCGTACTAATGCATCTGAATAATCCATACATTGCCATCGCTCGTCCCGACAACTGGACTAAAAACCTGTTGATGCTTGGAGGGGTTGGCGTGGCGATGATGTTAGCGGGCCATACTTCCGTGGATATATTCAAATTATGCTTAAGCTTTGCGGCATTGTGTATGGCTGCTTCGGCTAATTATGTGCTGAATGAATATCTGGATGCCAGCTATGATAAGCATCACCCCATAAAGAATGACCGGCCGGGTGCAAGAGGGGCACTTAGCAAGCGGTATGTGGTGCTGGAATATGCCTTGTTTGTTCTGGTTAGCATTATAATTGCGGTGCAGATGGGGGCGTGGTTCATGGCTACCGTCATCCTTTTTCTTGCTTGCAGCGTTGCCTATAATATGCCGCCGCTGAGGTGTAAAGACCGAGCATATTCCGACGTACTACTAGAAGGTATCAACAGCCCGTTACGGCTTTTGCTTGGGTGGTTTTCTGTACTGCCGCATGATTTGCCGCCTTCCAGCTTCCTGCTTTTGGCATGGAGCATCGGTGCATTCATGATGACCGTTAAACGGTACGCTGAATACCAGATATTCAAGGATAAGAAAGGGGCGGCTGAATATAGAAAATCCTACGGTGTCTATTCAGAGCATTCGTTGCTGATCACCGCGTTCTTTTTGGGCCTGCTCAGCGCATTTTTCACAGCCACTTTTCTGTTGAAATATCATAGCGAGTTTATTATAGCTTTCCCTTTGTTTTGCCTATGGTTTTCATGGTATCTGGCATTGGGCATCCAGCACTGCAATACCGTTCAATCACCGGAAAAATTGTATCAGGAACATCGTTTCGTCCTTTTTAATCTATTCCTCCTGCTAATACTTTTATTTTTGAGCCAGATAAATATTGCCTTTCTTCACTCACTCTATGTGCCTTTACGTTATTGAAGCACTCTTGTGGCTAAAATGAATGCTGGCAGCGCCTGGTGTTTTGCTCAAGTTATAGGATTATAAAGATCTTTTATCGCAATGTTATCTCGTATATAAAAATTCAAGAGCTAACAATTATTTATAGCTGCCATGCCGTCTGTCATCATGCGTATCACCTGCTTTTTGGCGGGGTTGGGATTTGTCCTGGGGCTGGGAGCGGCCTTCCTGCCCAGAAATATACCATTCGCCATTCCCAATGGTCTTCAGGCCGTGGAGGAGAGGCTGCGTTTTGAAAATAACCATCCGCAGGATTATTTTATCGGAAGCTCCATGCTGCATCGTTGGATCGACGTAAGTTATTTCGGGCAAATTACCAACCGCACCGTCCAGTATCTCTATACTCCCGCCCTCAGTTCACTGGGAATTTATCTGCTGCTAAAAAATGTGGTGGTCAAAAGCAATTATACGCCACAAAGAGTTTTTATTTTTTTCCGCGATCCAGAACTGACCCGCCTGAGCTGGCGTATCGACGGTCAGTACCGGTTGAAATTATGGCCGATGATGTTCCCTGAGGATGTCGCCCTCTATCGCGTTGCCGATTATTATAATGCGCTGGTAGGGAACTCGACGTTCATTCCGTTAGGACTAATGACAATCGTAATGCGCTACGATGATGTATTGCGTTATTACCGGCAAACGGGTCTCACCCAGTGGCCCGGTAGCGTGGCCACTCGCATGACCGCAACTATTAGTAGTCTGCCGAGAGAAAAGCTGCAGAGTCAGCTTGACCAGCGTTTTGCCATGGAAGGATTACGGCGGCGACCGGAAAGCGATGCCGGAATCCCGCCGGATACCCATTATGATTTTGACCGGTTGCAAAAGTATTCGTTGTTACCTGAAATGGTGACGTTGGCTAAATCGAAATCATTCCAGTTGTGTTTTGTCAAAGTCAAACGCCGTATCTTTGCCGAAGGCGCTTCACCTGCTCCGGTGCAGCGTCGTTATGATGAAGCGCTGAAACAATACCTTGCGGGGCAGGGGGTATGCTATATCGATCTGCAGAATGATCCCCGCATTCAGGCGGAGTTTTACAGCGATGGCGACCATATCGCTGAGCCATATTTCCATAAGGTTACTGATATTTTTCTCGATCACGTAAAGGCTGTTCCGAATGCAGTTACTCAGCCCTGAATTTTTCTTTCTCCTGGCTCTGATTATGCTGCTGTATTGGCTGCCCGCTCGTCCGCGCCAGCAGAATCTTCTACTGTTGATTACCAGCTATACCT
>Ga0207080_1133_pt1 | contig 14176 bp, 13 predicted proteins | sample Alteio_BWMinHeat_58_FD_153532 | JGI IMG/M metagenome (GOLD analysis project Ga0207080, IMG submission 153532) | Enriched cells from forest soil in Barre Woods Harvard Forest LTER site, Petersham, Massachusetts, United States -... | ecosystem: Environmental > Terrestrial > Soil > Temperate forest >...
GCTCAACAGCTTAGCATACATTATGGACGTGGATTTAGTACTCGATCTTTATTTAAAATGGTTCGTTTTGTTAAGTATTTCCCTGATGAACAAATAGTGTCGACATTGTCGGCACTATTGTCGTGGTCTCATTTCATGGAGTTAATTGCATTTGATGACCCGATAAGACAGCAATTTTATACAGAGTTATGCCGATTAGAGCGCTGGAGTGTGCGGCAGTTACGCAAAAAAATCGATGGGATGCTATATGAGCGAACAGCTATATCCCATAAGCCGGAAAACGTGATTAAACAGGATTTAAAAGTATTGAATGAGCATAAATCATTATCAGAAGAGTTGGTTTTTAAGGATCCTTATATTTTGGATTTTTTGCAATTACCGCCTGCTTTCAGTGAAACAAATCTTGAAGATGCTATTTTAGATGAGTTGAGTCGATTTCTGCATGAATTGGGAACAGACTTTTGTTTTATTGCCCGCCAAAAACGTATTACTATTGATAACGAAGATTTTTATATTGATCTGCTGACTTTTCACAGGGGATTGCGAAGATTGGTCGCAATTGAGTTAAAATTAGGTAAGTTTACCGCAAGCCATAAAGGTCAAATGGAGCTTTATCTGCGGTGGTTAAATAAATATGAACGTAAAAATGGAGAAGAAGAGCCGCTCGGCCTTATCCTCTGTGCTCAAAAAAAGCAAGAGCATATTGAGCTTCTGGAGTTAGGAAAAAGTGGAATTCATGTGGCTCAGTATCTTACACAGTTACCGCCACGCGGAGTTCTTGAGGAAAAATTAAGGGAAGCAATCGAAGTTGCTAAAGAAAAACATGAAAGGGTAAAACTGCATCACAAAGACTGCGAGGATAATTGATGACATTATTAGGCGTAAACATTGATCATATTGCGACGTTAAGACAGGCGCGCGGGACGTTATATCCTGATCCTCTTCAGGCAGCTTTTGAGGCTGAATTGGGTGGTGCAGATGGCATTACGGTTCATCTGCGTGAAGACCGCCGGCATATTCAATTGCGCGATGTGGAATTATTGAAAGAAAAAATCCACACCCGATTAAATCTTGAAATGGCGGCAACCGCTGAAATGGTTAGCATTGCTCAAAAAATTAAACCCGCTTATTGTTGTCTTGTCCCAGAGAAGCGTCAGGAATTAACAACAGAAGGCGGATTGGATGTTGCAAGTCAAGAGTCAGCCATTAAAAAAATCTGCGAAGAATTAAAATCAGCAGATATACTGGTCTCGCTATTTATAGATCCTGAAATTAATCAAATAGACGCTGCAGTCCGATGTGGTGCGCCATATATTGAAATTCACACTGGCGAATATGCTGATGGTAAAGAAGATCATCAGCGCATCAAAAATGCTGTTATTTATGCCCAAAGAGCAGGACTTATTGTCAATGCAGGTCATGGATTGAATTATCATAATGTACAATCAGTTGCTGCCATTCCAGGAATTTATGAATTAAACATTGGACATGCGATTGTGGCTCGGGCAGTATTGACGGGAATGCGTGAAGCTGTCCGTGAGATGAAAAGATTGATTAACATTTCTTCGAATTCATTGTAGTATATTTTTCGGGTTAAATTTGGGATTAAAAAAGCTTGAAGGAATTTTGTGTGTCAAGAAAATTTGGCTGGTTTATTTTTTCTCTTGTAATCTTAATGCTCACAGGATGTGCTCATCGATCTATCAATACAGATCAATGCCGTGTGATGCTTTTCCAATATCAATTGGCGAGTGACTTAAAGAGCGATGGCGTTAAAGTAGTTGTTGTAGGCGATGAAGTGACTTTAATTTTACGCACAAATCAATTTTTCTATGCAAATTCCAATCATATGCGAGACAGAGGGCCGGAGTTGAATCGCATTATCGCTTATATTAATACCTATCATCCTATCGAAGATATTCAAGTGAAGGGCTATACCAGTAATATTGGAAATTATACGCGAAATTTGGCGCTTTCTCGTGCACAGGCGCAAGCGATTTCTAATTATATGTGGAAACATGGACTCAATAGCCGATTAATTTCAGCAGAAGGATATGGTTGTCACAATCCTTATGGGTTCAATCATATTGAAATATTTTTCAGATTGCCGCCGCCTGATAATGTTTTTCATTGATTGCAGGAGAATAGATACGGTATGATCAACACCGCAATTGAAAAAATAAAATTACGAAAAGGATTTTATCGTGATTTATATCGTAAGGAATTGCTTATCTTGATCATATTTTTGGTTTCTCAGTTTGTAATTATAGGCATGGTAATGTACGTTTTTACAAATCAAAACATGCCGCCATTCTATGCTTCAAGCAGCGATGGCATATTGACACCATTAAAGGCAATGCCGACGCCTAACCGTTCGGATACGCCGCTACTGAAATAAGCGAAGGGAGTTGCCGATCATGGCAGATGATTCACTTGAAGTGGTTAATATAAGGCACAACTTTCAGCGAGACGGGCATCGCCTGGTGCTGTTTGCGCTGCTGGCTTCCGTGATTCTAAACGCTATTTTAGTCGGGGCTTTTGGCTATATTGTCACGCACCCGCCTGCGCCCCAATATTTTGCGACAACCATCAATGGTCGCATTACACCTTTAATTCCATTAGATCAACCTAATATGCCACCTTCCACGCTTTTGCAATGGGCAAACGCAGCTGCTACCGCAGCGTATACCTATAACTTTGTTAATTTTCGTCAGGAGTTGCAGTCTGCTTCTGAGTTTTTTACCCCAGAAGGCTGGTCAGAGTTTACGAATGCTTTAAAGTCATCAACAAATTTGAATGCGGTTATTGAGAAGAAATTGGTGGTTTCTGCCGTTGCAACGGGCGCGCCTGTTATTCTTGATCAGGGCGTGGTTAATGGCACTTATACTTGGACAGTTCAGATGCCAATGCTGGTGACCTATCAAAGCGCAAGTCAAAAAGCTCAGCAGAATGTGATGGTTAAAATGATTATTCAGCGTATCTCTACATTGATTTCGTCGCGTGGCATAGGAATTTCTTCTTTTATTGCTGCTTAATTTTATAGAAAGGACGGTGTAATGAGGTTTTCACCCAATCTCAAAAAAGTGTTGTTAATTGTGACAGTCATCTTATTGGGCTGCGATGTTTCAATGTTGTTCGCCGCGCAAAATGACCCGCAAGCGGTTTCTGCGACAATTTCGGGTAATAATCAACAGATTCAGTCCCAGGCGCAGGCACAACAGGAACAAGTTAAAGCCCAGATAGCAGCTTTACAAAATCAGAATAATGCTTTGGGACAAAATATTTTGGGTAATCCTGCTGCTCCACCTCCTCCTGCACCGTCTTCGACTCCTGTAGCTAATGCCAATGCTGCAGCAATACCACCTTCTCCAGTGTCTGCACCTTTGCCGCCTGTTCAGACGAATGTTGCGCAACCAATTTCTCAGTCGGAAGCAGCAGCGCTTGCTGCTTCCGCGAATTCTCCTGATAAAAAAGACAATGCAGAAGCAGCGGTGGGTCAGGTGACGGCAAGCGATATCAACGATGCCGCGTTTAATTCGATGGTGCAAAATACACTTCCCATGTCACCAGAACAGATTCAAAAATTACGTTCTGTTTATATGGCTTCCCAGTTTGCTGCCGCCAGTTCGCCAATCACGCCGCCGCGGCCTACCGCTACGTCAGTATTTGTTGATCTTGCGCCAGGTTCAACTCCACCTGTGGTCAGACTTTCGCAAGGATTTGTGACTTCTTTGGTTTTTGTGGATTCAACAGGCGCGCCGTGGCCGATTGAGGCTTATGATATTGGTAATCCTTCTGCATTTAATATTCAGTGGGATAAGATCAGTAATACGATGATGATCCAATCTACCGTGCTGTATAATTACGGCAATCTGGCTGTCAAATTGAAAGGGTTGAATACACCGGTGATGTTAACGCTGATACCGGGTCAGAAGGCAGTGGATTATCGCGTTGATTTACGTGTACAGGGAGTGGGCCCCAATGCAAGTCCTTCTACCGGTGGAAGTCCTTTGCCGCCGTCAACAAGTTCTGATTTGTTGAATGTGCTGGATGGTGTACCACCTGTTAACAGCAAGGTGTTGAAGGTCCAGGGTGGAAATTGTCAGGCATGGTTGTCTGGCGATAAGATGTATGTCAGAACACGTTTGAGCATTTTATCGCCAGGTTGGGTAGCCACGCTATCCAGTGCTGATGGTATGCATGCCTATCAAATGCAATCGACTCCCATGTTGTTGGTGTCACAAAACGGACAAGTCATTCAGTTGAAAGTAGAAGGATTCTAAAAGTTTATGGCAGATAGAATGGGTAACATCGCAGGATTATTTAAAGACAGCAGAACACGCACTATTCTGATAACGACAATTATTGTCATCGTGATTGCTATCGTGATAGGCATATTCGCCATGCGTGGACGTACCAAGGGTGTGGAGGCTGCTGCAGGTTTGACGATAGCGCCGGCCAATATTCAAAATACACCTTTCGTCACCAATCCCAATCCGGAATATGCTCGTTCGCAGGAAAAACAGAATATCGAAGCAGCCAAAGCTGCTGAACAAACAGGCGGCAGCGCTATTCCCACTATTATCCGCGCTGAAAATGATACGGGTCCTGCCCAGGAATCGACAAGCGTTGGTTTTACCGCATTAAGCCGTGAACAGTCTGATGCGGGGACATTTTCACCCAAGAATCTTGCTGCTAATAGCGCCGCAAATTGTCCCATTGTTTCATCTGCCCCTGTTTTAGGATTGCCTGTATATGATAAAAACGGGCGGCTGGTTGGTTATGCGGGTCCCGACGGCAAAGTACGTGATATCAATGGCAACATTGTCGGAACAGTAGGACCTGACGGCGTTGTACGTGATGCTAATGGCATTGTGATTGGACAGAAGAGCCTCGCCATTTCAGGTACGCCTGTTTATGATGAAAAATGCAACATCAAGGGATATGTTGGATCAGACGGTGATGTGCGAGATGCAAGCGGCCTTGTCGAGGGTTCTGTTGGCACGGGTGGTATTGTGCGTAACGCATCCGGGAAAATAGTGGGCAATACAGCTACTCCTGTCTATGATCCCAATGGAAAATTGCTGGGCTATTCCTGTACTGATGGAAAAATTCGGGATGCCAATGGAAATATCATTGGTACTGTGGGTCCAGATGGTGTTGCCAGAGATTTGAAAGGCAATATTATTGGAAAGGCAGGTGCGATCAGTCCCGGAACGCCGGTCTATGATGCCAAAGGCAATATTATAGGATACGTGGGTCCTGATGGAAAAGTACGAGATGCCAATGGCAATATCATTGGTACAATGGGCGTAGATGGTCTTCTTAGAGATGCGCAGGGAAATATTATTGGCAGTATTGTTAAGCCAGAGCTAACCGCTGCTGCCAACAATCTGGGAACACCTGTCTATGACGCTAATGGTAAATTGATAGGTTATGTGGGTCCTGATGGAAAAGTGCGCGATCTCAACGGAAAGATTATTGGCACTCTGGGACCCGATGGTAAAGTGAGAGATGCAGAGGGAAATATCATTGGTGGCGCTGGAGAACAGCTGACGCCGGAGCAAATTGCCGCACAAAATCTTCAGCGCCAACAGGCTATTTTCAAAGATCAACGCCTTGCACAGGAAGTTCAGCAAAAACAGTCATCAATGTCATCACAAGCAAGTCAATTGATGTCTGCATGGACTCAGTTATCTACACAATCATATGTTACTGGTGAGAACAAAGACGAGAAAAAAGGTGAAGGAGAAAATGCTTCATCTTCAAGTGGAAATAGTGAAAACTCCAATCAGGGGCCCTCAAAAGGCCCGGTCTTTATCAAAGCAGGCACGGTTTATTTCGGTATTATTAATACAGCGATCAACAGCGATGAGCCAGGTCCTGTGATGGCAACAGTGCTGAGTGGCGAATACAAAGGCGCCAAACTGTTAGGTAGTCTGACTAATCAAGGCAAAGCAGTATTGATTACTTTTAATACGATGACCTTGCCTCAATTTTCAAAGAGCATTCCTATTCAGGCTGTTGCGATTGATCAAAATACCGCCAGAACAGCGCTTTCAACCGAAACAGATAATCATTATTGGCTGAGATACGGATCTTTGTTTGCTGCAGCGCTGGTGCAGGGTTATGCGCAGGCTACTCTGCAATCAGGAGCAACAACGACTACAGCCGTTGGTCCAGGGGGTGCTGCAGCAACAACTCAGAATCAGCCATTAAGCGGAAAAGACAAACTTTTTGCGGCTATAGGAAACGTGGGGACACAGTGGAGCGCTCAGATGAGTGCAGTTTACAGCACGCCTCCAACAGTATATGTTGCCTCTGGCACTGCTGTTGGTGTGCTATTTATGTCCGATGTAACGATACCCACATCATGAATTTGAATATGGAGGTGTAAACGTATGGATAACGATCCAGTTAAGCCATCTCGCGACAATGATGAAGAATATCAGTTTACTGATGATGAAGGCGCGCACAAATATGAATCACCTGCTGCTGCATCTTCTCCATTGATGGAAAGCAGGGATAGTTCGGCTTCTCGCCGAAAAAAACTGATATTGATTATCATCGGCGTGATTGTGGGTGTTTTTTGTCTTTATAAATTATACGGTCTTTTTACAGTAGCGCCGTCAAAGACGCCGCTTGAGCCCACTCAAACCCAAGTCCAAAAACCAGTGGTTGAACAGGTAAACCTTCCTCAGCCGCAATCTCAGCCCATTCAACCCGCTCAACTTAATCAACAACCTGTATTGTCAGAAGAAAAATTTGACAAGGAAGGCATTAAAGATAAAGTTTCTTCTCTTGAGCAGGCTGTGGTCAAAAACACTCAGACTCAGGAAAATCTCCAGGGCCAAATTGGAGGAGTTTCTTCAGCGATTGCTGAGATTCAAAGTAATATCGCTACTCTGACACAGCAATTGAACGCAATTGCTCAGCAAAATCAGGAAAAAGAAAAAGCAGAAGCCGCGCATAAAGCTGAACTTGCCAAACAAATAGTCAAAAAATCTTCTTATGACAACAAGAATCGGGGTAAAAATAAAAAATTAAATTACACTGGTTATTATGTCAAAGCCATGATTCAAGGACGCGCCTGGCTGGTGAGCTCAAGTGGTGCTACATTTACTATTAGTACAGGCGATCAATTATCAGGCTATGGTCAAATACGAGAAATTGATCCGGATAAAGGCATAGTGATGACAAGCTCAGGCAGGGTGATCAGCTATATGCCGCGAGACAGGTAGTAACGTTATGCAACGGCAAATGATACAACGTAATATTATTATAGGGGCAGCAGTTTTTATAGCCCTTTTTCCAGAGATAGCTCAAGCTCAAGCTACGACCGGTGTTGATGCGCTTCAAATGTTAACTAATCTGAGCAAGACTTACCCTGCTATATGGAAGATGCTGACGGGAGCATGCTACGTCATTGGTTTTGTATTTGCCTTGCGCGGGGTATATTACCTGAAACAGTATGGTGAGATGCGCACCATGATGGCGAGCAATACAAGCCTTAAAACGCCTATTGCATTTTTTATTGTGGCATCAGTGTTGATTTATATCCCTACTGGATTCAAGATTATCAGTAAGACAATATTTGGATATAACTCACCATTGGCCTATAGTGATGTGACATCAGGAATGAATCCGATATTCCTAAGCGCCATAACGGGTTTGGTCAGCATTATTGGTTTGATTGCATTTATTCGTGGATGGTTGATCCTGGTTGCAAATGCGGAACATCCGGGAGGACAGGCTACTGTTGGTAAAGCGCTGACGCATATCATTGGTGGATTGCTTGCAATGAATGTATTGGGTGTAGTTGATATTATCTGGAATACTTTTGGATTTAAATAAAGTTGGATATCTTAATTTTAACAGTGTAGTTGTAATATGATAGCTATAAAGTTTATTTTTTTATTAAACAGGAGTGTGTGATGAAATACAGAAATATTTTTAAATGGGCGGGTATCCTGCTGGCATCTGGTTTGATGTTTTACGCATCGGATGCGTTTGCTCAAGCTGCAACTGATTTGGGTTCGATTGCGACGAATATGACAAATACCTTTGGTAAGCTTGCACAATTAATTACTGCTATTTCGTATATTGCAGGCATGGGATTTGGTTTGGCATCAATTTTGAAATTTAAAGCACATAAAGATAATCCAACACAAATTCCTATCGGTACGCCCATTGCTTTATTATTTGTTGCTGCAGCGCTGTTGTTTCTGCCGACGTTATTTGGTGTCGCAGGTACAACTATTTTTGGCGCCGGTTCTAAAGTGGGTGGCGTATCGGGTGTATCAACATTTGCTGGTGGTAACACCTAAAATTTTATGTATCCGCTGCGATTGACCATTACGCCAGGAGCCTGGCGTCTGTTTATCAAGAGAAAGGCCGATCAGGCCTTTCTTAAGTTTGCGGAAAAAATTTTCCAGCGGGACAACAGTACCTGTCAGTTTTGCGGATTTCAGGCACAGGATTATCAGGAAGTCATTAATCTTGATCAAAATTATAGTAATAATAAAATGTCCAATCTTGTCACAGCCTGCTGTTTTTGTGCGCAGTGTTTTTTTCTGGAAAGTGTGAGTGTGGGGCGCTACGGCGGCGGTACCCTGATTCATTTACCAGAAATCGATCAAGCCAGTTTGAATAGTTTTTGTCACGTCCTTTTTTGTGCGGTGGCAAATGATACAGGATACAAAAATAGTGCGCAGTCAATTTATCGTAGTTTTAAATTACGCGCGCAAGCTGTAGAAGAAGAATTGGGCGAAGGTTGTAGTAGCCCAGCTGTATTTGGAGAGCTTTATCTGGATATCATAGGACAAAATCCTGCGTTGCTTGAAAGAATGCTGAATGGCATTCGCCTTCTGCCTTCCCGGGGAGGATTCAAAGCGCAGGTTGATCATTGGGCGGCGACGGCGCTGAAGGAATTGGCAGGGGAAGAGTAAAATGGAAATACTATGGTAAAACTCGTTGAGCCAATATTAAACGGTATTGATAGTTTTCTGGCATGGATGAGTGCATCACTGCGTCAGACGACTGAGTCCTATTGTGACGTGGAGACGGCAGATAGTCCTACGGTATTAGTGACCCATGATGGGTCACTGATGAGTATTATCCGCATTGAGGGAATCACGACTTTATTAGGTAATGCCGAATTCAATCGCTTGCATGAAGGATTGACCTTGTCATTGCAGTCTGTCATGTCACGTCCCGGACACGCGTTTCAAGTCTTGTTTAATTACGACAGAGAGCAGGTTGTCAGTGAAATCACAGAGATTTTTATGCCTGCCCGCGAAACTGCAGTGCGTCTCGGACTGGATCTGGATGATTTGTTCGAAGAGCGAATTGGCTATATTTCCCGCTACTGTGGTTCAGAGAGCGTTTTTTTTGTAGTATGGACAACACCGACTTTATTGACGAAAGAGCAGATGGAGCAGGATGCCAAAAGTAAACTTGAATATCTTCGTCAAAATAAAGTACCGCCGTTTACGCGCAGTCAAAATGTTCTTGCAGCCATTCCTGATTTACGGGATGCGCATGATGCTTTTGTTCGTTCTCTGACAAATGATTTTCAGAATTTAAATATCCGAGCGAATGTCCTCGAGGTCCATGACGCTATTTATGAAATGCGCATGACAGCTGATCCAGAATTTACGGATCGCAGCTGGCGGCCAGTTTTGCCTGGGGATAAAGTTCCCGTAAAAGATTATCAGCGGTTTACAGGCGAGTTTACGGATATTTTATGGCCGCCGCTCAGTAAACAAATATTGCCGCGCGATGCTGAAAATATGGATCTGCGCACGGTCAGGATTGGCGATAGAATTTATTCGACTATTTTTATTGATTTGTTCCCCAAAGATATTAAACGATTTGTTTATTTGTTGGGAAGAACCATTGGCGCAAGTATACCCTGGCGAATTTCTTTTTTGGCCGAAAGCGGTGGGCTGACAACCTTAAAACTAAAATCCATCATCGCAGGCATATTAAGTTTTTCTTCAGCACAAAATCGTCTATTGAATGACGCAGCGAAATTTCTCAAACATCTGGATGTCAATACGGATAATGCTATCGTACGGCTGCGTGTAGCTGCTTGTACTTGGGCGCCCGAAGGAAATATGCCTTTATTGCGAACACGAGCTTCAGAGCTTTCAAAAGCCATCGAAGGTTGGGGAACTTGTGATGTATCAGAAGTTTGTGGAGATGCTTTTGCAGGTATTGCTTCCAGCATGCTGGGTGTGACCTTGAATAGTGTCGCCAATGCTGCAGTTGCGCCGCTGACGGATGTGGTTTACATGTTGCCCATGACGCGTCCTGCGTCACCTTGGAAATATGGCGCAGTGCTCTTTCGTACGCCTGATGGAAAACCGTGGCCTTTTCAGCCGGGTTCGAGTGAACAAACGACATGGATTGATTTGCTTTTTGCCCGTCCGGGTTCGGGTAAATCAGTATTATCCAATGCCATTAATCTGGGATTGTGTCTGTCAGGCGGCCTTACGCGTTTGCCGCGTATTGCAATTATAGATATAGGCCCATCCAGCAGCGGTTTGATTTCTTTATTACGAGAAGCGCTACCGCAAAATCAAAAACATTATGTGGCATATCACCGCATTCGCATGACGCCAGATTATGCGATTAATCCGTTTGATACGCAGTTAGGTTGTCGTTTTCCCACACCTCAGGAAAGAGGGTTCTTAGTCAACTTCATGACTTTGTTGACTACTCCAATAGGCGCGGAATCTCCCTATGATGCTATCTCAGATATGGCAGGTATGGTTGTCGATGAGTTATATAAAAATCTTTCTGACGCAGGTAATGCCTATCAGTATACCTCTGGCATAGAGCCATTGGTTGATGGGATCTTGGAAGAAATTGGTTTTGTGCGTGATCCCAAGACAACATGGTGGGAAGTCGTTGATGCACTATTTATTGCAGGATTTACACACGAAGCCTTGCTCGCACAGCGTTATGCGATGCCTTTGGTCGCAGATGCTGCGTCAATTTGCCGTACGCAATCTGTTGAAGATCTCTATGGTAAAATTATTGCGCCGACAGGTGAGACGCTTATCAATGCATTTGGACGAATGATATCCAGTGCAGTGCGCGAGTATCCTGTGCTTTCTCGTATTACAAGCTTTGATCTGGGTGAAGCCAAAATAGTTTCTCTGGATTTAGACGAAGTTGCCAAAGGCGGCGGAGACGCTGCAGATAGACAAACCGCTGTGATGTATATGTTAGCGCGTTATATTCTCGCCAAAAATTATTACCTGACAGAAGACAACGTCGAAGATATGCCAGATCAGTACCGTGAATATCATCGTAAGCGCATTATGGAAATTCGTGAAGATCCCAAACGATTGGTATTCGACGAATTTCATCGTACGTCTAAAGCGCGAGCTGTGCGTGATCAGGTTATCTTAGATATGCGCGAAGGACGAAAATGGAAAGTCCAAATTGCATTGATTTCCCAGTCTATTGATGATTTTGATGAAACCATGGTCGAATTTGCAACAGGCATTTACATTATGGACGCGGGTCCTGCGCAGACCGTTGAAAAATCAGCTAAAATTTTTGGTTTATCAGAAACTGCGCAAATTGCATTACGTACGCGAGTACATGGTCCCCGCGAAGGCGGCGCAACGTTTTTTGTGCAATATGCAACTAAATCCGGAATTAATCAGCAGTTAGTGACCAGTACTTTAGGTCCGATTGAATTATGGTCATTCAGTACAACTGTTGAAGATGCTTTAGTGCGCAATCAGCTATATAAGCGCATCGGACCCAAAGAAGCGAGACGGTTATTGGCCATGCTTTTCCCTGCGGGCAGCGTGACCAAGTATGTTGAATCCAAGCTGAATCAAATGCGTGAACAGCAGGAAGGCGTCATTGCTGAAACTGCCAGCTTCAGCGTGATTGATACGCTAGTGAATAATATTCTGGCAGCCTACCGCGCAGATCCTAATTTCAGATCTTTGCCTGAGAAATAGGCTTAAATTTATCTGAAAATTTCGCGCAATTTCGCGCAATTTCGCGCAATTATTTTAGTATTTTCCATGTTGTTGATCGGCTTTCGCCTTCCCTTTTGACTAAGCCAGACTTTTCTAATTTTTTGAGGTCAATTTGTACCATTCTGATACCCGGAGAATCTTTAAGTTTTTCTGCTATTTGAACACTATTAAGCTGAGATTTTTCGAGCAATTTGATTATTTCCTGCTGCCTGTTGGTTAATTTTGTTTTTTTAACAGCGGTATTCCCGCCAATGGCTTCTGCTAGTTTAAATTCAACCACAAATCCACCTGTACGCTCAGAAAATTTTGGTGTCGGTATTCCGTGTTCTTTACAGCTAGTAGTCATTTTTTTTATGCCAGTGCCCCATGATTCAATATAACCACGCAAGTAAAATATCTTTGCAATCAGTTTGTTTCTCAAGATGGAATGATGCTTGTGTTTCAAATCAGCCAGTTTTAGCTTATTCGGTAAAGTTCCATTGTTCCATATTTCGACCATATCATCGAAGATTGCAATAGACAGATATCCCGAATGATCTGCATAATCTCTATGACACACTGCATTAACCAATGCTTCACGAACAGCAGGGACAGGCAGTGCAAATTTATCAATTCTTTTAAATTGATCTGATTTAAAAATGCTTGCCAATGGCAAATGTTTTCGTAAAAAATTATCTGATGTTTCTAACATGCGAAATACATTGCAATAGTCTTGCTGATTGTCAGTAAAATCACCGCCTTTATCTGTTCCTTTGAAGCGCGCCATTTTAAGCCAGCATTGATCATAAGGTGATTTTATTTCTTTGGAAAATAAAACGATTGCTGCATTTTTAAGTTTTCCATCATCTGTCATTAAATTAAGTTGACTCAGTATTTTTGTCACGCTTTCTTTTGCAATGCTCGCGGGTATACGTTTCTCCGCTATTCCATCCATCACTGTACGATAGATTTCATCATGATCGAGCATGTGAATGTTATAATCACTGGCAGTAAATTCTTCCCATGAATGATTAAGTTGTCCACGTTTAACCAATAACTGCTCATAAAGATGTTGTGACATTTTATGTGTTTCTGATTCATCACGCTGAAAAGGACGTCCATCATAAACATAGGGAATATGATCACCTGTGTTCACGTGAAGTAAAATAACAAACTTATTCTCTTTTGTTTTTATATATTGGATATCGATTGTGGGGGCAGGTTCTATTTTTTTAATTTCATTTGCAATTTCCAGTTGGGTGTTGTCAGTCACATCCTGACCTATGATTTGACCTTTATCTTTAACGCCAATTAAGACCGTTCCACCTTTGCTGTTTAAAAAGGCACAAATAGTTGTAAAAGCTGATTTGAGTTGTCCTGTAGAGGATTTATATTCCAATACTTTGGATTCCCCTTGCTTAACAAGGGTATTAATATCTTCGATATTCATCATTAGATGTCCAACAAATAGTAAACCATTATAAACCATTTTTGGTTTCATAAACCATATTTTGTTTATATTGGGTTATAATTGATCAGGCGGCGCAATTAAGTTTAATTTGGGAAAATAATGTTTATATCCTCTGTCGCGGCTGACGAGCGTTAATCGCGAAAATGCCGCGTGCGCGCCGATATAAAAATCAGGCATCAGTGTTTGGCGTTTCCCGCCATTTTTTCGATAGGCCAAAAAGGCTTTGCCTGCAATAAATCCCGCTTCCCAGGGCAATGAAAGTCTGGAGTATCCAGCTATGGCTTTTTCAAAGTCTTCAATATCAGGAAATATAGAGGAAATTTCCGCATAAATAATTTGATTGATTGCTGGAAATCCTTTTTGCGAACAGTTCATAAGGACATCAACAGACCATTGTGAGTACGCATTATCCTGTTCAAGCAATACATCAAGAATAACGTTGCTATCAATTAAAAAAATATTATTTTCCTTTAATGTCTTTATCATCGATACGATAACCCCTGGTCATTTCCATGATTTCTTCAGTTGTCATGGTTTTATTAATTTTTACAGAACGCATTTGACGAATAATATGCGAACCGCGCGATTCCATCTTCGCTTTTATTTTTTCTTTTACAATACAAAGAAACCCATTTTTTTCACAAAACTCCACTCTGACATGGGGAAGCAAGCCATACTTGATGCGGTATTGATTGGGAATGGTAACCTGACCCTTTGT
>Ga0207080_1134_pt1 | contig 14108 bp, 11 predicted proteins | sample Alteio_BWMinHeat_58_FD_153532 | JGI IMG/M metagenome (GOLD analysis project Ga0207080, IMG submission 153532) | Enriched cells from forest soil in Barre Woods Harvard Forest LTER site, Petersham, Massachusetts, United States -... | ecosystem: Environmental > Terrestrial > Soil > Temperate forest >...
TGCTGATGTCAAATGCAAAGACAAGCTTGGCCGCATGTTTATTGTCGAGATGCAAATTCAATGGACAGACGGATTTAAGCAGCGATTATTATTTCAATCAGGCCAGGCTTTTGTGAAACAGCTTGAAAAAGGCGGAGACTATGAATATCTTGAGCCTGTCTACGGCTTAGGCTTAATTGCCAGTGTTTTCGATAAAGAAAATCCTGAGTGGTATCATCATTATCAAGTTGTTAAAGCTGAAAATCCTAATGATATTATTGAACATCTCCAATTAATTTTTATTGAATTGCCAAAATTTCCCGTACACTCCCCGGATGAAAAAAAGTTACGATTATTGTGGCTGCGTTTTTTACGCGAAATCAATGAAAAAACAGGCGTAGTTGACCCAGAATTATTGGGTATTCCCGAAATATCTAAAGCTGTTGAGCTTGCCGAACAGGCTGCTTACTCGGTAGGAGAATTGCAGGCATACGATGATTATTGGGATGCTGTCAGCAGAGAAAAAACCTTGTTAAGCGCAAAATATCGGGAAGGTAAAGCAGAAGGTAAAGCAGAAGGTAAGGCTGAGATGCTTTTGGAAATTATGAGAATAAAATTCAAAACAATACCCAAACAACTGGGATCTGCAATTATGCAGATGAATTCTGATGAATTATCAGCATTAAGCCAACAAATATTGCTGGCTAAAACCATTAAAGATATATCTCTTGCGAATGCATAATGGAAATTTATTTATATTTTATATTTAAGTAAGGGTATTGATATTATGGACAAAAAGTTATTAGATATTTTAGTTTGCCCATTGTGCAAGGGCGAATTGATTTACAAAAAAGAAGCTAAAGAATTGATTTGTAAATTTGATCGCTTGGCTTATCCGATTAGAGATGAAATTCCAGTGATGCTTGAAGAAGAGGCGCGTCACATTCCCATTGGCAAAGATAAATAAATGAGGAAAACCAGATGACTTTTCGTGTGGTGATACCTGCAAGATATGCATCCACAAGATTACCTGCAAAAGCTTTGTGTGAGATAGCAGGTAAGCCTATGGTTCAACATGTTTATGAGCGCGCATGTAAAAGTGGGGCAGATAGTGTCGTGATTGCGACTGAAGATGAACGAATTGTTAAAATTTGCGAAAAATTTGGTGCGCCTGTCTGTCTTACCAGCAATACACATCTCACGGGCACAGATAGAATTGCAGAAACTGTTGATCTGATGGGTTATGAAGCTGACGATATTATCATCAATGTCCAAGGTGATCAACCGTTTGTACCTTACGAAAATATAGATCAGCTTGCGCAAAACTTAATTGTCCATGAGCAAGCTAATATTGCGACGTTGTGTGAACGCATTCATGATGAACAGGATTTACATAACCCTGCGATGCCGAAAGTAGTCATGGACATTAATGGCTATGCTTTATATTTCAGCCGTAATTTGATTCCCTGGGTGAAACATATAGATCTCCATACACAAATTTACTATAAACACATGGGGCTTTATGCATATAGAGCAAAGACTATTCAACAATTTGTCATCTGGCCGCCATCAGATCTAGAGTTATCCGAATCTCTCGAGCAGCTACGTTTTTTATCTCAAGGCGAGAAAATCCATGTTGGCATAGCCGTTAAAAATGCGCCATTAGAAGTCAATACGCCTGAGGATTTAGTCAAAATACGCCAATTAGTGGCAGAAAGGTAATTGAGATGGCTTTGGCACACAAAATAGAAGTTTATGCCAAAAAACGTTCTGAACCTTTGTGGAAATTATTGGCGTCAGATAACGCGCCTGTTATATTGTCTGTGTTACAAATACATTTATTTGATCACGAGCGGCTTCTGCCAAGCTCTGTTTTTCATGAGCGTGTAACACGAGAACTACTGGAATTGCGTAATAGAGGATGGCATTTGCCTCAGACGGCACAACTCTATATTGCTGAATGGCTGGTTTCGGGTTATCTCGAACGTACCTTTCCCAAAAATGCCACTGAAGAAGTTTATGAGCTCAGCGCTCCAGCTGTTCAGGCCATTCAATTTATAGATGGGCTGGAGAAGAAACACCGTACAGCTACAGAAAGTCGTTTATCCCTGGTCATTCAACAATTGGTTCAGCTTGCAGAACAAACAGATAAAAACCCTCAAGCTCGTATTGCGCAGCTTGAAAAAGAGCGAGCCAGAATTGATGCGGAAATTCGCAGTATCCATGAAGGCAAAATTAAAGTTTTATCCAATGATCGAGCGCTAGAGCGATTATCTGAAATTGTGATGCTGGCACAAGAATTAACCCATGATTTCCGCTATGTACGAGATAATTTCCAGCAGCTTAATCGAAATTTTCGGGAAAAGATTGTAGAAAGCGATGGAAGTCGGGGTGAAATATTAAAACAATTATTTTCTGGGGTTGACATCATTGCTGAAAGCGAAAGTGGCCGTAGTTTTACTGCATTTTGGCGTTTGCTGATCGATCCCGAACAATCTCTTTTATTAGAAGAAGCCACTGAGCAAATTCTTTCGCGTCCTTTTGCCAAACATATACAGCGTCAAGATAGACAGTTTTTATCTAAATTAACTAAAATTTTATTAGATCAAGGCGGTATTGTGCATGATGTATTGCAATTTTTTGCCAGAAGTCTCAGAAACTTTGTCCAGAGCAGAGCCTATCAGGAACAGCGCCGTTTGATTCAATTATTGCGTGATGCGCAACGTCAGGCGATAAGCTTAAAAGATCATATACATCCAACTGATATTATCATATCAGATTTTTATTTAACCAGCAGTCGGATACGATCAATATCGCAGATGATCTTATTTGATCCCAGATTGCGCTATACCACGAGCAATATTGAACATGCTGAAGCAGGTATCAATATATCGCTTGAAACCATCAGCGAATGGGTAACGCAATCTGAAATTAATTTTAATTTGATTAAACAGCATATTTATTATTTATTGGAAAACTCCAAACAAATATCAATATCGCAAATATTAGAAAAATTTCCTGCAGAACAAGGCTTGGGCAGTATTGTAGGTTATATGGCAATTGGTTTTCGTTATGGTGAAATTTCTCATCATAAAGAATTAGTCACCTGGGAAGGAAGTGACGGCATTACACGTACCGCTTCTATTCCCCGCATTTATTTTCTTGAGGCAAATCGACATGAATTTTCCAGACGTTGAAGAAGTTGAAGAACCAGGCGCGCAGTTATTTACAGATGATTGTGGTCAATTGTCATTTGAAGCCAGACGTGTATTCATTCAGCTTCTCAATGGGCCATTTCTGGATGTCAAGCGTCATTCTAAATTATGGCATATTCTTATTACCCATGAGAAAACAATCCGTTCACGTCTTGCTGAACTTTTTTTGGACTTAATCATTGATCATGACGAACAAATTGCTTTTACTCGCCAGGCTGATACTCAGGAATTAGATACACCAGTGTTGTTGCGCAGAACAAATCTGACTTTTATTGATTCTGTACTGATGTTATATCTTAGACAATTATTGGGAGAATATGATACGCAAGGTGAACGGGCAGTTATCTCAGAAGGTGAAATACAAGAACAATTAATATTGTATGAAAAAACAGCCAATACGGATCAGGCCGGATTCAAGAAAAGAATTAATTCAGCGATTGAAAATGCAAAAAAACGCAATATTCTTTCTCATATTACTGGCAGCAAAGATCGCTATGAAATTTCGCCAATATTAAAATTATTATTTGGCGCTGATGAAGTGATAGCGCTTAAACAGCTATATCAAAAATTCCAGCTAGAGGAAATTGAAAATGAAACAGAGGCTTAAATCCTTATTTCCGGAAAGTTTAATTGCAGAACAATACCGTATGAGTTTACTTCAGGTTTATAATTGGGGTACTTTTTCAGATTTGCACAGCATTCCTATTGCCAAAGAAGGTTTTTTATTTGTAGGCCGCTCAGGTTCAGGTAAATCCACTTTATTAGATGCTTTGTCCGCATTATTAGTGCCTCCACAATGGCGGGGATTCAATGCGGCTGCGCGGGATGGCGACAAAGGCAAGCATGATCGCAATTTGGCTTTTTACGTTCGCGGCGCCTGGGGAAATCAAACTGATGCAGATTCGGGTGAGATTGCCACTCAGTTTCTGCGCACAGGTACAACATGGTCAGCGCTAGCGCTAGAGTATCGGACCATATCGGGTAAAATAATCACTTTGGTTGCTTTATATATTCTACGTGGACAGCATACCCGCAGTACAGACGTTCATAGTCACTTCATGATCGCTGAACGCTCTTTTGATCTTAAGACTGAATTGTCTGATTTTAGCGCTGATCTCGATATTCGAAAGCTTAAACAAAAACTTGTTGATGTTTTCCACGCAGATAAATTTAAACCGTACAGTGAACGTTTATGTATGCTGCTGAATATTGATAATGAAATGGCGCTTAAATTATTACACAAAACACAATCGGCAAAAAATTTAGGCGACCTTAATTTATTTCTGCGTGAATATATGCTGGAAGAACCGGAAACATTTTCAGTTGCGGATCGTCTTATTAGCGAGTTTGCTGAACTTGATGCTGCTCACCAAACGGTTGTTATCGCGCGTGATCAAGTCAAAATATTATCCCTTGCCCGTGAGGAATATCTTGAATTACAAAATGCTGACCAAACATTATTATCATTAGACGAACTGCGTGCTGGTATTGATATTTATTGCATAAATCGCCAAAAGGAATTATTGCATATTGAAATCAATAAACTTGAAACAGAGAAAATCGGTGCAGTGGGACAAGAAAAATCCCAACAGGAAATAGTTGATCAACTTAAAGATCATCTGAGAAGATTAGAAAATCAACACCGCGCTGAAGGCGGTGAGCGCATTGAAATCTTAAAAACTGAAATCCTGCGCGCAGAACAAAATAAACAGCAGCGCCTGGAAAAACGTTCTCTCGTTGCGCAAGCTTGTGAAAAATTAGCATTAACGCTGCCCAATAATTCTCATGGTTATGCAGAATTGATCAGCCACGCCCGAGATTTTAATGAAAGCTGGCAACAATCCAGAGAAAATCATGAAAATAAACGTGATGAATTAAGAGATAAAAAACGCGAAATCACTGAAGAATTTTCACATGTACGTCAGGAAGTTGATTCTTTACGGCGACAACCTTCTAATATTCCTTCCCAGATGCTTGCGCTGCGGCAACGTATAGCGGCAGCAGCTGGTTTACAGGATACTGATTTACCTTTTGCTGGTGAGTTAATAGAGGTACGCGAAGAAGAAGCTCCCTGGCGAGGCGCTATTGAGCGTGTTTTGCATGGTTTTGCATTATCTCTTTTAGTGAGTGAACGACATTACGCATTAATCTTAGGTTTTGTCAATGAAACGCAATTGGGAAACCGTCTGGTTTATTATCGTATAGGCCAACTCAGTGATGCTCATGGGCTGATTACACAGAATTCCTTATTTCATAAAATTATCTTTAAAAAAAATGAAAATGCTCACTGGCTGGAAAATGAAATCAAGCGCCGATTTAATTATACCTGTGTAGACAGTCTGCAGGAATTACGTAAAACAGAGAGAGCTTTGACGCGTGAAGGACTGGTCCGCCACAGTCAATCGCAGCATGAAAAAGATGATAGACGTATTATTGATGATAAAAAACATTGGATATTAGGTTTTGATAACCAGGAAAAATTACGGCTATACGAACAAAAAGCCCACTTATTAGCTGATGAATTAAATAAATTGGATAATGAAATTAAAGCAATAGAAGAGAGTCAACAAAAACAATATGAAAAAGCAACTATTTACCACAGTATTGTCAATATTGCCTGGAATGAAATTGACGTGGCATCTTCCCTGGATCAGGTTGCCGCTTTACAACATGAATTTGAGCAGTTGCATATGGGTAATGCTGCATTAAAGCTATTGGATGAAAAAATTATTGAACAAGAAAAAATTGTAAAACAAAAAGAAATTAAATTAACAGAGATTAAATCAGCTTTGCATACACTGGAAATGAATATTAAAAACTATAGAGCCGAGTTGGAAAAATTAGAAATCCAACCTATTATACAACTAACACCCTGGCAGCAGAGCGGTTTGGATGAATATTTTCAACGACAAGCTTTATTAAGTTTAAAAAATATTCACGAAATAGTGAGAAAAGTTGAAAATGCTATTACTACCGAACATCAAAAAATATCAACTATTCGCGCTGAACAAAAAAATACCATTGAACGCATCTTTCAGCAGTTTAAAAATCGATGGCCACAAGACGGCGCAGATTTGGATGCTTCTCTTGCAAGCACGGCAGAATTTTTGGCAAAATTGACTCGCATCGAGTTGGATGGCTTGCCAGCACATGAAGAGCGCTTTTTTAATATGCTGCGCAACCAAAGCGTGGAAAATCTTGCAGCATTAAGTACACATCTCTCTCAAGCCCGAAAAGATATTATACATCGCATGGAATTAGTCAATGAAAGCCTTGCTGAAGCAAACTATAATCCTGGCACACACTTAAAAATTGAAGTTTCAGATAGACAGCTTGAAGCTGTCAAATATTTTCGCACACAAATTCGGGAGGTGTTGGATTACGCGCTTGGCGATGATCGTGATTTTGCTGAACAACGCTTTGCGACTTTGCGTTCTCTTGTCAATCAGCTCAGCGGCCAAGATCCTGAGCAGCAACGATGGCGCCTTCAAGTGCTTGATGTACGTCTTCACGTAGAATTTCTTGCTAAAGAGTATGATGCTGCGGGTAAAGAGCTGGAAGTCTACCAGAGCGGCGCTGGTAAATCAGGGGGGCAGAGAGAAAAATTAGCAACCACCTGTTTGGCTGCTGCACTCTGTTATCAGCTTGGAGGACAACAAGGCGGTGTGCCACTATATGCTGCGGTTGTATTAGATGAAGCCTTTAGCAAGGCAGATAACGAATTTACGCAGGAAGTGATGAAAGTTTTCATGGGTTTTGGTTTTCAAATGATAGTTGCTACGCCATTCAAATCAGTGATGACTCTGGAGCCATTTATTGCGGGTGCCTGTGTCGTTGAAATTGACGAGCGAAAATGTTCACGCACAATGCAAATTTCCTATAACCATTCTGAAAAATGTTTAGATTTACCCAGAGAAACAACAACATGAGCAAAGCTTTATTGTTAGATACAGCAGCTGTAAAGCAGCGTTTATCTTATTTGTTTAATAAACAACGTGTCCAATGGCTATTGGGTAATGATAAATTGCCTTTGATTATAACTTTGGGTCTACCAGATCAAAAAACAGCATTGGACAATCTGGAAGCTGTAAGTCGTTGGACTGAACACTGGCGTCAATGGCAAGGCTCAGGGGAGTTACAATGGTGCAGCCGAAATTGGTCTGTTTTAGGACAACAAAATTTACCTGAGAAAATTATTTTTTCAGAGATAACACAAATTTTAAATTGGTTAGGTTTAACCGCATTATGGGTTAAAATCTGTGATCGTTATTCTCAATTTATATCCCGATTTCCACAATTAAATTTATTTGCTGATAAATATTATCATATATTAGAATCTTATAGCCATGAAGATTTTATTAATTTACAGAATGTGTTAAATTGGTTTTTAAAGAATCCTGATTCACAAATCTACTTACGCCAATTGCCTATCGAACATATTGATACCAAGTGGATAGAATCACATAAAAAAATCATTATTGATTTATTAAGAATCATCAAAAATATGAATGCTGATTTTTATGAAATAACAGGCCTTAAGCGTGAACCTGATTTAATTCGTATCCGCATCCTGGATAAACAAATACTAAGCCAATTATCAAAAATCAGTGATATTTCAGCGTGTGCTGAGGAGCTTTCAAAACTTAATTTTCCAGTAGAGAAAGTTTATATCGTTGAAAATTTACGTACTGGACTTGCTTTTACGGATTTGCCTGGAGCTGTTGTCATTATGGGTTTGGGTTACAATGTGAGCCAATTGCAAAATATTCCCTGGATAAAATCAGCCAGATGTTACTACTGGGGAGATCTGGATACGCACGGCTTTGCCATTTTAAATCGCATACGCGCCCACCTGCCAAATATTAAATCTATATTAATGGACAAAAAGACTTTGCTTAAATCAAAATCTTTATGGGTTCAAGAGCATAAACCCTGTTGTATAGAAAATCTGGAATATCTTACTGAAGCAGAAAAAGCTGTTTATATTAACATTCGCGATAATAGCTGGGGGCATCAAATTCGTTTAGAACAAGAACGCATTTTTTGGCCCGATGCCTGGGAAGCGCTTATAAAAGAAACTTCGGCGCATGAATGTTTATAATACTTCATTGCGTTTGGATTTAGATTTATAATCCGTATCGCTTTCCACATGGAATTTATGAAAATATCGGTGTACGATAGGCGCAAAAATGATACTGATGATTAAAATAAACGCCAGGCCACTGAATAAAGCATAAAATCCGGCAAATAGTTTTCCTCCATCAGTCGACAAATTACCGAGAGGACCCATGCCGGATAATATCATGGCCGCATTAGCAAAAGAGTCTATCCAGCTCATGTGTTCAAAATGATGATAGCCTGACATGCCAGCAAAGAGCGCAGCAGCAATCAGCGTCAGTGCTAATAAGATATTGAGTATCAGACGAATAAAAAACTTGGAAAGGGGTGCGACTAGCTCATGGCGTCTTTCAAACATGGCAGCTCCTGGTTCTAAAATAAAAAATTATCCTTTTATAGCATAATATTATATGATTTTGTAGAGAAAAACATTCGGGAAAAGATTGAAATGACCATTCAGACTAAAGAAGTGGAAATATTGATCGGAAATAATGCATCTCGTTACATTGATTTGGTAGCAAAATTGAGACTAGAATATTTTAAAGAGTTTCCTTACCTGTATGAAGGAAATATTGAATATGAAAAAAAATATGTAACTGGTTATACTTTGGATAAAAAATCCATGATTGCTGTTGTAAAAATAAATGGGGAAGTTGCCGGTATTTCTACAGGAATTCCATTGATAAGCGACTCAGAAATAGTTGCGGATATAAAAAAGGGTTTTCAGAAAAAAGAGATAAATATTGATGAATATTATTATTACGGCGAAGTCATCATTTTGCCAAAATTCAGAGGTTTGGGATTATCAAGAAAATTATTTGAAGCGCAGGATAAAATAGTAAAAGAATGGGGCTTTAGACATGTTTATATATTAACAGTAATAAGAGAGAATAATCATCCATTGAAACCAAAAAATTATAAATCTCCAGATGTTTTGTGGAAAAGGTTGGGGTTTTTACAAATTGATAAAACTGTTTCATATCATTGGTCAACTATTCAAAAAGATGGTTCTGTCAAAAATAACGAAAATACCCTTCAGTTTTGGATAAAAAATTTATGATGCCCATATCCATTTAGGCTAGCAAGATTGGGCAGCCTGGAAAAGGCTTGTTTCGAGAAAAAGAGGGATTTAATGATGCAAAAAAGTTTTACTAAACTATTGGAAGGCTATCAAAAATTTAGAGAAAAATATGTGCATGGCGATCAGTCAATCATGCAAAATCTTTCTTATCATGGTCAACAGCCGCAGACTATGGTAGTTGCCTGCTGTGATTCACGCGTAGATCCCGCATTGATACTTCAATGTAACCCTGGCGATTTATTTGTTGTCCGCAATGTTGCTAATATTATTCCGCCTTATGAAAAAGATGAAATGCATCATGGTACTAGCGCTGCTTTGGAATTTGGTATTCGTATCTTAAAAGTAAAACACTTAATTTTATTGGCACACAGCCAATGCGGCGGCATACAGGCTTTATTGGATAATAGGAATGATAATATGTACAAAAATGATTTTATCACCAACTGGGTTTCTATTATCAAAACAGACCATACTCATGATCATCATGCTGATGACTATGCAAAACTGGCGCTAAACCAATCGTACCAAAATTGTCTGACCTTTCCGTGGATTAACGACAAAGTGATTGATCAATCATTAATTATTCATCTATGGTTTTTTGATATCAAAATGGGGCAGATTTTTACCTATTCGGATGATCAGAAGATATACCAACCATTAGGCTAGCCAGGCCCAGAAATTTCTGGGCCTGGCCACACCATAACAATCTCTTCCTAGTGCAATAGATGTAAATTATTTAATAATGGCAGTGTTCCACCGCCTGCTGTATTTAATATGCCACCCGTATTTAATATGCCGCCCGTATTTAATATACCACCTGAGGAGGGCGCTACTACAATATGCGTATTTTGTCCTATTTGTGCCTGTACCTGCGCCAAAGGAATCACATTGAGATTAAGACCAATCCCATTAGAATTCAATCGTACAAGCGCATTCAACTGTATATTGGTAATAGGTATCAAAACAAGCGTATTCGCTACAATGCCTGATGGACCTATGGCAGCCAGAAGCTGCGCATCAGTCAAAATAGTGTTGAGCTGCACACCTATGCTGCCTTCATTAATCAATAAACTGCGAAGTTGATCAATAGTTGTTATTGTAGTGTTAATTATCCCTAAATTGATCAAATCTCCCGCAGGGCCCAAGATAATACTGCCAAGGTCGGTAACGCTACCATTGCTGCCGTTGCTACCATTGCTACCGTTGACACCACTACCGCCATTGCTGTGATTGCCTGGAATGGCGCTACTCAATAAACCGCCGGATTCACCCGAACGCTCCGATCCACCGCAGGCCACAAGTGACATCGCCAGAATGATTAAAGACGATACCAATACTGATTTATACTTTTTCATGGGTTTCTCCCAAAAATTAACAAAAATTTAAAGATTTTTATTTGTTAACCTGAGTATAGTAAAGATTTAAAAATAGGCAAATTTCAAAAAAAAATGGGAAGAAAGGCTTTTCTATTAAATATCAATGATTAGCCATTGTCTGGATAAGGCATTAAACTGACTTAATATGTCATTTATCTGTCCAGATTTAACTAAAAAATCGCTTTTTTAAGAAAATGTCGTGCAGAAATGCTATTTTGATGGGCGTAACTAGTCACGGGTTATATTCAAATTATCCATTTTCTCGTTGAGAATCGTTAATGTTTATGTAGGGGCGCTGCTTGCTGCGCCCGGGCTGGAAAAGATAAGAATCATTTATATCTCTCTGGTATATATTGCAGACTAAAAAACGTCCTCCAGGGCTTAGGAGATTCTCCCGCTATGACTGCCGTGTCCAGATTATGTGTCAGGGGTTTATCAAGCTCGAGAGAGCCTGAAATTGTGTTTGTAAAGCTTATTCTCACACCCGCACCTGCCGAAGCTGCAGTCTGCTTACCCAAGAGAGCAGGATCTCTATTCGATACCACGCCAAAATCGTAATAAGAAAAATACTGCACTAAATTTAAATAGCGATAAGATAAAAGTTGATTGTAATCGAGCTCAAATATAGCTGCTGCCCCTGTATCACCGAGGAATTCGCCAGGATCGTACGCCAATCCAAATTCAGTCCCACCGAAGCTAAATTTTTCATTCTGCACCAGAGGCTCAAAACCGTATTGCGCTGTCAGTGCAATATTGCTGGAAAAGTGCTGAGTCAATACTTCACGGCTTGCTGCATAGAAATTAATTTTAGTGTAACTTAAGTCGCCTAAAGGATAAAAAAATGAAGGATTTAATAATTTTTGCTGAGTATCTCCTGTATTTATTCCCTGAGATGCTTCCAGACGAAGCTGATTTTGAGCCCGCGTTGGATCGCCCCATACATAGGTTGATCCTAACCGAAGGCTACGATAGTCTTGTTTGACAAACGGTTGCGACAAAAGTGAAATGCGCGTGTTAACGCCTTCTACAGTGCCATAGGCATACCATTTGTTATATATATCAAGAAAAATGGGATGCTTTAGCGTCAAACCCGCCGTATAGGCAGTGGTGACTTGTTTGAATGGTTCCAACACAAAGCCTGGATTAGTACGACTGCCTATCGTATAAACATTCAAGCGGTCGCCACTCATATTAAGCGGAAACTCATAAGAAAGCTGCCCATATTGAAGGCGCTTGGGTTCACTTGATGTACCACCGACAACATTCAGAGCATCGCCTGCCTGTAAAAGCGAGGGCAGCGTAACACGGCCGTAATATAAACTACGACCAAAATATCGCGTTCCATTATTGTTGGCATTAAAAAGCGGTATAAAACGCTTCTGTTTGCCGATGAGAGACAATTCAAAGTTACCAGGCTGGCTCGACGCAATCGGAGTCAGAACAACGTAAACCTGAAGCCCTGGATAGTCATTGAGTAAGGTATTGTAATACTCAAGGATCTGACGATTGGGGTTAGGCATATTTTTAATTTTTTCAGCATATTTATGCAATAGCGCTTCTACTTTCGGATCGTCCGCTTTAACATTGATCTTTGTAATTTTTCCTTTCACCATACGAATTCGAAGCACGCCGTTGATAAAATTTGGCTTGGGAACATCAGGCATCATCAGAAAATATCCCGCTTTGTTATAGTATTTTTTGATTGATAGCAGAATTGTTTTAACATTTTCATTAGTCAGTTGCTTCCCAATATAGCCTTGGTAAAGCGGCAAAAAAATCTTGGGGTTACAGGGCGCAGTATCTTCAATGATCACTTTTTTTAAAATAAACGGCCTTGCAGAAATAAGGTGATCTTCAATTATGATTTGAGCAGATAAATCAACTTTCGCTTTAATTTTTGCTTCAACCGAAGGCAAATTTAAAAGACCGCCCTGGAATGTTTTTTTGATGTCATTGGTGCTCAATGCAGATGTAACTGCCTGAGATTGCACATCAGCATAAGCAGGAGCGAAAAAAAATAGCAATAATGCATTCGCCGTAATGGATATCTTAAAAATCCATTTTGTCATTTGTCTTTATCCTTTCCCAAATAAATTATAGTAATTATTTTACCAGCGTCCGTCAAGACATTACCACCTAAATCTAAGCCTTGTGAGTCTTTCTCTGTTTTTGAGATTTTTAATCGCGATGGATAATGCCTTTTTCTGGCCAATGATGACAACCAATTTTTTGCCGCGACTCACGGCAGTGTAAAGTAGATTTCGTTCTAACATAATATAATGCTGTGTGACTAATGGAATGATTACAACCGGATATTCTGAGCCCTGGCTTTTATGTATCGTAATGGCATAGGCGAGGGTGATTTCATCTAAATCATTAAAATCATATTCTACTATTTTTCCATCAAAATTTATTTTCAAACTACCTTCTTCTAAATCAATAGACTGAATACGGCCAATATCACCATTGAATATATCTTTGTCATAATTATTAATAGTTTGTATAATTTTATCACCTACGGCAAAACTAAATCCAAATCTGGAAATTTTTTGTGAGGATTTATTTAATATAGCCTGAAGATCAATATTTAATCCTCTTACACCCAAAGTGCCCTTATGCATGGGGCTTAATACTTGAATATCTTCAAATGGATGATATTTAAATACATCTGGAATTTTTTGTGTGACCAATTTAATTAAAATATCATGTGTTTTTTCAGGCGAATCTGTTTCAATAAAATAAAAATCTGTTTGTTTTTTATCAGTCATCTCAGGGTGTATTCCTTGATTAATTTTATGTGCATTGATGACGATATCAGAGGTATTTGACTGGCGAAAAATTTCAGTCAATATGGCTGTAGGAATAGCATGAGAGTGAATTAAATCATTTAACACAGAACCGGGTCCAACAGAAGGCAATTGATCTCTATCGCCGACGATTAATAATCCCGCATGACTGGGTATCGCTTTGAGCAATTGATACATGAGAGAAACATCTATCATAGACGCTTCATCGACAATCACAAAATCCGTATCCAATGGATGTTGTTGATTGTATATATTACTGTCATTCCCCACGCGAAGCTCTAATAAGCGATGAATAGTTTTTGCTGTTCTACCTGTTGATTCTGATAATCTTTTTGAGGCGCGGCCTGTGGGTGCGCACAAAGTAATTTTAAGATCTTTTGCTGATACAATATTTAATATGCTGTTGACAATAGTCGTTTTGCCCACACCAGGTCCGCCAGTGAGAATTAATATTTTGGATTTTAGAGATTTAATCACTGCCAATTTTTGTGAATCAGAAAGCAATAATCCTGTTTGATTTTCAACCCAGGGT
>Ga0207080_1135_pt1 | contig 14095 bp, 15 predicted proteins | sample Alteio_BWMinHeat_58_FD_153532 | JGI IMG/M metagenome (GOLD analysis project Ga0207080, IMG submission 153532) | Enriched cells from forest soil in Barre Woods Harvard Forest LTER site, Petersham, Massachusetts, United States -... | ecosystem: Environmental > Terrestrial > Soil > Temperate forest >...
GACGAAGGCGGGTCTGTCAGATTTGTCACCGGCGTCGAGCGTGGAAACCTTGCATGGTACTTCATTGAGCTGAATCCCGAAAGCTACCTTGAATATAAGGAAAACATTCGCAAGCAGACGTTGAAATTAGCCGATTTCGGAAAAATCCTTGCCAGTGGCTGGGGAAAAAAGCCACCGCCTGAGATCATACAGCGCATGAAAACATTGCATGATGTGAAGTGCGATTAGGTTGCGGGATGCTGAAGAATCCTTAGAGACCTAGCTCACTGCCGGTTTTTGCAATCAATCCATCCACTTTTATCGCTTGATCGGCTGTGGCTAACGAACCCATTGCATCAAGCAATGATGCTAATCCGGCGGCTTTTTCTTTTCTTTCCCGTCTGAAAAACATGCCGGGCACATTAATCTGCTCCCGTAGCGGCCCGATTCTCTTACTATATTCTGAAACCCATTTTTCCTGCGAGAGTTGCTTTATACCGGTATCGTCAAGATCAATGGCATCGGTACGGGGAAGGCCGCCGCGCACACGAATAAGATTCTCACAGGCATAGGCTAGCTCCATTACGAGCTGGTTGTTATTAGGGCCCGGATAGCGTACCTGCATAATGCTTTTAATCTTCTGAAATTCGCCCAGAAGATGCGCGGCTGTTTCCTGACTGATATCGCTTAGCATGCGTTACCCCTTTGCCTTCTTGCTCTGCGGAATTTTGGCGACTTTGCCTTCGCGCTCCATGATCGCTTCCAGCGCCGCTACCGCTGCCAGATTCATGATCTCGGAAATCGTCGCCGTCATCTGCACGATCTGCGCCGGCTTCTGCAAGCCGATGGTGACCGGACCGATGGTGACGCCATCGCCCATTTCCTGCAATAAGTGCGAAGAAATATGCGCCGAGTGCAGCCCCGGCATGATCAGCACGTTGGCTGGGCCAGTCAGGCGGCAGAACGGGTACAGGCTCATCATTTCCTTGTTGAGGGCGACCCCGGCTGACATTTCGCCGTCATATTCGAAATCGACCTTCATGCCATCGAGAATATGAACCGCTTCGCGGATACGCGAGGCTTTCTCGCGCATCGGGTTGCCGAAGGTGGAATAGGATAGCAGTGCGACGCGCGGCTCATGTCCCATTTTACGTGCGGCATGCGCAGTTTTAACGGCAATATGCGCCAGTTGCTGAGGTTCAGGCAGTTCCTGCACCGTCGTATCGGCAAAAAACAAGGTTTTCCCTTTGGCAACAATCAGCGAAATACCGAAAAGGAATTCATTGGGTTTGGTGTCGATAACACGGCTGATATTTTCCAGCGACATGGTGTAATTGCGCGTGAGACCAGTAATCAGGGCATCGCCATGTCCCAGCGCCAGCATGCACGAGGCGAAGATATTACGGTCATTTTTGACCATACGCGCCACGTCGCGATAGAGATAGCCGTGACGGTTCAGGCGTGGATAAATCAGGTCGATATATTCATCCACATGCTTGCTGACAGCAGCATTGCTGATTTCAATATTCTGATAATCGACCACGCACATTTTCTTCATCAAGGCCTGGATACGGTCAGTACGTCCGACGAGGATCGGTTTGCCATAGCCATTGTCGCGCCACTGCACGGCGGCACGAATAATTTTTTCTTCTTCGCCTTCGGCAAAAATCATGCGTTGCGGATTCTCGCGCACTTTGTCAAAAATATGCTGCATGGAGTTGGCTGTCGGATCGCGGCGTGCTGCCAGCTCTTTGGTGTAAGCGGCAAAATCGGTAATCGGTTTACGGGCGACGCCGGTCTGCATCGCTGCTTTGGCCACAGCCACGGGAACGGTGGTCATCAGACGCGGATCGAACGGGGCCGGGATGATATATTCCGGGCCGTATTCCATCTTGCGGCCTGAATAGGCGGCGCTGACTTCTTCCGGCACTTCCTCACGCGCGAGTGCAGCAATTGCCTCAGCGGCGGCCACTTTCATCTCCTCATTGATCTGCGAGGCGCGGCAATCGAGCGCACCACGGAAAATATAAGGGAATCCCATCACGTTGTTGACCTGGTTGGCGTAATCGGAGCGGCCGGTGGCGATAATCGCATCCTTGCGCACCGAGCGCACGTCTTCCGGTTTAATTTCCGGGTCGGGATTGGCCATGGCGAAAATGATCGGGTTCTTGGCCATTGACGCTACCATTTCTTTGGTCACGGCATCCTTGGAGGCAAGGCCCAGAAACATATCGGCACCCTTCATCGCATCGGCCAGCGAGCGCTTGTCGGTCTTGACCGCATGCGCCGATTTCCACTGGTTCATACCTTCAGTGCGGCCTTCATAGATCACACCGGTTTTGTCGACCAGAAAGGCATTCTCATGTTTAATGCCCATGCGCTTGATCAGCTCAAGGCAGGCAATACCAGCCGAACCGGCGCCAAGCACGACCACCTTAATATCTTTAAGCTGGCGTCCGGTCAGATGGGCGGCGTTGATAAGCCCGGCAGCGCAGATAATGGCTGTGCCGTGCTGGTCGTCGTGGAATACGGGTATGTCCATGGCTTCGCGCAGGCGTTGCTCGATGATAAAGCATTCCGGTGCGGCAATATCCTCCAGATTGATACCGTCCCACGATGGCCCAAGGAACCTTACGCAATTGACGAATTCATCGACGTCGCGCGTATCGACTTCGATGTCGATGCAGTCGATATCGGCAAAACGCTTGAACAGGATGGCCTTGCCTTCCATGACCGGTTTGGATGCCAATGCGCCCAGATTACCCAACCCTAAGACAGCCGTGCCGTTGGAAATAACGGCAACGAAATTGCCGCGTGCCGTGTAGTCATAGGCCTTGGAAGGGTCTTTTTGTATCTCAAGGCAGGGGATGGCAACGCCCGGCGAATAGCCCAGCGACAGGTCGCGCTGCGTCATCAGCGGCTTGGTGGGAAGAATGGAAATCTTACCCGGCTTGCCCTGCGAATGGTAATCCAGTGCTTCCTGATCGGTAATCGGTTCTTTCTCTTTTGACATCACACTATCTCGCAATATAACGTGAACTGCAGCAACAAACCATTTTGGCACAATATTGTGCACTGCAGCATAACTTAATGATTTTGACTGATAAAGTGAGTTTTTCCCATACGGACTGCGAGAAAGCAAGGGAAATTTACATTTTCCGAATATATTACTAATTTATAAATTTTTTTAAATCCTTCATGCCATTTTTAATTATTAATTAATTAATATTTTTTACAATCAAGCCATATTAAACTTACGTGCGTCAGGAAAATCATATCATGGCTAATACCTCTCAGTCTGCCGTTGCCACATCCCTGATTAGCGAAGAGATCCTTAAAGCACAGCAGGAGGCGGTAAGGGGCGTAAAATCAGCCGAAGCCGCGGTCGTTCGCACTACACAGGCTTATAAAGTCGGTTACAAAGAAGGGGACATCTGTGACAGCCTTGATAATGAAGAGCTGGACGACGCTGTAACTGCCGCTGTTGGTAAACTGGCCAGCGCCTATCGTGCCGCCGAAGAGGTTGACGCTTTAAGTGGCAGCACACTCGATAAAATCGCCAAAGCGCAAGGTGTCACCACTCGTGGCACAGGTGACATTGCAACGGCTTTAGCTGAGAATTTTGAAAGTGTAGCACAAAAAATGGATGAGAACGCTATAAAGCAATACAGGCAAAGCGAGTTGGCGGCAGCCGGGGCTGGGCACGCTAGAGGCAAGTAACGTTGTAATTTTAGGGAGATGCATCATGGATACTAAGGCAGAAGTGGAGAGCTTACGGGCATCTGCAGTTGAGGCAAAAAAAGCGAAAGCCTTAAAAGAAGTAGACCTTCCTAATGGTATGACAGCGCTGGTTTTCAGGGTGACGGAAGTTGGGGATGATGAACAGGAGAAAACCCGGGTTGCCGTTGTTATTAATCCTTCTGCTAAGACGAAAGCCCCGAGGCAGGCGCTATCTGGCCTGATAGAGGAAATAGCGGGCAGTTTGCCCGACGGGCTAAAGGTTCCTAAAGGTAAAGATATGCAATATCTGGGTGAGGATGGAAAAGGCGCCCGCGATACCGGCGCCATTATCATTGATCCGGGCAAGATGACCCTCTCTGTAGCGATTGAGAAGGTGAATGAAAAACTCAAGGGCATGGCGGATCCGGAGCGTGCTGCAGTAGAGGAATTAAAACGCGGTACCAGAGGGACGCAAGGCGGCGGCGCCAGAGGCGCCTGACCATCTGCCTTTCTACGTCATTACTATTCCCTGATCGCTGATAGTCATCTGGCTTAAAGCCTCTTTATTGCTATTGCGCGCATGGCACAGTATAGAAATATACATACTGTTTTTTAGCGTGTATCCACATGGATTCTTTTGCCAGACCGATGAACTCATTAGTAGTTGAAAATAAACAGGAATTATCTGATACGGGTGCAACGCCTGCCATGCAGCAGTATCTTAAGCTGAAGGCGGCGCATCACGATTATATCCTCTTCTATCGCATGGGCGATTTTTACGAGCTGTTCTTTGACGATGCGGTAAAAGCCTCGCAGATTCTCGATATCGCGCTGACCAAACGGGGCAAGCATGCCGGGGAGGATGTACCGATGTGCGGCGTCCCGGTGCATAGCCACGATTCCTATCTTGAAAAACTGATCCAGTCGGGCTGCAAGGTGGCTATCTGCGAGCAGATGGAGGACCCGGCTGAAGCGAAAAAGCGCGGCTACAAGGCGGTGGTGCACCGCGATGTCGTGCGTATCGTCACCCCCGGAACGATCACCGAAGAAACATTGCTCGATGCAAGGCAATCGAATTACCTGGCTGGCCTTTTTGAAAATTCCGGTGAACTAGCCCTATCGTGGCTTGATATTTCCACTGGCGAATTCTGGGTAAGCAGCATCACCCGCGCCAACCTCATGGCCGAGCTGGCCCGCATCAACCCACGCGAATTGCTGGTTCCCGATAGCCTGCAGAACCTGCCGGCGCTGGAGGACTGGAAACAGAAACTCACCATCCAGCCGGCAAGTGTGTTTGATGCAAGGCGCAGTGAGCGGCTGCTCAAGGAAACCTATGCTATCACCTCTCTGGAGGTGTTTGGCGATTTTACCCCATCGATGCTGGCGGTGTGCGGCGCGCTGCTCGGTTATGTGATGCTGACGCAGAAAAACGCGTCCGTCCGCCTCGATCCGCCGCGCAGCCAGTTAGCCAGCGAACATATGCTGATTGACGCCGCCAGCGCCCGCAACCTTGAGCTGATGCAGACTCTTTCCGGCCAGAAGCGCGGCAGCTTGTTTTCGGTGATCGACGAAACGCTAACTTCGGCCGGGACGCGAATGCTGGCGGCGTGGCTCTGTGCTCCTTCCACCGATATCAGGCTGATCCACACCCGCCAGAATAATATCCAGTGCCTGGTCGAGGCGGTAGGCTTACGCCAACAGATCCGCAGTTTTTTAAAAGCCTGCGCCGATTCTGAACGTGCCCTGTCGCGGCTTTGTCTAAACCGTGGCGGCCCGCGTGACCTGCTGGCGATCATGGCTGCGCTCGAAGCGGCGCATCAGGTTCATGTCCTGCTGAAAAAACAGGAAAAGCCGGAAATCAGCGACGGGCTGATACTATTGCGCGATCGCCTCAGTGGTCATGAAGAATTGATCAGCAAACTCAAAGTTGCCATCAAGCCGGATGCTGGCCTGTTCGCCCGCGATGGTAATTTTGTTGCTCCTGGCTATTCGGCAAGCCTCGATGAGTTGGTGGCATTGCGTGACGAAGGCAAACGCCTGATCGCTGGCCTTCAGCAGAAATACTGCGAGCAGACCGGCATTAATATACTGAAAATACGTTATAATAACATGCTTGGTTACTATATCGAAATTACGCAAACGCACCAGAGCAAGGTAAGTAGCGATTTTATCCACCGCCAGACGCTGGCCAATAACCTGCGCTACACGACGGTGGAACTGTCCGAACTCGAACGCAAAATCAGCGAAGCCGCCGACCGGGCCTTAAAGCTGGAACTGGAATTATTTGCCGAACTGGTAGGAGATATTCACCAATCGCAGGCGCGCATCGTCGAAACCGCCCGGGCGCTGGCCGCTATCGATGTGGTGTCGTCACTGGCGGAACTGGCGGTTAGGCAGCGTTATGTCCGCCCCGTCGTCGATGACAGCCTTGCCTTTGACATTAAAGCCGGGCGCCACCCGGTGGTCGAGGCCAGCCTTGCTAAATTGGGTAATGAGCAATTCATCGGCAATGACTGCAACCTGCAAGTCTCCCAGCGCCTGTGGTTGCTGACCGGCCCGAACATGGCCGGGAAAAGCACCTTCCTGCGCCAGAACGCCCTGATCGCCATCCTTGCCCAGATGGGGTCGTTTGTTCCCGCCGACAGCGCCCATATCGGCAGGGTCGATAAATTATTCAGCCGCGTCGGCGCCGCCGACGATCTCGCCCGTGGGCGTTCCACCTTCATGGTTGAGATGGTAGAAACCGCTACCATCCTGCATCAGGCAACGGCAAGCTCGCTGGTTATACTTGACGAGATCGGGCGCGGAACGGCGACCTTCGACGGCTTATCCATCGCCTGGGCCGTGATCGAACATCTGCATAACGCCATACGCTGTCGCTCTCTGTTTGCCACCCATTACCACGAGCTGACCAGCCTGACCGAAAACCTCGACGCTTTGTCCTGCCACAGCATGAGGGTCAAGGAATGGAAGGGCGAGCTGCTATTTTTGCATGAAGTGGCCACAGGCGCTGCCGACCGTTCCTACGGTATCCACGTCGCCAAGCTGGCCGGGTTGCCGCCTGCCGTCCTGACCCGCGCTGGCACCATCCTGCACCAGCTCGAACAGCAACAGGTGGGGGCAGGGCACCTGCCTGCGAGCCTGCCATTGTTTTCCTATACGCCTGCAATTCCGCAACCGGATGCAAAGCTGGAGCAACTGGCAGCTGAAATTAAAAACCTGTCGCCCGATAGCCTGTCGCCTAAGCAAGCGCTTGATTTGCTTTATAAATTAAAGGATATTGCCGGATGACCAATGGAAAACGTATGAACATATTCAAGACGTTGACGTTTAAATGGTGGCAAGGCGCTTTGTTTAAATGGGGAGTATTTGCCTTGGGCATTGCCGTTGGAGCCTATTGGCCCGCGCTTTTTCATCCCTATCTCCCACTCCTCATGGTTATGGCCGTGGTCTTTTTGGGCTACATCACCTACGTGTGGTGGAAGCAATAAGCTAATAGTCTTGCAATTCTGGTCAAACGTGATTACATTCAACATTCCTAAATGGTGGAATAAAATAAATTACATAATATGACGCGACAATCCGTATTGCTCATTATCAGCGGCTCTATTGCTGCCTTTAAATCGCTCGACCTCATCCGTCGCCTCAAGGAGCGCGACATCGACGTGCGCTGTATCCTGACCAAGGGCGGCGAGCAGTTTGTCACCCCGCTGTCCGTGGCATCGCTTTCGGGCAGCCCGGTGTATGGCGATTTATTTTCGCTCAAGGACGAAGTGGAGATGGGGCATATACGCCTGTCGCGTGAGGCCGATCTCATCGTCGTCGCCCCTGCTTCAGCTGACCTGATCGCCAAAATGGCGCATGGGATGGCCGATGACCTTGCCACTGCCACGCTTCTTGCCAGCAATAAAACCATACTGGTCGCCCCGGCGATGAATACGCAGATGTGGCAGCATCAGGCAACGCAGCGCAATATCAGGCAGGTTGCCAAGGATGGCGCCATTATCATCGAGCCGGGCAAAGGCATGCTTGCCTGCGGTGAAACCGGAGCCGGGCGCATGGCTGAAGTGGAAACCATCCTTGCCAGTATTTTGCAGCATCTCAGCACGAAACATAATGCACTGAGCCGTTTCAAAGCCCTCGTCACCAGCGGCCCGACCCATGAAGCCATCGACCCGGTGCGCTATATCGGCAACCGTTCCTCGGGCAAACAGGGCCATGCCATTGCCGCTGCTTTGGCAAAACAAGGGGCAGACGTGACGCTGGTTACCGGCCCGACCACACAGCCCGACCCGCAAGGCGTGACGGTAAAACACGTCACCTCGGCCGATGAAATGCTCAAGGAGTGCGAAGCCTCCCTGCCGGTGCATATCGCCGTATGCGCCGCCGCTATAGGCGACTGGAAAGTGTCGCAGGCCTCTACCCGTAAATTGAAAAAAACAGCGGCGGGGACCGCGCCGGAACTGCAACTGATCGAAAATCCCGATATACTGGCTCATATCGCGCAGCACCGCAAATTACGCCCGAAACTGGTCATCGGCTTTGCCGCCGAAACCGACCATGTACTGAAAAACGCCACCGACAAACGCAAACGCAAAGCCTGCGACTGGATCGTCGCCAACGATGTTTCCGGCAATAAAGGCTTCAACGCCGATGCCAATGAAGTCACCCTGATTTCAGACAAAGGCAATGAGGAATGGCCGCTTATGTCCAAGGAAGCGATTGCCGACCGGCTGGTAGAACGCATTATTAATCACATCGGAAAAAAATCATCATGATCCCAGTAAAAGTACAGTTAGTGCAATTGGCGCACGGCAAATCTTTGCCATTGCCAGAATACGCCACCGATCACAGCGCCGGAGTCGACCTTATGGCCGCCATTGATAGCGATATCACCTTGCAGCCGATGGAGCGCAAGCTGGTGCCTACCGGCATCATGATAGCATTGCCCGAAGGCTATGAAGCGCAGCTCCGGCCACGCTCCGGCCTTGCGCTCAAGCACGGAATTTCGCTCGTCAACACGCCGGGGACAATTGATGCCGATTACCGCGGTGAGATTAAGGTATTGCTTATTAATCTAGGAAAGGAAACATTCACCGTCACCCATGGTATGCGTATCGCTCAGATGATCGTTGCGCCGGTATCGCGGGTGAGTTTCCAGCCGGTGGAGTCGCTGGATGATACAGAACGCAGTGAAAACGGTTTTGGTTCTACCGGCACCCATGTAAAAGCAGCAGTTGCAGGCTGATCGATGATGACACCGTCTAAAAAACTTTTCTATGCCGTCGAGGCCGTATTGTATATCGCTTATAACGGCGGGCTGGGGCCGATCAGCGGCCGCGATATCGCTCTCAGGCAAGGGCTGCCGGCGCGCTATCTTGAACAGCTGATGCAAAAACTGGTGCGTGGGGGAATCCTGCGCGGTGTGCGCGGCCCGCACGGCGGATACCTGCTTGCACGAGAGCGCAGACGTATTACAATCGCCGACGTTTACGACATACTGAAGGAAGATAAGGATGATCAGGACATGCAGGGTTACGCCGGAACAAAGCTCGGCGGCACGGTCGTTCTGCCCGTCTGGCAGACGGCGCACAAGCAGACAATGGAATATCTGAAACAGGTTAACCTGGCTGAACTTTGCGATCAGGCAATAAGCAAAAATATCCGCAAGGAATCGGAAGAAAAAATGGACTTTGCAATTTGATTTTATGAAAGGAATATCCCTATGACCGCTAACACCGCTAAGAAAATCGCTCCCGCCGAACTGGACAAACCCGGCCGTGGGCGCGTTTATGACAATATTCTCTCCACCATCGGTAACACGCCGCTGATCCGCCTGCACCGCATTGCTAAAGAAGCAGGTTGCGTCGCCGATATACTGGTCAAGGCCGAGTTTTTCAATCCGCTGTCGTCAGTGAAAGACAGGATTGCGCTCTCCATGGTCGAAGCCGCCGAAGCTGCCGGGAAAATTAATCCTGACAGCATACTGGTCGAAGCCACCTCCGGCAATACCGGCATCGCGCTGGCTTTCGTCTGCGCTGCCAAGGGCTATAAGCTGATTCTCACCATGCCCGAAAGCATGTCGCTGGAACGCAAGAAAATGCTTAAATTCCTCGGGGCCGAACTCGAACTGACCCCTATCGAGCGCGCCGAAGAAATCGTCGCCGCCAACCCAAAAGCCCTGATGGTGCAGCAGTTTAAAAATGCCGCCAATCCGGAAATCCACCGCCGCACCACCGCCGAAGAAATCTGGACTGATACGGCTGGAAAAGTTGATGTATTCATTGCCGGGGTTGGTACCGGCGGCAGCATCACCGGGGTTGCGCAGGTGCTCAAAAACCGTAAACCGGGCGTGCAGATCATCGCTGTTGAGCCGGAAGACAGCGCGGTACTCTCTGGCGGCAAGCCCGGTCCGCATAAGCTTGCTGGTATCGGTGCCGGGTTCATTCCCGATATTCTCCAGCGCGACCTGATCGATGAGATCGTCACCATCGGCAATGAAACCGCGTTTACCACCTCGCGCAAGCTGGCCAGGCTGGAAGGCCTCCCTGTGGGTATTTCTTCCGGTGCGACCATCGCCGCCGCGTTGGAAGTGGGCGCACGTCCGGAGATGAAAGGCAAAACCATCGTCGTCATCGCCGCCTCCAGCGCCGAGCGTTACCTGAGCACGGATTTATTCGTGGAGTAGGCATAATCATAATAGTTTACAAGGATAGTAAATGACTGACACATTTGAACCTATTAACATTGAGGGCGTAAATTTTCAGATATCCATCCTCAATGCCGCCCCTGATGATGGAAATAATTGGGTGGTTGTACAACCCGTTGTGATGAGAAAAAATACTGATCATGAAGGAACCATAGACCCAAGTAACGTGGAGCCACGCGGATGGAGTAGACAACGCGACCAGAATAGTCCTGTTGCCATTGCCGGTGGCACCAACCCGGATGGCCTGAGTGAATCGCAGGCTGAAACAGCCCGAAAAGTAGCATATCTGGTAGCCCAAAGATTTTTCAAGTTAGCCGGTAATATATCTGCACAGCGTTATACACCGGGTGAGGCTGAACCAGTTGTCTTTGATCTCGAAAGCTCTCAAAAAGTATTTGTTGGCGCTGAAAAAAAGAACATACCTCTCGCAGCTATTTCAATGCTGGTCCAAAACTATCTTACGGACATAAGCATGCATCCCAAATGCCTTGATGAGCTGGATATGAACGGAAATACGCCGGGCGGCCATGCTGCGCGTGCAACCTCCGAAAATCTGGATCAGAAAATGTTTAAATGGGGCGTAGGAAAATAAGAAAGAATTGAAGTGGCAAAGTGCGGACCCGACGTAAAAAAGCTAAAGGTTGCTCATGACCTGAAGCCTGATGAACTGCGCCGCTACGCCCGCCATATTGTCCTGCCGGAAATCGGCGAGGAAGGGCAGCAGAAGCTGCTTGCTTCCTCGGTTCTGGTGATTGGTGCGGGGGGGCTGGGCAGCGCCGCACTCGCCTATATGGCGGCAAGCGGCATCGGACGCCTTGGTGTCGTCGAACCCGACCGCGTCGAGTTATCCAACCTGCAACGCCAGATCCTGTTTGAAAGCTCCGATATAGGCCGGACCAAAGCCGAAGCGGCGCGTGACCGTATCGAGGAGATGAATGGTGACTGTAAAGTGGAATTATTCCACGAACGACTGACCAAAGACAACGCAAAACAGCTGGTCAGCGGTTTTGATGCTGTTGTCGATGGTAGCGACAACTTTACCACGCGTTTTGCCGTCAATGACGCCTGTTTTAGTGAAATGATTCCACTTATATCCGCCGCTATCAGCGGATTCAACGCCCAGCTTTCGACCTTCAAGGCCTATTTAGGCAAACCCCATCCCTGTTACCGTTGTCTGGTGGCGGAAATACCCGAACGCGAAATGACCTGCGAGCAGGAAGGCATCGTCGGCCCGCTGGCAGGCATTATGGGCAGCATGCAGGCGCTGGAAGTGATCAAGGAACTGCTTGGCATCGGCGAGTCCCTTTCCGGTTCCCTGCTAGTGATGGAGGCGCTTACCATGCAGATAAGAAAAGTCGTCCTGCCGAGGGACCCCGCTTGCCCGGTATGCAAAAAACCCTAAAGCCACTTGCCAGAACCGGCGTCGCGGTCTAGTCATTATTCATGGTATCAAAGCATGTTTCCCATCTGCTTATCGCCGCTATCCTTATTTTAGCGCAGCTTCCGGCCATGCTTTTGGCTGCGGGTGGCTCCGGGCTGCCGCTGCCACGTTTTGTGACGCTGAAAAATGACGATATCAATGTCCGCACTGGCCCCGGCACGCGCTACCCTATCGCATGGGTGTACCATCGGGCAGGCATGCCGGTCGAAATCATTGAGGAATACGATTTGTGGCGCAAGATACGCGACATCGAAGGCACCACTGGCTGGGTGCATAAAACCATGCTCGACGGCAAGCGCAATATCATGGTCAAAGGCAAAGAGGCGAGGATTGTGCGCATTGACCCGGAACCGGACGCCAAGCCCCTTCTTAAAACCGAACCCATGGTCACGGCACACCTGCTGGAATGCCAGATTGACTGGTGCCGGGTACAGGTTTCGGGGCGCAGGGGCTGGCTGGAAAAAAAATACCTGTGGGGCGTCTATCCGGAGGAAGTTTTTGAATAAAATGAGGAAGCTATGACGCTAAAACGGCCTATTACGCTTGAGGAATTCAGGAAAAAACGTAAGCCGATACGGAATGTAAATAAAGAAATTTCCAGCCAGATGGGAAAAGTCGACCGCTTTGCCCTGTGGATTACCGACCGTGTCGGCACCATGGGTTTTTTTCTCACCATTTTTGTCTGGACCGCCCTGTGGCTAAGCTGGAACCTGCTTGCCCCGAAAAACCTCCAGTTCGACCCGCCGATGGGCTTTGTCTTCTGGCTGTTTATTTCCAACCTGATCCAGATACTGCTTATGCCACTGATCATGGTCGGCCAGAATATCCAAGGCCGCCACGCCGAAGTCAGGGCCGAAAGCGACCTTGAAGTCAACGTCAAGGCCGAGGAAGAAATCGAGGTTATCCTGCACCATCTCGAGTATCAGAATGCTATTCTTATTGCGATGCTTGAAAAGCTTGGGGTGCATATTGACGATGTGTTATCCGGCCATAAATAGGGCATCCCCGGCATGGAAGCGGACAACCCCGGCCGCCACAGCCGATAAACGCTGCTTAAAGGCCGCTTAAAGTAATACTTGCAAAGCGCATTAAAATGCCTATCATCCGGTTCCTCCAAATTGAGTATTGGTAAAAAGTTTGGTTAAGCGGGCGTAGCTCAGGGGTAGAGCGCAACCTTGCCAAGGTTGATGTCGAGGGTTCGACTCCCTTCGCCCGCTCCAACTTTTTTCTATAAATCAATTAGTTATAGGTGGCCGGCTTTACAGAAGTCGGCCATTGCCTTTTTAGGTAACATATAGGTAACAGTTGGCAGTAAATGGCAGTAAAGGCAGATGATCTCCTAAAGACCTTTGAATTGCCCCATATACCCCTTCAAGCAGCTTTCTATCCCCAAATGATCATAAAAGCTATTGAGGAAAGCAACGGATGTTCTAACACTCCAGACAGCGCATGCTGCGCCTAAGAATTGATGAGGGAAAAAATTGGCTTGAAGGCTGGCAAAGGGAGGCTTGGCAAGTTTTAGACCTTCCAGGCTTTTGAAAAGTTTCTTGCTATCCATTTCCTTGCCCAACTTTGACTTGTAATGGATTAATTCATTACGAAGCTTGATAAGCAATGCCATATCCTCCCATATCTTATCACCCTTTTCCATCGGTGGCTTACTGAGAATATGCAAAATGATTTGGAATTTATCGAGAGGTTGCTGACCATCAATAAAGTCCGCCAGAGGCTCCAGAATCTTTTTGGCTGCCATATCAGTGCCATTGGAGCCTAGATGAGCGCCAGGGCCGTGCATGGTTAATTCCGCACTTTCAGCTTCAATCGCTGCAACGCACTGCATAATAGCAGCGGTCACCAATCCCCGATGCTCCGTAAGAATTTTATTATTAGAGTTGACCGGTTGTAAGGACTCAATTTCGGCGCATTGGCGCGAAAAAATCGCGCTTGCACAGAGAAATTGCGCGGTAAAACTGTACCGTGTATCCGCTTCCATTGTTACGTTTAGCACTAGTTTTTCTTTCATAATTTATCGATGGCGAGTATTTTAAGAAAGCATTTCTGTAAACATCGAATTGTAATCATCGCGTATAAATCCGCGCAACTGGGTGCAATTATCAGTGACATAGGCCCGTGATCCGCATTGAGCAAAAAGATGAAGAATCAGATTGGTAAATGCGTACGACCATTCGCTGGCATCACGCAAAAATGAAACGCCTATTTCCTCTAATGATTCCCTCATATCAGGA
>Ga0207080_1136_pt1 | contig 13908 bp, 13 predicted proteins | sample Alteio_BWMinHeat_58_FD_153532 | JGI IMG/M metagenome (GOLD analysis project Ga0207080, IMG submission 153532) | Enriched cells from forest soil in Barre Woods Harvard Forest LTER site, Petersham, Massachusetts, United States -... | ecosystem: Environmental > Terrestrial > Soil > Temperate forest >...
GGTCACTATGTAGAAAAGGAGAATCCCATGAGCGACGTCGGTGGTGTATCATCAGCCCAATTAAAATCATTTATTGAACGGATTGAACGTCTTGAGGACGAGAAGGCAGCCGTGGGCGAGCAAATTCGTGAAGTTTTTGCTGAAGCTAAAGGCACTGGTTTTGATATTAAAATCATTCGTCAAGTTCTCAAAATTCGCAAAATGGAAACTCAAGAACGCCTTGAACAGGAAGAACTGTTAGACCTTTATCTGACAGCTCTTGGCATGACAGCGCCCCTGCAAGAGGCTGCATAAGATTCTTCAACGATACGGCTCGCAGAATTGATCAGAGCGCGCCCTAGAGGCGTCAGTTGAGCATGGGTATCAAGCATATTCATAGCCATCTTAAACCTCTTCCTGTGAGTCGCAAGAAGCTCTAAACAGTGGTTAATTTCGTTCGTAGGAATTCCTCCACGATCCAGAGCTTTTTGCAAAACATCAATGACTCGGGCAAGAACAAAGGCCGCATGGTAAATACCGATGAGAGGCCGCTTATCCGTCCTCAAGGGTGAGGCGTGTAAATCATCTGCGTTTACAACAATTTGATCATCGGTGTTGAGTAAGAACAGATAATGATGAGCTAATTCATGGATGAAAACATCAATCGTATCCGTAATCTTTTCAAACCCATAATTGAGATTTCTATAAATGAGACCAAATGCATTCATACTTGATCCATGTTTAATTTCATCGGCTTTAAACACGAGAATTTCACTAAACAAACACGATATCTCTTCAAAATAATCTGGGCAAACCCTTTCAATGATGCTTAACCCTTCCTCGCAAGCCGCTTTCATCCGTTCATATTCGAGAGAAGAAACAGAGGAAGCAGCTACTCTTACTGGTATTTCATGACATATGAGATTTTTAATTACGGTTTCATAGTAATCATCAAGATTTCCAATGTTTATATATTCAATATTATTAATAGTAAAATTATTTAAAGACAATTTCTCTGCAATGACATTAATTTGTTTAATGTTTTCTTCCTCAATTGCGGTCAGTAAATCAGAATGAAGAACACTCAAAAACCCTGAAAACTTTAATCTAGGGTTTAATGAATTTAGTGTTTCTGATGCTTTTAAAAATAGAGGTGAGGGAATCACTTCATCGCAGGCATTTAAAAGATAGTTAAGGCTTTCGATTAAAGATAAATTTAACTTACATCTTAAAGTTGAAGCTCTCCCACTTACAGGGAGAGCTTCATACAAATTTTCTATATTATCCAACAAGAAAAATCTTAACGAAATGTCGTTGATGTCAACGTAATCTTGGCACCATGGATACGGCTTTTATCAATTTTTTTAATCATATTTTCCTCCAAATTTAGGGATTAAATTATAGATCAACATGACAATTAACACATACCACTGTAACAATTCTTAAACTATTTTTTACTCTTTACAAGAGTAATTTTTTCACTGTTATATCAATGAGTTAAGACATTATTCCTCTCTAAGAATTTCTAAGAACCTCTTTTGAACCGGAGTTGGTACAACATCTGACCGCATTATATAATAATAGTCAAAAGAAGGCCCCTCCTCCTCGGGAAGGACTTTGATAAGGTTTAAATCCTCAATATACTCATAATCTCGCGTTAAGGGTATGATTCCCATTCCTTGAACAGCCGCTTCAATCCCATAATAAGCTGAGTTAACTGCTAAAAAACTTTCTCTCATTGAATGATAGGGAAGTCCTTTTTTCAAGTGCCAATCAACGTTTCCTACACTTCCTTCATTATCAGCATAAAAACTTATCAGCTTATGATTTTTAAGATCATCCAAGCTTTTAGGCATTCCGTAACGTTTTATATAATCTTTGCTCGCAAACAACTGTAAAGCATTGTTTTTTAATTTCTTATGTGTAAGGCCTTCTGAGAGTAGCTTCGGAAGTATTCCAACATCAGCCTTTGAGGACTCAAAATCAAAATCATCATTTGTTGCAATGACAGACAACTGCAAATCAGGAAATTCATCAACAAGCTTTTTTATCTTTCTGATAAGCCAAATACCATTCGTACCCGTTGTTGTAATAATTCTCAGATTGTTCTTTTGAACTTTCGGCTCTAGAATTTCAGTAGCCCCATTTTCCAGATTAGGAATCGTGCTTTGGGCAAGTTTAAAAAGACTCTTCCCCTTCTCCGTAAGCTCTATTCTTTTTCGTTTACGTACAAACAGCTTAACGTTGTAAGTTTCTTCAAGCTCAGTCAGATGTTTACTTAGCGTGGTGTGGTTTTTCTCTAAAGCAACTGCAGCTTTTAAGAGAGAACCTTCTTTAATAACATAGTAAAAAGACCTTAACTTTTCGATGTCAATCATAAAACAATCCTATTTTTTACCCAGAAATATAAGACAGGTAATCGAAGATGCAAATTTTGAGCAATCATAACTCCTATGAGAACTATAATTCCTGCTACAAATTGATGAAAGGAAAAAGTTTCTTCAAGGATGAAGTGAGAGAGAAAGATAGCAAAAAAAGGCATGAGAAGCATAAATGGCATAACGGAAGATCCCGGTGCTCTCTGAAGTAAACTGAACCACATGCTGGCCGTTATTAAGGTAATAGCGATCGCTCCAAAAACAGCAGCAAATAGGGCAGGCATCGTTATATTAACAATTTCATGATACGTTTCGATGGGTCCCTCTAAAAGAAAACATGTCAAAAGCATAGGTCCTGAGGCTGCGAGAGCCATCCAAATCATGTCTTGCAAGTTCCCCCCAATTTTGTACTTCTTCGTTAAGGCAGTCCCTAAGCCAAAAGAAACACAAGACGCAATTGAAATAAGGATTCCACTTAAACTATACTCCTCCGAAGAGGAGGTTGCAGATAGGAAATAAACTCCGAAAAAGGAAATGAATATCCCTATCGTTTGGTTCAGTGTCGGTTTTTCTCCCAAGATTATATAAAAAGCTAAAATAGTGAAAAAAACTTGAAGTTGTGTAATAAAAGATGAAATATTTGCGCCCAGTTCTTTTATCCCATAATTTGACAAAGCTAAATAAAGACAAAACACAAAGAGTCCGCAAATAAAATAGGTCCACAAACTCTTTTTTGGCTTAGGAATGAAAAAAACGAGAGGAACAACCAGTGCGACCCTAAGAAAGCCCAATATATAGGGTGATATCTGATCAAGAGCAATTTTCTGAACGATTAGGTTTACAGACATTAAGAAAACCAATCCAATTGCAATACTGATATCTTTAATCGTCATTCAACTCTCCTCAAAGCGATAGAAACCTTTGATCTTGTTTCTCGGCCAATTTTGTTGTCGATGTATTCTGCAGCTTTAAGTAATTTTTCCATATTTACACCTGTTTCAATATCGAGTCCATTTAGCAAATACAACACATCTTCTGTCGCAACATTTCCGGAGGCACCTGGCGCATAAGGGCATCCTCCTAACCCAGATACGGAACTATCAACTATGGAAATTCCTTTCTCAAGGGCTGCATAGATATTGACGACGCCTTGACCATAGGTATCATGAAAATGAACGGCCAGCTTTTCAAGGGGAGCCGGAATATCTGCTAACAAATTCAGGACTTGGAGAGGTGTTCCAACACCGATCGTATCACCGAGTGAAATTTCATCACATCCCATCTTGAGAAGCTTTTGTATGAGCTCATGGACTTTTGAGGGAGCCGTTGGACCTTCAAAGGGACAAGCAATCGCACAGGAAATATAACCCCGAACACGAATCCCCATTTCTTTCGCGCGTGGAACAAACTTAGCAAATGTATCAAGGCTGCCCTCAATTGATGAATTAATGTTCCTCTGACAAAATGTTTCTGAAGCCGCTGTGAAAACAGCAATCGATGTGACTTTATTTTCGAGAGCTTTATCAAATCCCACTTGGTTTGGCACAAGAATTGAATAGTCAATCTCAGGGTTTTTGAGTATACCCTGATAGACCAGATCACTCTCTGCAAGTTGGGGAATCCACTTATGTGAAACAAAACTTCCGACTTCAATAGACCTGAGACCCGTTTGTGAAAGCCTATTTATGAAAGCGATTCTATCCTCCACGTTGAGTGTCTTTGGCTCGGCTTGAAGGCCATCACGAGGACCGACTTCAACGATTTTAACTGTTTTAGGCAGCATCATTTGACTCCTCTAAATCAATAAGCTCAGTCCCTTCATGAACCACATCTCCAATCTTATAACATAACCGTTTTACAATACCATTCTTAGGAGCATTAATGAGATGCTCCATTTTCATGGCTTCTAAAATAACAAGGGGTTGGCCCTTTTTCACCCTATCTCCTTCTTTGACGTGGATCAGAACAACTTTCCCCGTCATAGGTGCGCTCAAACGATATTCTGGGTGCTTTTTGTCCTGTGGCACAAATTCAATAGGCGAAAGGGAATAGGTTTCGCCCTCATGTTTAAGAGAAAGTTTTCCCATGTCATCCAAATAAGGAATTTGTTTCCCAGAAAATAAGAGAGTATTTTCAATAAGTTGTGTTTCCATAGGTTTTCCCATCCCCTGAACCCACCCCTCCGGCGTAAAAGTTAAAGTGATGACTTTTGTCTCCCCATTTGAGGACCATTCCATAGAAATAGGTGAAAATCCTGTGAGTCGCCAATTGTGACTCTCCTCCCAAGGAGATGCCTCGTGCTGAGGGGAAGATAAAATCCTGATGAGTGTCGCTGCCACAAATACTTCATGGGGAGTTGATGGGGGGGGCGCTAACCTCTTTAAATGACGATCGATGTATCCGATATCAAAATGATTTTCACGAATGGAGGGATCATCAATGAGATTTTTCAAAAAGGAGATATTCGTTTTTACCCCTAGGATTGTGAATTGATCTAGAGATTCACTTGCCTTAACAAACGCATCTGGTCGATCATTACCCTTTATGATAGCTTTAGCAATGAGAGGATCGTAATAGGGAGTCACCTGGTCCTTTTGTTTAAACCCTGTATCAATTCTTATCGAGGGAGGAGTCTCTTTCATCCATAGAGGACCCGCCACCGGTTTAAAATTATGGTGAGGATCTTCAGCATAAAGACGAAGCTCTAGAGCATGCCCGTGAGAGGGTATCTGTTCTTGTGGCAAAGGGAGCGGTTCATTTGATGCAATCCGAAACTGCCACTCGACTAGATCAAGACCTGTAATAGCCTCTGTTACTGGATGTTCCACTTGAAGACGCGTATTCATCTCCATGAAATAAAATTGACCTTGTGCATCCACCAAGAACTCAACCGTACCCGCTCCTCTATAATTCACGGCTCGACCAATAGTGAGGGCTGCCCCATAAAGTTTTTCTTTCAATGCGTTCGGAAGGTGTGAGGGAGCTTCTTCAATCACCTTTTGATACCGTCTTTGAAGCGAACAATCCCTCTCGAAAAGATGCACGAGATTCCCTTGGGCGTCCCCAAAAATTTGAACTTCAATATGACGTGGCTCTTCAATTATTTTTTCTAATAAAACATCCCCATTTCCAAAGGCTGCAATCGCTTCCCTTTGGCATGATCCTAAAGCTTGTTCGAAATCTGACCCCGAATCAACACGTCGCATCCCCTTCCCGCCCCCACCCATGACGGCTTTGATCATCAAAGGGTACCCTATCTTTTCAGCCTCATGTACAAGGCTTTTTTGAGTTCCTTCATATCCAGGAATAACAGGAATACCAAGCTCGCGAGCGATTTCTTTCGCCTCTTTTTTTGAACCCATTTTCTGAAGAGCTTCAGGGGAAGGCCCTATAAAGATGAAACCAGCCTCCTCACATTTTCTAGCGAAAGTTACATTTTCTGATAGGAATCCATACCCAGGATGAATCGCTTCAACCTTTGCCTTCGCTGCAATTTCGATAATCTTTTGACTATCTAGATAACTAGAGATACCAATAAAAAAGGCTTCATCGCTCATTTGTACAGCGAGAGAATCAGCATCCGCTTCTGAATAAACAACAACCGTATGGATATTGAGTTTCTTTGCTGTCCTTATTATCCGAACAGCGATCTCTCCTCGATTGGCAATAAGAACTGATTTAATCATGGCTCATTTCGGCACCCAATTTGGGAGAGTTTTATTTAAATAAGCACCTAAGCCTTCTTGACCCTCATCAAGGACGCGCATATCTGCTATCAGTTTCGCGGTCATTCGACGAACCTCTTCGGGCACATTTCCTGAAATTTCGCGAATTAACTCTTTAGCGCGCTGTACGGCATGTGGACCACCACTTAAGATATTATTTATAATGCGATCCACCTCAGATTGTCCCTGATCGAGTTCAATAACCTGGTGAATCAAACCAATCTGTTGCGCAATGGATGCATCGAACTTTTCACCCGTTAAAAAGTATCGACTGGCCTGGCGTGCTCCAATGGCTCTGATGACATAGGGAGAAATAACAGCAGGCACAATACCGAGCTTTACTTCGGGAAAACTAAACATTGTATTAAAAGCCCCGAGGACGATATCACAGCATGCAATAAGCCCGAGTCCCCCTCCCATCACAACGCCATGAACAGAAGCAACCGTTGGGACTTTAATTGTGTCGAGAAGATGGAGCATGTAGGAAAGTTTTGAGGCATCCTCATAATTTTTAGCTTCATCATATTTAAAAGTTTTCTTCATTGATTCAAGATCAGCTCCCGAACAAAAGCTGCCTCCATTTCCTCGAAGTATCAGGGCTCTCACGGAAGGATTTTTATGGAGGTCTTCAAACGCATGAATCAGTTTTTGAATCATTCTCTCATCCATCGCATTATGAAGATGCGGACGGTTAAGCGTGACATGCGCTATGTTAGATTTATCGATGACATAATTGACTTCGTTTTCCATAGGATCCCTCTAAACTCTAAAAATTCCAAAATGTGTCGCCTTTACCGGAGCATTAAGGGATGCTGACAAGCTTAATGCTAAAACATGTCTCGTATCTTTGGGATCAATAATACCATCATCCCATAAACGTGACGTTGCATAGTAAGGATGCCCTTGGGTTTCATATTGTTTTCTTATTTTATCTTGAAAGGAAGGATCGGGATTCTTCTGAACTTCCGCCAAAACCTGGGCGGCTTGATCTCCCCCCATGATTGAAATGCTTGCATTTGGCCACATCCATAAAAAGCGTGGACTATAGGCACGCCCGCACATTCCGTAATTTCCAGCGCCATAACTTCCCCCAATGATCAGGGTTATTTTTGGAACAGATGCACATGCCACAGCTGTGACAAGCTTTGCCCCATCTTTGGCGATGCCCCCATTTTCATATTTTTTACCCACCATAAACCCACTAATATTTTGCATAAAAATCAGAGGAATGTTCCTTTGACAGCAAAGCTCAATAAAGTGAACACCTTTAAGAGCAGACTCAGAAAACAAAATGCCATTGTTGGCTATGATTCCAATGGGCATTCCCCAAAGATGGGCAAACCCACAAACAAGAGTCGTTCCATAATTTTTCTTAAATTCTTCAAAATCGCTGCCATCAACGATCCTTGAAATGATTTCCCTAACGTCATAGGCCGTCCGAGCATTAACGGGAATAATGCCATATAGATCTTCTGGTTTAAGCAGTGGTTCTTGGGGCTCTTTCATAACGACCGATAGAGTGGGCTTAACAAGATTAAGCGTTGATACAATTTCTCGCGTTATTCTTATGGCATCACTATCATTCTCAGCTAAATGATCTGCTACCCCTGAAATTGTCGTATGAACTTCAGCTCCTCCCAGCTCTTCTGCTGTGACAACTTCTCCTGTTGCCGCTTTGACGAGAGGAGGCCCTCCTAAAAAAATTGTTCCCTGACCACGAACGATAACGGTCTCATCCGCCATTGCAGGAACGTAGGCGCCACCAGCCGTACATGATCCCATCACCACAGCAATTTGGGGGATTCCTTTGGAAGACATGCGCGCTTGATTATAGAAAATACGACCAAAGTGATCTCGATCCGGAAAGACTTCATCTTGATGAGGAAGATTTGCACCCCCTGAGTCGACAAGATAAATACAGGGAAGATGATTCATTTCCGCAATTTCTTGGGCTCGCAAATGTTTTTTTACAGTGAGAGGATAATAGGTTCCTGCCTTAACGGTTGCATCATTCGCAACAATCATACATTCAGTCCCATTGACTCGACCAATTCCTGTAATCAAACCTGCGGACGGGACTTCATCCCCATAAAGACCGTTGGCTGCCATGGCACCAATTTCAAGAAAGGGGGATCCTACATCAAGAAGTTTCTCAATCCGTTCACGGGGTAATAATTTTCCTTTTGCTTGATGTTTGAGGTTCGCTTTTTCCCCCCCGCCCTTTTGGACAACCTCAAGTTTTTCCTTAAAATCCGCAACAAGCGATTCCATATGACGGAAATTCTCTTGAAACTCTGGAGTGGAAGGAATTAATGAAGTGTCCAAAACAGCCATTTAGAGTCTCTCTATGGCTATTGCTGTTGCTTCCCCGCCCCCAATACACAAACTCGCAATGCCCCTTTTCAGTCCCTTTTTCTCGAGAGCATTGAGAAGTGTCACAACGATGCGAGCACCGCTGGCTCCTATAGGGTGGCCAAGGGCACACGCGCCCCCAAAAACATTCACCTTTTCAGGGGGAAGCCCCAAATCATGGATCGCTGCCATTGCAACAACAGCAAAGGCTTCATTAATTTCAAAGAGATCGACGTCATCTACTTTCCAATTCAATTCACTTAAGAGAGCTTGAATGGCGGAGACCGGAGCCGTTGTAAACCATTCTGGTTCTTGCGCATGGGAGGCATACCCCCGAATGATAGCCCGCGGCTTGATATCATTTTCTTCCGCAAAAGAACGACTTGAAATAACAAGAGCAGCAGCCCCATCGCTAATGGAACTAGAATTTGCGGCTGTAACCGTTCCTTCTTTATCGAATGCAGGTTTTAATGTTGGTATACGTTCAAGCTTGACGCGAAAGGGACCTTCATCTTTGCTGACTTCCGTATTTGTTTTTTCAACAAATACAGGCACAATTTCAGAAGCAAAGGATCCATCTTCGGATGCTTTCAATGCCTTCCCCGTTGAGGAGATTGCAAACGCATCTTGCTCTTCTCGTGAAAATTTATATTTAGCCGCTGTTCTTTCTGCAAACACCCCCATATGAATATGATCAGCGGCATTTTCAAGCCCATCAAACAACATAGAATCGATAATGCGGCCATGCCCCATGCGATATCCTCCCCTTGCTTTATCGAGAAGATAGGGAGCATTGCTCATGCTTTCCATGCCACCAGCAACAATGACATCCGCGTCCCTTGCGGTTATTTCTGCAGCGGCAATCATGATCGCCTTCATTCCTGACCCACACACTTTGTTGATTGTTGTACAGGGTATGCTCGTGGATAAGCCCGCACCAAGGGCCGCCTGACGTGCTGGCGCTTGTCCTAGACCTGCAGGAAGAACACAGCCCATGAGGACATCTTCAACGAGAGACGGTGAAATGCCAGCTTCCTTAAGGGCGCCCTTAATTGCAAAGGATCCGAGTTGAGGGGCACTGAGCCCTGAGAGCTCACCTTGAAATGACCCATTTGGAGTTCTTTTTGCTCCTAAAATCACGATATCTTCTGTCATAAATTATTTCCCTTTCGTTGCGTTAAAAATATCTCGTCCAATAATCATTCGACGAATTTCTGAAGTCCCGGCTCCAATCTCATAGAGCTTTGCATCTCGCAAGAGTCGACCTGTTGGGTATTCATTAATATACCCATTACCCCCGAGACATTGGATAGCCTCAAGGGCCATTTGGGTGGCCCGTTCTGCAAGGTATAAAATAACTCCAGCAGAATCCATTCGACTCACTTTATTTTGATCACACGCTTGAGCTGTTGCGTATAAATAAGCCCTACACGCAGATGTCGTCGTATACATGTCGGCTAGTTTTCCTTGAATAAACTGAAATTCACCAATCGGTTTGTTAAATTGATGGCGTTCGTGAACATAAGGCACGACAACATCTAGACAAGCCTGCATGAGTCCTAAGGGCCCTGCTGCCAAAATTGTTCGTTCATAATCAAGCCCGGTCATCAAGACCTTAACGCCATGATTCAGGTCACCGAGTACGTTTTCTTCTGGAATAGGGCAGTCCTCAAAGACCAACTCACATGTTGGTGAACCCCTCATGCCAAGCTTATCTAGCTTTTGTGCCGTTGAAAAACCCTTCATCCCTTTTTTAACAATAAAAGCTGTTATTCCTTTTGGACCCGCATCAGGAGCCGTTTTAGCATAAACAACAAGCGTATCTGCATAAGGACCATTGGTAATCCACATCTTTGTTCCATTCAGAATAAAACCATTACCTTCCTTGCGTGCACTCATTCGCATGCTCAATACATCTGAGCCAGAACCACTTTCACTCATGGCGAGAGAGCCAACATGCTCACCGCTTATGAGTTTGGGGAGATACCGCTTTTTTTGGTCATGGGTTCCATGAAGGCGGAGTTGATTGACGCATAAATTTGAATGAGCTCCATAACTAAGGCCAACGGATCCAGACGCACGTGAGATTTCTTCCATGGCGATCACGTGTTCAAGATATCCCATTCCTGAACCACCATATTCCTCTTCGACTGTAATGCCTAAGAGACCCAGTTTTCCAAGTTTAGGCCATAAATCTATTGGAAACTTGTCATTTTGATCAATGTCATGAGCCCGAGGAGCTATTTCTTTTAACGCAAAGTCACGAACCGTGTCTCTCACAGATTCAGCGATGTCACCGAGTGAAAAAGGTAAGCTTTGCACGGGTTCCTCCCTTGTAATTCCTTGATGAGTATATCAGAAAATTGGGAACAGAACCATGGCAATTGATGAAATGGGTAAATAATGTGAGCTCATGAGAAGTGAAATTGCGAGGGCATCTAACGGAAAGGCACTGCCATTAAAGCACCCCACTAGGGTCGTCCCGGACGCGATTTTCCTCCAAATCTTTGATTTGGAAAGGAAAATCAGCGATCCGGGATCCAGAATAAATTATTTATTGCGTAGCAATGCAACAGTTTCCTAATGAAAGGGATTACGCCATTTCTTCGAAATGAGTATTGGCCCTGGATCCCGGACAACAAGAAAACTTGAGCTTCGCTCAAGCTATTCTTGTTTCCGGGACGACCCAGGTGGTTGGCAGTTTTCCTTAACTTAATGGCAGTGTCCCGGAAAGGGACCCCTCGCAATGAAAATTATTTCAGTTAACTAAAAGGCTCCGACACGGACTGTTAAACTGACAAGCTGACTGTTCTGCTTTGTTCTTCCTCGAGAAATTGTCCATCCCGCATTTATTGAAACATCGTTTGCGACCAAGAACCTTAATCCTGTTCCTGCTTTCCAGCCATCTTGACTCCGCGTATATTGTAGACGATTTCTAGCTGTTTTCGGTTTAGGAGTTTGAAATCCATGATCAAGCCCAATGTTCACGAAAGGAGCTATTTTATCAATTGTCCCCGTTACTTTTTTAAAGTTATAGGAAAAGTCTGCAAAGAAGAAAGCCGAGTCTGTGTAGGTCGCTGAACTTACAAGAACTCTCCCGTTGGAGTCCCTTGCCCTTCCTCTATAGGCGTTACTGTGTCCATACCCAAGTTGAGAGGCGACTGTAAAATTACCTATATTCCTCGAGGCGTTTATGGAAGGCGAAATAGAAAATACATTTGTCTTTGTTTTCGCAACTGTAAGGCCCGTTCCCCGTCGGTCATAGGTTATATTTTTATTTGGGGTATACGAATATCCCACAACAAAGTTGAAATAAAAACTCGGGCTAAAGTTATAAATGGCGTTAGCAAAAAAGCTATTTGAATCCGCCCTACCTCTAGATCTATTCACGAGTTGTGTTAACGGAGAACGGGACTTATTATATCCATTTGAATAGTAAAGTCCGACCGAAACCTGAGGGGTGAGGGTATAATCCACACCGATTACGCCTGAATAAAGCCTTGATTTCGTTTCAGAAAGAAGAAAATAATCTCTGGGGCGAGCATAACTCAATGTTCCCCAGATGTGACCGTGGTGTGCAACTTTTCGCACAGGCTTTTTCTTGGCTGTTTTTTTCTTTGTTATTTTTTTCTTCGGTTTCGCTTTCTTTATAGGCGCCGCTTTTTTCGGATGATGCGCGACATGTACTTTCTTTGCGTGATGCGCATGATGCGGCTTTGCTGCAGGGGGACACGGTGCAGTTGCGACACCATGTGCTTTCGGCGCATGATGCGGTTTTGCTTCAGGTTGTGCTTTGGACGAAGTCGTCGACGTCGCTACAACAGCTTCCGTGTGCGGTGTCTGGACAGTTGTATTTTCAACGCCCCAACTTGTTGAAGGCATAAACAAGATTTGAGCGATAAGAGAAAAAGCTAGAACAGGCAAACATTTTAGAAATAATTTTGTTGTTAAATCCGATACATTGATTTTCATTTTTTTCTCTTTTTTTGGCCCCATTGTGGGCAATTTTGAATCTGTTTTATATAATACATATCCTGAAGATAATTCAAGATAAATTTTCTTAAAAGTTAAGATAAATTAATTTTTTTCTCTATCTTTTGGCGTTTGTACAGTATATAAGTGGGGCATAAAAATTATCGATTTTTTTAAAAAGGAAAAAAAAATGAAAAAATCACCGTTACTTCTCCTCTCTTTGGTCATTTTTTTATGGAACCCAACCTCTGTAACTCAGGTTTCAGCTGCAAGTTTGGATGATCAACTGGCTGAAGATTATGAACTTGATGAAGATGACATACATGACATCGATGAATGTGAATCCACAATTCAAGGTATTGAACAAAACTACTTAGTCATACTCGAACCTGAGGTGGAAGAGGAACACTTTACTGAATCTGAATTTGGATTAGGTATGGAAGAAGAAACCACCTCTAGCAATGACCTTGGAGGACAGGAAGAGCTCACAGAAGAGACGGTTGCAGAAGAACCTTCTACGCCATCTGACACTTAATCGTTTGGTCTTATCTTTACCTGTTTTTAAAATGTTTCACGTGAAACATTTTTAGAAACAGTTCACATTATGGGAATTTACCATGATAAGGAATGCTCAAAACATACTTAAGACACTCCTTACATTCCTTTTTTTAAACCAAGCTTGTTCAGCTGAAGTGGTGACCTATTCAACCGCCGATGAATATCTTATGGATACGCCCGTCGTCACTCCTTACGAAAAAGTATCTTTAGATTTTCATTCTTATGTCTCTCAAACTAAAAATGGCAGCAACGTTAACATCCCTGCTTTGATGGCGAATGTAGGCGTTTATCCCGACTTCCAATTCTATGGTGTCTTTCCCGCAACCCTTTCCGCCCCAAAACATCAGAAAACGAATTATGGATATGGCGATGTAAGGTTGGGCCTCAAGTATCGATTTGTGCATGAAACAGAAAGCCTACCCTCAATGGCCCTCTATCCTAAAATAACAGTCCCTTCAGGGGATGCAAGCAGAGGGCTTGGGAATAATACCTGGATTGGAAAATTTCCTCTATGGATACAAAAGAAATATGGGGACTGGAGGGTTACGACAGGCGGCGGATATATTGTAAATCCCAGTAAAAACAAACGGAATTATCCCTTTGGCGGCGTTCTTGTCCAATTCCAAATTACGCCATATTTTATGTTAGGCAATGAATTTTTTGCTGAAGGAAGAATTAGCGACTCTGAGGGCGCCAAGCTCATCTCAAATTTTGGAGGGAGCTATTTTTTTAATGATCATTCGTTTCTTGCCTTTAGTGCGGGCCACAGTATTGCCGGCGCAAGAAAGTTCGTTGCCTTTCTCGGCTATGGAATCACTTGGGCCCCACCGTCGCATTAAGGTATTTTACACTCATCTTCCTTCTCCTTCTTTCATTCTCCTATCTAGAATAAAATGGTGTTGCAACACCGCAGTCTTGGGAAGATCAAAGTAAAGTCACATCCC
>Ga0207080_1137_pt1 | contig 13854 bp, 14 predicted proteins | sample Alteio_BWMinHeat_58_FD_153532 | JGI IMG/M metagenome (GOLD analysis project Ga0207080, IMG submission 153532) | Enriched cells from forest soil in Barre Woods Harvard Forest LTER site, Petersham, Massachusetts, United States -... | ecosystem: Environmental > Terrestrial > Soil > Temperate forest >...
TATTCACCAATCAAAAAAACTTCGCGTTCAATTTAGCCGAAGTAAAAACTATCAATCCCGAGAAAAATACCGTAACCGCCGATATAGGCGAAATAGAGTACGATTACCTGGTAATTGCCACCGGCGCCAATACCAATTTTTTTGGCAATAAGGAAATTGAGCACTTTACGATGCCGATGAAAAACATTGGTGAGGCATTGAATATCCGCAGCTTTATGTTGCAAAACCTCGAAAAGGCCGTCATTGAGAAAGACTACAACGAGCGCGAAGCATTGCTCACATTTGTGGTAGTAGGAGGCGGCCCCACCGGCGTTGAACTTTCAGGCGCGCTGGCCGAGTTACGCAACCATGTTTTGTGTAAGGATTATCCATCGCTTTGCGAAGAAGACATGAAGGTGTACCTCATCGAAGGCAAACCTGTGGTTTTGGGTGCTATGTCTCCAACGGCTTCTGAAGCCGCAAAAAACACTCTCACAAAAATGGGAGTGGTAATATCCAACGGCGTGCACGTAAAAAGTTACGACGGCAATAAATTAATAGTTGACGACGGTACCGTTATAGAAACCCGGAACGTGTTTTGGGCCGCGGGGGTGATGGGTGAAGTTCCGGAGGGAATGGACGCGGGCTGTATTACGCGCGGCAACAGGATAAACACGGATGACATAAGCCGCGTGATGGGCTACACCAATATATTCGCCATTGGCGATGTTGCGGCCATGATAACCCCGGCAACACCAAATGGCATACCTGGCATGGCGCAGGGAGCAATACAAACCGGCAAGCACCTTGCTAAAAACCTGATGCACCTGGTCGATGGCCAACCGACGGTACCATTCAAATACTTTGACAAAGGTTCGTTAGCTACCATTGGGCAAAATAAAGCCGTGGCCGATATCTGGAAGCTTCATTTTCATGGATTTATAGCCTGGTTGCTTTGGATGTTTGTTCACCTGATGTCGCTGGTTGGTTTTTCGAATAAACTAAGTGTGTTTACCAGCTGGGCAATAAAATACTTCACGAAAAATACCGACGACCGCCTTATCGTGCGTTTTTTTAATATGGAGACGAGAATGGCTGAGTCGCAAACGAAGTAAATAAGTCCGTAAGTCGGGAAGACCGCAAGTCCGAAAGATTGTTAATGCTTTAACTTAGCCATGTAAGCAGCGATTTCTTTTTCGTTACTATCAGCGCTTTGGCTTAATGAATTGATGATATTTTCTTTTTCTATTTCAGTGCGGTTCTGGCTGAGTTTCTTCTTGGCCTGCAGGTCGGTTACTTCAATTTCAAAAGCTACGATCCCTTTCATCATTTTCGATTTGAAGTCTGCCGGTAATTTTTGATATTGCTCCAGGTAGCTGGTATCGTATTGTTCAATTGTATGCTGAAGTAATCCGGCTTTTTGTTCTTCATTTTCTATAAGGACAGCCTTACCGTAAGCGTGTACTGCGATATAGTTCCAGGTAGGTACGCTTTCTTCTTTTTCGTAAAGTTTCGGTGAGATATAAGCGTGCGGCTCAGTAAAAATAATCAGCGAAGTTTTACCAAAAATGTGTGCCGATTGCGGGTTTGCTTTGGCAAAATGTGAGCGTAAGAATAACTTGTCATTTTCTTCCTTAATCAAAAAGGGCAGGTGCGTGCCAACAGGTATATCATCAACTACAGTAACTATCGTAGCAAAGCTGTATCGCTGCATGAAGGCGATGATTTCCTGTCGGTCTGTTAATGAGTTGAATGAGGGGATGTACATTGTCAGTTGATTAGGTTGACTAAGTTAGATTAAGTTGATTGAGTTTGGAATCAGGGTTGCAATTTTTACCAAGGCTAACTTAATCAACTATAACGCCTCAAGCATCTGCTTCAACACCGCTTGTGCTGCCCATACGCGGTTTCCAGCTTCATGCACTACAACAGAGTGTTCACCATCTAATATCTCATCAGAGAGCTCTAAATTGCGCCGTACGGGCAGGCAATGCATTACTTTGGCGTTGTTGGTATTATGTAGTTTGGCATTGGTAAGCATCCAGTCCTCATAGCCACCAAACACTTTCCCGTAAGGCTCGTAAGCCGACCAGTTTTTAACGTAGATAAAGTCAGCGTCAGCTAATGCTTCGTCCTGGTTATTGGTGATGGTAGCGCCTTGCGTGAAATCAGTATTCAACTCATAACCTTCGGGATGAGCTATGGTAAAATCAACATCAGCTTTGCACATCCATTCTGCAAATGAATTGGGTACAGCCTGCGGCAATGCTTTCACGTGAGGCGCCCAGGTTAACACCACTTTAGGGCGTGGTTTGGTTTTTAATTCTTCAATCGTAACCAAATCTGCCAAACTTTGCAATGGGTGACGCGTAGCTGACTCCAAACTAACTACCGGCACACCACAGTATTTAACAAACTTGCTGAATACGTTCTCGCTGTAATCCTCATTACGGTCCTTTAAACCCGGGAAAGAGCGTACGCCTATAATATCTGCATACTGGCCTAATACCGCCGCCGCTTCGCGGATATGCTCTACGGTAGTACCATTCATTATTACGCCGTCCTGTAGTTCCAACGCCCAGCCTTCTTTATCCATATTGAGCACCATTACATTCATACCCAAATTCAAACCTGCTTTTTGGGTACTCATTCGTGTACGCAAACTTGGATTCAAAAATACCAAAGCCAGTGTTTTGTTTTTGCCCAAATGCTGATGGGAGTAAGGGTCGTGCTTTAACGTTAATGCCTCTTTTACAAGCGCATTAATGTCGGTAACGTCGTTTACGGATGAAAATAGTTTCATGGGCTCAGTGAACGGGCTCTATTGTGGTATAGTTGAATGCGTCAATATAGTACTAAATGCTTCCAAAAACCTGTCGGCGTGTGCTTTGGTCAGATTTAAAGCAGGCAGTAACCTAATTACGTTAGGTTTTGCTTCGCCGGTAAAAATGTGATGTTTGAACAGCAACTCTTTACGTACATGCGCCAATTCTTCAGGTAGTTCGATACCTATCATCAACCCGCGACCGCGCACTTCTTTTACCTGCTCAAATTTCTTTACCTCCTCAATCAGGTAAGCGCCAACTTCGGCAGCATTTTGTAGCAAATTATCTCTTTCGATAACTTCCAATACAGCTAATCCCGCTGCACATGCTAAGTGGTTACCACCAAAAGTAGTACCCAACATCCCATAAGAGGGCTGTATTTTTGGCGATATGATAATACCCCCGATAGGGAAGCCATTACCCATGCCTTTTGCCATCGTATAAATGTCCGCATTTACGCCAGCAAAATCATGCGAGAAGAATTTGCCTGTCCGTCCGTAGCCGCACTGCACTGAATCGGCGATAAATACCGCATTATTTGCACCGCAAAGCGAACGTATCTTCCTCAAAAAGCTTTCACCGGCTACAATGATGCCGCCAACACCTTGTATGCCTTCTATAATTACTGATGAAATTTCGTTGTCTGCAAAAGCTTTTTCTAATGCTGATTCATCATTCCAGGGTAGAAATATCACATTCTCTGTTTCGTTAACCGGGGCTACAATTTTTGGATTGTCGGTTACAGCTACAGCCAATGATGTCCGTCCGTGAAATGATTTTCTGAAAGCAATTACTTTCTTCTTACCATTATGGAACGAAGCCAACTTTAGCGCATTTTCGTTTGCCTCTGCACCTGAATTGCACAAAAACAACTGGTAATCGTCTTTGCCTGAAACTTTACCAAGTTTTTCGGCCAATTCCTTTTGTAATGGTATTTCTATGGAATTTGAATAAAAGCCTATCCGATGCAACTGATCTTCCAATCGCTTTACATAATGAGGGTTCGTGTGACCGATAGATATCACAGCATGTCCGCCATAAAGATCAAGGTACTCGGTACCTTTGTCATCATATACAAGGCTCCCAACACCTTTGACGATGTTAATTGGATTGATTGGGTATACATCAAATAGTTTCATTCTTATAAAATTAAAAAGCTGTCGCTTTTAGTTTCAATCCTGCTGTTTCTTCGAGGCCAAACATCAAATTCATATTCTGGACCGCCTGCCCTGACGCTCCTTTAAGTAAATTGTCTATAATACTTGTAATCAGCAATTTATTACTATGTTTGGCCACCTGAATAAAGCATTTATTGGTATTAACTACCTGCTTCAAATCGATGTTTCTTTTGGTAATATGCGTGAACGGGTGACTTTCATAATAATCTTCATACAGCTTTAAAGCCTCATCACCTGACAGCCCACAATCGATATAAATCGAAGCTATAATCCCACGGGTGTAATCCCCACGATAGGGCACAAAATTGATAACCTGCCCAAACCCTGGCTGCAACTGGTTAAGAGATTGCCCAACTTCATTCAAATGCTGGTGTTCAAATGCTTTGTATATCGATAGGTTATCATTTCTCCAGGTAAAATGCGTGGTGGCTGCAAGACTTTGTCCTGCGCCGGTTGAACCTGTAGTACCTGTAATATGTACCTCGCTATTTAGTAAACCGTCAGCCGCCAGTGGTAATAATCCCAACTCTAAACAAGTTGCGAAACAGCCGGGGTTGGCAATGTTTTGAGCAGATTTTATAGCCTCACGGTTCAACTCCGGCAAGCCGTAAACAAAGGTTTTTGCTTTATGTTTTGCGCCTTTAGTCAACCTAAAATCCTGGCTCAGATCAATAATTTTGATTCCTTCCGGAATTTCATGAGCGTCCAAAAATTTCTTCGCATCCCCGTGACCAACACACAACAACAGTACATCAATTTCGTTGTATAAATCACTGGCGAATTTCAGGTCGGTATCACCAAAAAGGTCGGTATGCACCTCGTAGATGTAATTGCCGGCATTGCTGTTGCTGTGCACAAAAGCGATCTCCACATCAGGGTGATTCAGTAAAATGCGTAGCATCTCACCACCAGTGTAACCTGCACCGCCAACTATTCCTGCTTTTATTTTAGAGATTGATGCGGTCATTTTTTGTGGATGGTGATGAGTATAGTATAAATTCCAAATCGCTACGTTCCCTATTGCTGATAAAGTGTTTTTGCCCGGGTTTTATCTCGATGCCTTGTTCAGGCTTCAGCTCGGTTTCAATGCCATCAATAGTAAAGGTCGCTTTGCCTTTTAAGATAAAGAATACCTGTGTGGCTCTTTCGTGGTAATGCAATTGCTCCGAGGTATCTGGTGGCATCAATTCCTGCTTTACTGATAAGGCATCCGTATCAATATAATTCCAGCCGTAACAATCATCGCCCCATTTGTAGTGGCTCGTACAATCGTTCTTTGAAAATGGCGGGTTATTCATTGCCTGTGTTGTTTACCTTATGATATATCATTACCTGGTTACCAAATATCTTAGAAAAACCCTTAACATCCTCACCGGTCCAGGCATTATTCATTTCGCCGTAGCTGCCGAACTTGCTCGACATCAGATCATGAGCCGATTCGATACCCGTAACCTGGAACCTGTAAGGGTTCAGTTGCACAAACACCTTACCGCTCACATTTTGCTGGGTATCGGTTAAAAACGCCTCGATGTTACGCATAATAGGGTCGTGGAATTGCCCTTCGTGCAACCAGTTGCCGTAGAAGGTCGATAGCTGGTCTTTCCACGAAAGCTGCCACTTAGTTAAAACGTGTTTTTCTAAAGTATGGTGTGCTTTAATGATGACCATCGGCGCCGCCGCTTCAAAACCTACACGTCCCTTGATACCGATAATCGTATCACCAACGTGAATATCTCTTCCAATGCCATATGGCTGGGCTATAGCCTGCAGATCTTGTATCGCCTGGGTAGGGTGGTCGTATTTTTTACCATCAATGCCAACCAGTTCACCTTTTTCAAAAGTCAGTTCGATATTCCGTGTTCCGGATTCTGTCATCGGCGTTGGCCATGCATCTTCGGGTAAACCTAAGTTAGATGTCAAAGTCTCCTTACCACCAACTGATGTACCCCAAATGCCTTTATTGATAGAGTACTTTGCTTTCTCGAAGTTCATATCCACGCCATGCTTTTTCAGGTAGGCTATTTCTTCTTCACGACTCAATTTCAAATCCCTGATAGGGGTCAATATCTGAACGTTCGGCACCAATATATTGAATATCATATCAAACCTCACCTGGTCGTTACCGGCGCCGGTGCTGCCATGGGCCACATATTCGGCACCGATTTCTTTGGCGTAGTTTGCAATAGCTGTTGCCTGGCTTACCCGTTCAGCGCTTACTGATAGGGGGTAGGTGTTGTTTTTTAATACGTTACCGTAAATGAGGTAGCGTACGCAGGTATTGTAAAAGTTCTCGGTCTCGTCAACTACGTGGTGCGAGGTAACGCCCATTTCGTAAGCGCGTTTTTCAACGGCATACAATTCGTCAGCGCTAAAACCGCCGGTGTTTACAATGACCGAGTGTACTTCGTGACCTAAATCCCTTGTTAAATATATGCAGCAAAATGAGGTATCTAATCCGCCGCTGTATGCTAATACTACTTTCTTTTTCATATTCGTTAGTTGCTAAAAGCTATAATCAGCTCTCTGCTTGTCCCATTCTTTTTTTGATCGCATTCTCGATACGCTCCAGCAAGGTAGCCTTATGCGTTATCTTTTTCATTTTATCTTCGTATTCCTTTATTTTTTCAGCAGGGTCAAAAAGCATGGCTGTACACATACAATTTTTGCGCTCCTTGCTGGTAAGGATATCAAAATTTACACAGCTTTTGCAGCCTGCCCAAAAGTCTTCATCCTGGGTTAATTCTGAATAGGTTACCGGTTCATAACCCAATTCCGAATTTATCTTCATTACAGCCAGTCCTGTGGTCAATCCAAATATCTTTGAATCAGGGTATTTGGTACGTGATAACTGAAAAATCTTCTGTTTAATAGCTTTGGCTAAGCCTGATTTTCTGAAATTAGGGCTTACAATCAAACCCGAGTTTGCCACAAAGTCACCATGACTCCAGGTCTCGATATAACAAAAGCCTGCCCAGGTACCGTCCTTGTGCAAAGCTATCACCGCTTTGCCTTCCAGCATTTTATTAGCAACATATTCAGGCGAGCGCTGGGCAATACCCGTACCACGCGCTTTAGCCGACTCAGCCATTTCATCACAAATCAATTGCGCAAAATCAACATGCTGGGCCGATGCAACCTGTATATCAAAATCTTGTAGTGTCATTGAAAATAATAGAGAAAATTAACGTCAAATTTTATGGCTTGCGCCGATACGTAATTAAGTGAATTATTGTTAATGAAGTGTTAAGTAACTTCATTTTTGGAGTTTTACTGACGCGTAAAATTAAACCCGGGGGATGTAAAGCCTTCGTCGTGAAGGGGTTGATACAAAAACAGGTGCAACCGTTACAGTGGCATGCGGGGCAAATATCGCCCTGATAATGTGATTTATGATGCTTTGCTTTATCACTTTAACGCGTGTTTTTGGTATTTTTTAATTTGGATGCAAAGTATCGCATAAAATTTTACTTATGCAAGAAAAAATGTGTTTAATGTGAATAGGGTGACTTTTTGCAATTCTATTCTACCCCTTCAGCAACGCGAATGTAGTACCCGTTGATATCAATAAAAGCAAATTCGCGTAGGCCGTAAGAATATGCAGTTATTGGGCTGACGATTTCAATACCCCTTTCCTGGTACTCTTTATAAACCTCTTCGATATTATCTACGAACCACATTAGATTTAGGCGGGATGTACCAGTATTGATTTTTTGTACATGATTGGGGTCCTCACCAAACAGCATACGCATTTCATCGCGTCGAATGCCGCCGTCTGTCTTGCCTTCGGTCCATTCATCATAAAAGCCTAAAATATCACGGTAATAATCAAGCGTTTGCCGTAAATTAATTACAGGCAGGTGAGGGTTAGAGCGTATGAACTTTTTGGTTTTCATTTGACAGACTAAAATTAGTCAGTCTGTTTCATTTTGCCAATAATATCACCAACGATCATTTCCGCATGTACACGAGAGTTTTCGATGAACCACAGGTGCGTATCCATGCCGCCGCACACGACGCCGGCCAGGTAAATGCCTTTCAGGTTGGTTTCCATGGTTTGGGGGTTGTATTCGGGTATAAATTTTTCGTCTTTCGACAGGTAGATGCCGATCTTATCCAAAAACTCAAAGTTTGGCCTGTAGCCGGTCATCGCCATTACAAAATTATTCGGGATGGTAATTTTTCCTTCTGGTGTTTGTATGTCCACTTCAGTTTCTCGCACGGCGGTAAGGCTTGAGTTAAAATGAGCTTTAATGCTGCCTTCTTTAATGCGATTCAATATATCGGGGCGTACCCAATATTTTACCCGCTGACTTACTTCGCCGCCGCGAATGACTAACGTAACGTGAGCGCCTTTACGATAAGTTTCCAATGCAACATCAATGGCTGAGTTGCTGGAGCCCACTACCACCACCTTTTGCAGGGCGTAATAGTGCGGGTCATCGTAGTAGTGTTTCACTTTGGGCAAGTCCTCGCCGGGGATGTTCAGCTTTACGGCGATATCATAAAAGCCCGTGGCTACGATCACATTTTTAGAGTTATAGCTACCTTTTGAAGTCTCAATCCGATAACTTCCTTCCGCTTTGACCACGGAATTTACTTCCTCAAATAGGTTTATTTTGAGATGGTTTGAAAACGCCACCCTGCGGTAGTACTCCAAAGCCTCGGCGCGCTTGGGTTTATTGCTGATGGTTACAAAGGGTATGCCGCCAATCTCCAGTAACTCCGAGGTACTAAAGAACGTCATGGTAGTAGGGTAGTTATACAGCGAATTGACCAGGCAGCCTTTTTCGACAATCTGATAGCTTAACCCAGCCTTTTGAGCTGCCAGCGCACATGCCAAACCTATGGGGCCACCGCCTATGATGAATATATCGAGCATTTAAATTTTATTAAGATTCCTCCACCAGCACATCCTGAAACTCCGGCGTCCTGTCAAAAACCGACTTGGCAAAACTGCAGGTCGGCAGTATTTTCAAATGGTTTTCCCGTGCAAATTTTACACCCGTTTCCACCAGTTGAAAGCCCAATTTATGGCCGCCCAGATCCGGCTTTACTTCGGTATGGTAAATGTTCATTACCCCGCCTTTGATGATGTAACGCATTTCCCCCATGCGGTTGCCGTTATCATCCAAATAAAATGAACCGGCATGATGACGTTCTTCCTGTTTTATTTCCATTGTCTGAACCTTGATTTATGGGATTTATGGATTGCCCTGATTCAAATATCGCTGAAATATAGCTGTAATAAATTACGTGGAAATAATATTAGATAATTCTGACCATCCTCAAATCAGGCAAATTCTGGTTCAGACCAAAAGTAAAGGCATAAAAAAAAGGGTAAGCTACTTTTATCGCACCGCTACAACCCTCTACCCTTGCTGCGTTCCCACCCTGGGGGAGTTCAAGAGGAGCTGGTCGTAAAAGACTTACCCCGGCGCAAATATAGATAAATGATTGATATGGGTTAAGAAAATGTTAAAATTGGTTGATTGAGTTGGATTAAGTTGATTGGTTTAAACCGCCCCATTACCAACTTAATCAACCACTTAACTTACTCAACTTAATCAACTAAAATAAACTCATCTGGTTCTCATCCACCTCCTTAACAACCTCCTTCTTTTTATCCGGGAGCAGGTTCCACTCTGGTTTTCCTCTGAAGGGTATTTGCATAAAAGGTCGCCATATTTTTTCGTAGCCAAAGGTTTCGCGCTGTAAAATGGTCAAACGTTTCACCTCAAATTCTTCGCTCCAGCGCCTGTCCTTAAACTTTGGCCAAAGCTTTCTGGCTTTATCATTGGGCACCTGGCGCGCTATGGTGATGTGCGGTACTGCCTTTTTCTCGTTCAGGCTTTTTCGCAGGCGCTTGAACCAGTCTTCCATTTCAGGTGTGGATCTGATAGCCGCATAAATGGTAGTAAAATCCGTTGGCAAAAAGGTGGCAAAGCCATTGATTTGTAGCGTTACAGGCTCCAGCAACGATAGTTCTTTTTCCAGCTTTTCAAATAACGGTTCGGTCCAGTGGGGTTTTTGACGGTAAAGCCGTTTCATACTGATGTGCGCCTTACTATGCATACTCTCAAAATCGCCAATAAGGCGATGGCTGGCCTGTTTGAATTTCTTTACCTGCTCAGCAATGTTTTTGGGTGGTGACAGCAGGATCATATAATCCTTGTAGACTTCCATAGTAAATGATTTTAGATCAAATTTGCTAAATATTTTAGTATTTTGATAAATGACTTTTTGAATTTCTTCTGCCTGCTCCGAAACCATCCCATTTCAGCCCGGTTCTACCCCGGTTTAGCCGTGTTCTGACCCGGTTTATCCCGGTTGCGCCCGGTTTTACCCCGCTTTGGCCCGGTTCATTTGGGCAATTTACTTTGTAGATAGCTTATTATCAGTAATTTGACTTAAAAACTATCAATTTTGGTTCCGTTTTTGAGAAGTTTTTTAAGATTTTTTGACCAGGCGGCCTTACCTCAATATACAAAATTTTTGTCGAAATTACAAGCTTATTTCCCCGCGAACTGTGCGCTAATCGGTGCAATCAAAAATCAAATCGGTGTAATCATCTATCTAAAAATCTGCAAAAATTAAAAACCATTTTTTATCTATATTGTTGATTTACAACTAACAAACTAATTATAACCTAAGTATAAATTATTAAAAATACATGCGCCCCGCTAACCAGGGCCATTAAGCCACACTTCCTGCTACCAACGCTCAAATTGGAAAGGAAATTGACCTCTGCTGTTTTTTAGCAAAAAACTTTAGGGCAACGAATATGCACGTATTGTTTAATCATTTAAAAATCTTACAACATGAAAAAAGTAATTCTATTGGCATTGGCTGGTATGATGATGCTTACCGCCTGCAAAAAAACTGAAATGGCCCCAACCCCTGTAAAAAGCAATTTGAGCAACCAAAGTAATCTGAGTTCGATGAACGGGAGAGCGGGCGTTGAGGATATTTATTATGATGGCCAATTATTTTTGATGGGCATCAACCAGTTTACAAGCCAGTCCGCATCGAGTTTGCTTGCACATAACAAATCCATCAACATTCTTTATGAATCTGATGGCTTTATCACCGTTACCAACGCCATACAAGGCGGAGGGCCTGGTTATAACGCATTATGGCAGGAAGTGGACATTGTATTTAACACCGGGTTTACCCCGCACCAGTTTTTAAGCGATAATGATATCCTGCCGGCTTCAATGGGTACCAATCCCGAAATTACTTTGGTGCCCACTAACGAGATATATCGCTGCAATATTATTGAGCATACAAAACCGCAATAAATGGATTAGTTGAAGAAGTTGTATTAGTTGTAATGGTTGAATTAGCTAACCACTACAACTAATACGACTATTACAACCAAATACTAAACAAATTAGCAATTCTCAAAACTTTTCCCCATCTTTGTGTGATGTCATCCAAGCGGTATATCATGCATATCGACCTCGATTCGTTCTTCGTATCGGTGGAGCGGTTGTACGACCCGTCGCTGATCGGCAAGCCGGTGATTATTGGCGGCAATGCACAGCGGGGAATAGTGGCGTCGTGCAGTTACGAGACGCGTAAGTTTGGGGTACATTCAGGTATGTCCAGCCGCGATGCGTTTAAACTGTGTCCTGATGCTATCAGCGTACGCGGCAATCATGAGCGGTATTCGGACTATTCCAGGCGGGTGACGAAGATCATTGAAGAAATGGTGCCCCTGTATCAAAAGGCGTCGGTAGATGAGTTTTATATCGACCTTACAGGCACCGACCGCTATTACGACCCATATCAACTGGCAACACAGGTTCGCGAACGCATCATTAAAGAAACTAAGCTACCCATATCATTCGGCCTGGCATCAGGTAAAACCATTGCCAAAATGGCTACCAATCGTGCCAAGCCAAACGGTCAGCTTTTTGTGCCGCATGGTAGCGAAACAGCATTTTTAGCGCCTTTGCCCATACGCGCCATACCCGGCATGGGCGAAAGTACTTGCAAAAAACTATATGAATACGGCATTGAGAAAATAGGCGAACTGCAAAAGGTGGAGCTGCGCTTTTTAGAAACAGTATTTGGTAAGAACGGAATCTGGATTTACGAAAAGGCGAGGGGCGTTGATTATGGTGAGATAGTACCCCACTCGGACCGTAAATCTATATCTACCGAAACTACTTTTGATGTGAATGTGAGCGACCGCCGCAAACTGGAAACCACCCTGGTATCGATGACGGAGGAGCTTTCATCCAAACTACGCAGGGAAAATAAACTGGCATCGTGCCTGGCCATTAAAATACGATACGCCAACTTCGAAACACACACCCAACAAGAAAAGATACCCTTCACCGCTGCCGAACATATATTAATACCGGGCATCAAAAACCTGCTTACCAAAGCCTGGGAGCAAAATCGTCCGATACGATTGATAGGTGTAAGGCTAAGCCAGCTAACCACCGGCAGCTACCAGATAAACCTTTTTGAAGACAACGAGACCCAAATAAACCTGTACCAGGCGATGGATAAGATAAACTTCAAATTCGGCGATAAAACGGTGTGCCGGGCAGCAGGTATGGAAGTTGGGACCAGGAATTTTAATCCGTTTATGAGAGACTAAGCTAATTTGAAAATGTGTTAATTTGAAGATTTGAAAATTATTAAGTGCATATTCAAATTTTCAAATTGTCTAATCTTCAAATTCCTTCTTCATCAAAAAATCAATCTGCACATCGCTACCTACAACAAATTGATGGCTACCCACTTTAACAAAACCGTTACGTTCGTAAAACCGCTGAGCCGCATGGTTATGCTCCCACACACCCAGCCAGATGTATTGCATTTTATCTTCAATGGCTTTATTGATCGCAAAATCTAACAATTGGTTACCAATCTTTTTACCCTGCTGACTTGACAGGATATAAATACGGCTTACCTCAACACCATCAGGGTCTTGAAATTCGGCCTGGGCATCACGGTAGTTCAGTTTGATATAACCTACGGGCTCGTTATCCAAAACAGCAAAGTAAAAGGCACAATCAGGGCTTTCGATTTCAGATAACAACTGTTCGCGGGTAAAAGCTTTGGAGGTATAAGCTTCAAAGTCATCAGGGTTATTTAAATGCTCAAAGGCATCATAAAAGGTTTTACGGCTTAGGACAAGCAGTGTATCTACATCGGAAGGAGAAACTTTACGGATTGTTATCATTTGAAGATTGATCAATTTGAAAATTTGAAAATTAGCTTTCCATCTTCAAATTTTCAAATTAACACATTTTCAAATTAATTACTCAAATTGCCCCTGCAATCTTTCCAGCCTGTCAATGATCAAATTCAGCTTCTCTTCTTCGCTCTTAAATATGCGCTTCTTGTAATAGAAGGTGAGGAACAGTATCCAGATAACGCTCAAGCCATACACCGCAACTTTATAGTAAATAGAGGTATTACGCAGCACCTCGATAAAATACAGCGATAACCCCAGGCTGATTAGCAACACATACAGGTAATAGAACCATCCTGCTATTTTTGCGCGGTTACGCTGGTAATCTTTCAGGTCTTGTAAATATTCAGTAGGGTTCAGGGTGTTATCTCGCTTGTGCAGTATACGATAGTTGCGGATAATCATAATAGCATACAGCATCATAGTGGACAACATAATGAACAGCCCCATATACGTTAACCACGATTGGAACACAAAGAAAAACAGGATAACAAAGGTAAGCAGCAGCACCGCCACCATAGCCACTATACCCCAGTACAACTGGCTGGTTATACTGCGAATGCCCTTTTTGGCCTGCTTCAGCGCTTCATCCACTGAGAGCTGCTCCTGCTTTGGCTGTCCCTGCCAAACGGAGATTATGTGCTCAAAGTCTTTCATAGTG
>Ga0207080_1138_pt1 | contig 13736 bp, 10 predicted proteins | sample Alteio_BWMinHeat_58_FD_153532 | JGI IMG/M metagenome (GOLD analysis project Ga0207080, IMG submission 153532) | Enriched cells from forest soil in Barre Woods Harvard Forest LTER site, Petersham, Massachusetts, United States -... | ecosystem: Environmental > Terrestrial > Soil > Temperate forest >...
TTTAAGTTGTTTTTTAGCCATTTACGTTGTGAAGATTGGAGTAATAGCTGCGCGCGATGTTTGCCTGCTTTTTTCTGCATCACTGCTGGAATGGGGCCTAATAATAAAATTTTATTATCTTTAACATGATGATGTAATAATTTTTTTATTTCAAATAAAAATCCCATGGAATCTTCAATTTGATTCGCTTCTGCACGGATTAAAGTCAGAAACTGGTATGGCGGAAATCCTGCTGATTCTCGCTCTTTCAGCGCAAGTTCTGCAAATTTTTTATAGCCCTGGTCTAATAATACTTTTAATAAAATATGCTCAGGATGATAAGTTTGGAGAATGACTTCGCCTGGTTTTTCCATGCGGCCTGATCGACCCGCTACTTGTAAGATCAACTGCGCTGTACGTTCGATGCCGCGAAAATCTGAACTAAATAAACCGCTATCTGCGTTTAATATCACAGATAAATTCACTTCTGAGAAATGATGGCCTTTGGCTAGCATCTGAGTGCCCACAAGAATACACGGCTCGCCCGTATGAATTTCTTCCAGCTTATCCTCTAACGAACCCTTCTTGCGCGTCGTGTCTCTGTCAATGCGAATAATTTTGGTTTTAGAAAAATAGGTTTGTAAGACTTCTTCAATTCTTTCCGTACCAGAACCTATGGGCGATAAATTCTGTGCGCCGCAATCTAAACAACTTCTATCGACAGCGCGGCTGGCGCCGCAGTGATGGCATTGGAGATGATAGGGCTGTTGATGCAATGTCATGCGTGCATCACAGCGTTTACAATTGGATATCCATCCGCATTGATGACAAATCAATGTGGGCGAAAATCCACGGCGATTTAAAAAAACCAAAACCTGGCTGTTTTGATCCAAATGTTTTTGAATCTGATCGATTAATAAAGACGATAGCCCATGCGGTGTGGGCTGTTTTTTCAAATCAATTAAACTAAAAGTGGGATGGACAGCATTACCTGCCCTCTCTGGTAACTCCAATAATTGATAGCGCTGAGTATGAACATTATGCAAACTTTCAAACGACGGCGTGGCAGAACCTAATATAACGGGAATATTTTCAAGCTGCGCACGCACAATACTTAAGTCACGCGCGGAATATCTAAACCCTTCCTGTTGTTTGAAAGATACATCATGCTCTTCATCGACGATGATGACACCCGGATTTTTCATCGGCGTGAAAATCGCAGAGCGCGTGCCGATGATAATTTGCGCATCGCCATTGAGTGCCTGAAGCCAGGCATGATGTCTTTGCTTATCTGTCAGACCAGAATGTAACACTGCAATAGAAACAGGGAATCTTTTTTGGAATCGTGAAATAGTCTGCGGCGTTAATCCAATCTCAGGAACTAATACTAATGCCTGTTTTTTTTGCTCTAAGATATTAGCTATTACTTGAAGATAGATTTCAGTTTTACCGCTGCCTGTCACACCAAATAACAAAAAAGCCTGGAAACAATTGGGAATTTCTAATATCTTCTGAACAGCCTCTTCCTGGGCTTGAGATAATACAGGCGCCATTTCAGGTAATATCCCATCTGCATTTTTAGGCAGCTTATACTCAGCAGACTTACCCTGACGCAACCTAACTGGCATTGCCGCTGCAAATACTTCGCCTATTGGATAATGATAATAATCGCTGCTAAATTTAATCAATGATAATAGTGATTCAGGAAATAATGGGGTTTTATCTAATATTTCTATGATATTTTTTAATTTTTTTATATCTACTTCTGAACTGAGACTGGTACTTAATAATATTCCTATAGCCTCTGATTTCCGCCAGGGTACTCTCACCCGTATACCCGGTTTTAATTGGCTAATATCAATATCATCTGGCACGATGTAATCAAAATAATGATAAAGCGGTGTGGGGATAGCAAGGCGGAGAATGTGCATATTAATCAAAATAATGGCGGAGAGGGTGGGATTCGAACCCACGTGGGGCGATTAAACCCCTAACCGATTTCGAGTCGGCGCCGTTATGACCACTTCGGTACCTCTCCTGCATTTTTACACACACCTATTTTACCGGAAAATAAAGATGAAAAAAATTAATCGCAGCAAACATAAAAGCAACAACACCAATAAGCCTGATGAGCCAATCCAGTTTGGATTCCACACTGCCTATCCGGGCTGATAATTCTGTCCTGACGTTTTCGATTTTCCCATCAAGTCTGTGCTCAACGCCGCCTATCTTCGCATCCAGTCGCTGTTCAGTATTTTTTAAATCTTCTTTTGTTGCTAAATTATTTTCCATAAACTCAGCCAGTTTCTCTGCATGAATAGACGCCTGTTGATCAGGAACACCTGCACCTTTAAGCTCTTTCATATATGACACAATTTTCCGCGCGTACATACATTTCTCCTCGTTTATTATCGCAATACAACTTAATACAATATATACTACTTTTGACCTTGTGAAGCTGCCAGACTGCCTGGCGGAACCAATGATGGCGCTTTACTGCTGGTATAAATCTGACCAGATACAGGATAATCTTCGCCCAATTTTGCATTGCTCATACCCTGAGGCGTTTGTAGCGTGTGCAATGCTCTTGATTGCAAATACTCATGATCGCGATTTTGGATCATGTTCGAACAAGCTGTTACTGTTAAAGAAAATAACATCACCAACATCATCATATTTGATTTTTTCATAAGTCCTCACCTGTTTCACGAAAAGCCAATCTGACTTCTGCATGATATTTTTCCGAAAGCCGGGTCAATGGTAAACGAATTCCCTCGGGTATCAAATTTATATCATTTAACAACCATTTGATAGGAATAGGATTGCTTTCAACAAATAATTTTTGATGCAGCAATAATAAACGCTGATTTAACTGGCGGGCTTTGATTTTATCGCCTGATAGTGCAGCCGCACACATTTCAGACATCACTCTGGGCGCGGCGTTTGCGGTCACAGAAATCACGCCCTTAAAGCCTAACAGCATTGCTGGCAATGCATCTTCGTCATTACCCGTCAGAATATTCATCTTATCACTACAGCGCGACAACAACTCTTCCATTCTCGACGCTGTCATCACACACTCTTTGACAGCAACGATATTGGCGATATGAGATAATTTTTCGACAGTCGCGGGCAATAAATCACATCCCGTCCGACCCGGTGCGTTATACAAAATGAGGGGTATAGGGACATGCTCTGCAATCGCTTTATAATGCTCAAACAAGCCCTGTTGAGTGGGTTTGTTGTAATACGGCGTGATGAGAAGACAGGCATCTGCGCCTGATTGCAATGCTGCCTGGGTATTTTCAATCGTCTGGCGCGTAGAATAACTCCCAGTACCAATAATCACCGGAATGCGGTGCCTGACCTGTTCGACAACGGTCTGAATAAGCTTTTGCTTTTCTTCCTGCGTCAGGGTTGGCGATTCGCCCGTCGTGCCATTAATCACCAGTGCGCTCGTACCTGCTTTTATTTGTCTTTCAACTAATTTATGCAAGCTGTCATAGTCTATCTCCCCATTGGGGCGCATAGGCGTAACCAAAGCTGTAATGCTGCCTGAAAACATACTTGTGCCCTCCTGCCGATTGTTGCATAGTATCCGTCAAGCTTATCACGACAGGTCAAGGGCCGAACAGATGCAGGAAAGACAATATCTCAGCGTTATCATGCTGGGACCCAATAATACCGAGATACTCAAAGCTGTTTCTCATTTGGTTGCTGAACACAGCTGCCAGATGATGAATTGTCACGTGATCTCACAAGGTGAACTTTATAGCTTTAGCTTTCTGCTATCAGGCGATTGGAGCGCTATTGCCAAAATAGAAACAAAGCTCAATGCCTTGGGACGAAAATTTCCGCTGCAGATTTTTTTAAAACGAACCAATCTCATTAACCCCGAAAAACCCAGTTTGCCTTATGTGTTATATCTGGTTTCACAAGATGATCCTAACGCTTTTGATCAACTGATGCGATTTTTGCATCAACATGCCGTGACAGTGACAGAAGTTTTTATTGATGCCTATAAAACTAAAAATACACAAGTTGCCATGCTGACGATCACTGTTAAAATTCAACTGGCTGCTGATTTATCGCTCTCAGATTGGCGAGAGCGCTTTATGTTATTTTGTGATGATATGAATTTTGATGCCATTATGGAGCCCGAAAAACCTTGAGGAGGAATGTAAATACGATGGCAAAATCTAAATCATCTATAAAGCGCCTATATGTTATAGATACCAATGTATTGATGCATGATCCTTCCTGTCTGTTGCGCTTCCACGAACATGATATATTTTTACCCATGGTGGTATTGGAAGAATTGGATTTACACAAAAAAGGCTTGACTGAAACCGCACAAAACGTTCGGCAATCCAGTCGATTCTTGGACGAATTAATCTATAACAAATCTCATGATGAAATTATCCAGGGGCTAAAATTACCCTCCAGTGGACGAATATTTTTTCAAACACATGAAATCAGTGCAAAACTCACCAACCTATTACCTGGCAGCAAAGCAGATAATACTATCTTGGATGTCACACTTTCGCTCCAACAGGAACATCGAACAGCCAGCGTTATCTTAGTGACAAAAGATATAAATCTACGCGTAAAAGCCAGCATCATTGGTATTCGTGCAGAAGACTATTATAGCGATAGAGTATTAGAAGATATTGCTTTTCTCCGCACAGGCATACATCAATTACCCAGTGATTTTTGGGAATCACACAGTAAAAATTTAGAATCCTGGAAAGAAGAAGGCAAGACTTTTTATAAGATCACAGGATCAGACATGTCTGATTGGTGTCCAAATGATTGTCTTTATCTGGATGGCGATCAGCCTTTCACAGCATTGGTCAGAGAAATCAAAGAAAAATATGCTGTGATAGAATATGCGCGCGATTATCAGCATTATAAACATAATGTCTGGGGCATTATGGCCCGAAATCGCGAACAGAATTTTGCTTTAAATCTCCTAATGGATCCGGATATTGATTTTGTGACTTTACAAGGCATGGCTGGGACAGGCAAAACTTTATTGACTCTCGCATCAGGGCTCGCACAAACTTTAGACCATGCACGTTATAGAGAAATTCTTATGACACGTGTGACAGTGCCACTAGGCGAAGATATAGGTTTTCTGCCAGGCACTGAGGAAGAAAAGATGACACCATGGATGGGTGCACTAATGGATAATCTCGAAGTTTTACATAGCTCAGATTCCAAGACGCCATGGGAGCAAAGCGCCACACAGGATTTACTCACTCACCGCATCAAAATCCGCTCGTTGAATTTTATGCGTGGGCGAACTTTTTTAAATAAATATTTGATTATAGACGAAGCGCAGAATTTAACATCCAAACAAATGAAGACTTTACTCACCCGCGCAGGACCCGGCACAAAAATCGTCTGCTTAGGTGATCTTAAACAAATTGACACACCGTATCTGACGGAAAATACATCTGGATTAACTTATGCTATTGACCGCTTTAAAGACTGGAAACACAGCGCACATATTACATTATCCCATGGCGAACGCTCTCGTCTTGCCGATTTTGCCGCAGAGAATTTGTAACAGGAATTATAAAATCTTAAAGTTTTGCTGTATAATGCCCAAATTTTAAAATTGGGAAAATAATCGATATGAATGAACAAAATGAAACAGTGAATTATCAGGACTGGTACCAACCCAGCAGATGTCGTCCTCTTATACGGTTAGCCAGCATAGATGCTGGCTGGAAATATTTTGATTTTTTTGAGATCAATGAGCGCTCAAGTATAAATGATTTTATAGCACACTTACGGGATTTTGTGCAGACAAGCAATTCTTTGAAAGAACCTGCATTCTTTGTCAGCTTAGAACCCGAAACCGATAATCAATATATTTTCGGATTGGTGATTAACAAAAAACTATTACTCATCAATCCTTTAGGAATTACTGAATTTAGCATCAAAATAATGAATGCTGATCTTAAAGAAAATAAAATAATAACGAACTTATTTCTATCCAACTATTGCTTACAAAAAAGTCATTATGGAAGCGCTCTTCTTATTATCATGGAGTTAGCGTTTAATATTCTGAAAAACTTTGATCAAAAAAAAATTGTAGCTTTTTTTGAGCAGCAAGCAAAAAAAAGTAAAGTAAAAGAATATAATTCTTTACTCTATCGCAGTTTTGACATAAAAGAATTATTGCCAGATACGCTTAAACCATTGATGAATACAGAACTAACAGAGAAGAGCTATCAAGATATAGTTTACGGTATTCATCAAGGACATTGTATAAGACAATCACAAAGATATGATTCTCCAAAAATACCAAAACCTGAGGTTATTCCCAATAGGAAAGAAAAAAGAGAAGCAACTGATGAGAATTCAAATCCACAACCAAAGAAAAGACGCAAAATCGCTCTCCAACCTCAACCATTACAACCTCAACCATTACAACCTCAACCGCATCACACTCAAATCAGACACACTTCTCAGTTTTTTAAACCTACCAATAGTAGGAGTATTGGACAGATGAATCTCAATCCTACAACTACGCCGTCGACTCAAAATTTACAAAAAAATAACTCTCTATCGGGATCATGATTGCCCATGCGGTGAATAACGACCATATTCACCGCATTATATGCGGAGATTATCCTTGCGTATGCGGCGAATAAGGGTTATAATCACCGCATGATATGCGGAGATTAAGATGTATATTCATCAACATAAAGCCTGGCCAAATCTGACGTGGGATAACGCAAAATTGGCTAAACTACTTGCTGAAGTACATCATCTTCAGGGGCGATTGCTAGGACGCATGGATAGTTTGGGTTTTCAGCTGCGGGAATCAGCAGCGCTTCAAATTTTAACTCAGGATGTATTGAAAACCAGCGAAATTGAAGGCGAAAAGCTGGATACTGACCAAGTACGCTCTTCACTTGCCCGGCGATTAGGCATAGACATTGGCGCCGTACTTCCAGCTGCTCGCAATGTAGAAGGCATTGTAGAGATCATGTTAGATGCCGCACACAACCATGAAAATCCTCTCACAAAAGAGCGACTTTTAGCCTGGCATGCGGCATTATTTCCTACCGGCAGAAGCGGTATGCAATTTATCACGGTTGGCGGATGGCGCACTAAGGCGAGCGGCTCTATGCAAGTGGTATCTGGCCCTTATGGGCGCGAGAAAGTTCATTACGAAGCGCCGACTGATGATCGACTCAACAAAGAAATGGCCCAATTTATCAAATGGTTTAATGCTCAATCAGAAACTGATTTGATCATTAAATCCGCATTGGCACATTTCTGGTTTGTGACAATTCACCCATTTGACGATGGAAATGGACGAATTGCTCGCGCAATTGCAGACATGGTTTTAGCTCGCTCAGAAAAAAGCCAACAACGTTTTTATAGCATGTCTTCGCAAATTCAACACGAACAAAAAGCTTATTATCATATCTTGGAACGCTGCCAAAAAGGACCATTGGATATTACACCCTGGATGGAATGGTTTCTAAATTGCTTGAAAAATGCCATTACTGCATCAGAAGAAATATTACAAACCGTACTGACAAAAGCACAATTTTGGTCTCTACATACCGGCGAATCATTTAATCCACGCCAACACGCTATGATCAATCGATTATTAGATGGCTTTGTGGGAAAACTCAATTCCTCCAAATGGGCAAAGCTTGCAAAATGCTCGCAAGATACTGCGTTGAGAGATATCAATGAATTATTAGAACGAAAGATTCTCATTAAAGAAAATGCTGGCGGCAGAAGTACAAGCTATAAACTTTATCTTTTATAATACGGGCAGACACGCAGGTCTGCCCCTACGTAGAATTAGGATACCCTTTTAAAAAACCCGCCGGCGGCGTCTTTGAAAAATTCGATATTAATCAATTTGGCCTGGCCGTCAGTGTCAACAACAAATCGAACTTTGTCATTGCCGCTATCTAAATCATCGCCTGCACCTGCCCAGTGTAAACGAAAAATATCGCGGAATAATGGCTCGATATCCATGCGAGTCTTATTGGGTCCAATGATCATATACAATTTTTTGCCGTCTGCTTTGATATCAATATTGCCATAGACAGGATTGTTGTAAATCCCCACATAATTTTCTAAAGGCAATGAAGTCGACTCGCCTGCAGATACAGTTTTTTCGCGCTTTGTAATAGATAAATTTTCTTCCTGAGATAACTGGGCAGTATTTTTTTGAGCCTGGAGCTGAGATTTTAGCATTCTGGCACTCCAGTCCTGATTAGGATTGCCCATGACCATATCTAAAAATTCCATCGCCACAGCATCAGGCATTTGTGTTGACTGTAAGTTAGATAAAACAACAATACCTATTTTCTGATCAGGCGAAAATGCGATTACCGCTTTATGTCCAAGAGATGCACCATTGTGCCATATAATTGGCGATGGGTTATTTTGTGTATAAACCCAACCCAGACCATAGAAACTCCAACGACCGCCCATTTCTTTAACAATAGTTTTTGGCGACCACATATAATGGAGATTATCTGGACTGATAATTTGCTTGTCTTTAAACTTGCCATTATTGAGCATCAATATAAGATAATTCGCCATGTCTTTGATATTGGAATTAATCCCGCCGCCTGGACCCATGGTATAGATAAATTCCTTGCCTTCGTAATTAGGCGCTAATGCAACGACTTTGCCATTTTGAGTTTGATGTAATGCAGCGTGATCTGGAGCGCTATCAAGAGCAGCGCTGGTGGTTGTACTACTTTTCATCTCCAACGGCCCAAAGATATTTTCATTTAATAAAGTCGTCCAATCTTTATGGGTGATATTTTGCATCACTCTGCTGGCAGCCACAAAAAATATATTCTGATAAGCAAATTCAGATCGAAAGCTAGCCTCTGGCTTATAATATCTCAGCGCATTTAAAATTTGATCTGCGGAATAGCCTAATATAGCTTGAGTATCACCAATATGTGCCGGCAATCCACTGTCTTGTGCAAACAAATCCTGAAACATAAATTCGCGCGTCACGACTGGATCACTCGTGATAAATCCGGGATAATAATCTATCACCTCATCTTTCCATTTTATTTTGCCTTGATCGACCAAAACAGCCCCTAATGCTGCTGTGAATGATTTAGATATAGACCCTATTTGGAATACTGTATTAACATCAACCGGCTCTTGTGTGCCAATTTTTTTCACACCAAAGCTTTTAATATAAACGACTTTATCGCCTTGGACGATGACTATGGACATACCAGGCACTTGCCAATCTTTCATTGATTTTTGAGCATATTGCTCAAATTGAGGCAGTATTTTATCTAATTTTGCTTTATCTAAATCCTCTGCTGCAAAGCTAGAGGTTATAAATAATAATCCCATTAATATCAACATCGTTTTTTTAAACATGCCTATATTTACTCCTGTAATTTCTCTGTACATGACAAAATATTGCAAAAGATAACCGTAGGGGCGCTGCTTGCCAATGGTATTCGGTTAAGCCCACAATCTGTCTTTTCACCTCTCCGAAGGGAGAGGTCGACCAGGCGAAGCCTGGGCGGGTGAGGGGAAATAAATTTATACAATCAATTTTTATTTGCTGAATTTACGTCAAATATATTTTTACTCAAGTAAAATAATGAAAAACAAATTTTATTTTATTCCCCTCACCCGCCGCTACGCGGCGGCCTCTCCCTCCGGAGAGGCGAAAAACCACAACATTTAGACTTGTGGGTAATAACTTAGCTTAACCGAATGCCATTGGCAAGCAGCGCCCCTACTTCTCAAACACATAAGTACCCGGCGCATCACAAATAGTATGACTAAACTTTGGAGGATTTATTTTTTCTTCTGAACCGTGACTTCCAAGCCATTTTTCCCATTCAGGCCACCAAGAATCTTTGTAATGTGGCGCTTTTTCCAGCCAGGATTCTGAATTAATATGCTTCTCTCCGTGTTTATAGGTCATCATCTGGAAATTTCTATGTTTATGTCCAGGCTCACTGACAATACCTGCATTGTGCCCACCGCTGGTTAACACAAATGTCAGATCTGTTTTTGTAAATAAATGTATCTTATAGACAGACTTCCAAGGCGCGACATGATCAGTCAAAGTACTCACTGCAAAAATGGGAATATTAATATCAGGCAATGCGACTTTTTTATGCCCTACTTTAAAATTGCCTTGGACTAAATCATTATTGAGAAATAAACTTCGCAGATATTCTGAGTGCATCTTATAAGGCAAACGTGTCGTGTCATAATCCCAGGCCATGAGATCATTTAGCGTGTTGGGTTTTCCTAATAAATAACTGCTGATCACACGCGACCAGATAAGATCTATAGATCGCAGCATACTGAATGCACCCGCCATTTGCGCGCCATCTAAATATCCTTTTTCCCACATGATATCTTCAAGATAGCTGACCTGACTTTCATCAGTAAATAATAGTAATTCGCCCGCTTCTTTAAAATCGACCTGGGCTGCAAATAAAGTAATGCTCTTGAGTCTTTCATCTGATTTGCCTGCCATTGCGGCAGCTGCAATCATCAACAAAGTACCACCGATACAATATCCTACAGTATGGATTTTTTTCTCTGGAATAATATGATTAATGGTTTTAATGGCATCCATGATGCCAAAATTGATATAATCCTCCAAGCCTAAATCTCTCTCTTCACTACTGGGATTTTTCCATGAAATCATAAACACCGTATGACCTTGGTCGACCAAATATTTAACCAAAGAATTGTGCACAGATAAATCCAAAATATAATATTTCATAATCCAGGCAGGAATAATCAAAATGGGTTCTGCATAAACTTGAGATGTGACAGGCGTATATTGGATTAATTCTATCAAATGATTACGATAAACCACTTTGCCTGGTGTTATAGCCAGATTAACGCCTACTTTATATTCTTCAGTCCCTGATGGCGGCAAGTTGTTTATATGATGAGAAATATCCTCTATAAAATTTTCAAAGCCTCTGACAAAATTAAGGCCCCCTTCTTTTGAAGTGGCCGCTATCACTTCTGGATTGGTGAAAGGAAAATTCGAAGGTGAAAAAATATCCAGGAATTGCCGTCCGGAAAAATTAACCACAGATTTATGGTGTTTGGAAACTCCGCCAATTCCCTTTGACGCTTCATTCCAAAGTCTTTCATATAACAAAAAAGCTTGAGAATAAAAATTAAATGGATATTCATTCCATAGTTCACTTTTGAATCTTTTGTCTTCCGGACGGCATTTCACACAGGGCTTGCATCCTCCATGACTACAGTAGTTTTGAAAATATTGCATGAGCTTTAGAGCCTTATCACCTGCTTTTTCAGCAATATCCACTTGTTTGGCGGGAGACATAGCAAGATGCGCAAGCCAGTCTAATAATGCAAGACTATAGGATGCGGGAGACAACCAGCCTGTAAACTGACCCAGCCATGCATGTAACAAACGATCAAATTCCTGATTTTTATACGCAACTCCATCCATAGTTTTTCCTTCATGAATTGAATATCATCTAAGTATCAGATGATTGACAATAAGTTTCCCGTATAAAAAACGTCGCAATCAATGCGACAAACATGGCAAGCGGCATAATCCACATCGCTTGGCGATAATCTGAAGCGCTATATATATGCATGTGATCAACAATTTTAAAATCACCCGCTCTATCCATGATATAACCAAATAATGGCGGGAAAATAGCGCCGCCCGATAATGTTGTAAACGATACAACACTCACAGAAGTCGCTGTCAGTATTCTGGAATTACTCTCAGCAACTAATGGATAACTAATAATTTGCGTGCTGCTGATGACGCCTAACAGAAAAAATAAAACAGAATAGACAACTAACGACGCTTGCATATAAATAATACACAGCATTAAACCCATAGAGATAATCGCGCCTAATTGCATTGGCAATTTACGACGACGCAATAAATCCGATATCCATCCTGCCAACGGCGAACCGAATACCGTGCCGAAAAAAATCATCATCGGCGGATATGATGCCTGCAATGCCGACATGTGCTTGACTTGTTGGAGATAAAGACTGCCAAATCCAAGACCACCAATCAAAAATATGGGCAAATTCACAAAACAAGTATATAACCCACACAACCAATTGCGTATTTTTCCATATGAAGCACGCATGGCGCCCCAATATCCAAATTTGTCCAACTCTGCCCGATCTTTATGCTGTTGATCAGCTTTTTCTGGCGGATAATCTTTTACAACAATAAAAATAATAATCCAAAAAATCAATCCTACTGTCCCATCAACCATCACTGCATGGCGCCAATTACCCATATAATGAATTAACAAAGTCAATGGCGTTTGCGCAATCGTACCGCCCAGCATAGCCATCGTGACCACTAATCCTGAAATCAATGCTAGTTTTTCATTGGCAAACCAACGTGACGCAATACGGATACAACTTAAGAAACAAAAAGCGCTGCCAACACCCGTAAAAAATCGGCTCACACCCGCCATCCAATACACTGGCGCTAACGCAAACAGGAAAGTACCCAAAACACAAATCATTAATGCTGTCAGGATAACTTTGCGCGTTGAAACTCTATCCAGAATCTGACCTGCGGGCAGTAAGAATAATATCGTCGAATAAAAATACGCTGCCGAAAGATTACCCAAATGTGTCGCATCTATCGAAAAAGTCTGCATCAAACTCGGCGCAAGCGAGCCGATCATGTTCATCTGGATAAATTCGTAAAAGAAAAATAACGCCGCTGATAAAACGACGATCCAGGGCATCCACTTAGTTTGGGTGGTCTTTTGCATATGTCTCTCGAATAAAAAATGAAGCGATTAAGCCGACAGCCAATACGCCGACCAGTAACAACATAGAGTGATAATATGTTTGGGCACTGTAGACATGTGCACCATTTAGCATTTTTCCATCCCAGCTTTTATCCATCAATCGACCGAAAAGAGGTTCAAATACCAACGGCGCTCCCATAATCAGGGCAGCTGACAATCCCATTGCGGTACTGGTCATCATTTTGGGATTACTTTCTGCAATCACAGGATAGCCTATCGTCTGTGCTGCAGTAAAAAACCCCAGTCCAAAAAATAACACCAATAAAGCTGTCAGAGATAAATCAGGCATATACACTATTGCCAGCATGGACGGCAGGGAAATCACCGCAAAAATTATCATGGGTAATTTACGAAGCGCGATATAATCTGAAAGTGCACCAATCAATGGACAGCCGACCATGGAGCCAAAAAATATCATACTGGTCACATAGGAAGCCTGCATGAGCGTCAGATGGTGAACTGTCGTGAGATATAAACTTCCCCACAATCCGCCCAGCAACATCAGCGGCACATTAAGAAAACTGGTATAAAATCCGCAAAACCAGTTTTGAGGATTGCGCAATGCGGCTTTTATGCTGTGTTTAATACCCAATGTTTTGAGCTGCTTTTTTTGAGCCGCAAATATTGCCTCTGTGCCCGGCGGACAATCCCGCACAATCATAAAAATAATGCCAATAATCACCAAACCCAGCGCTGCAACAGCTTCAAGCGCTTCACGCCATCCTAATTTTGTAATCAGCCATGTCAACGGGGTTTGTGCCATCATACCGCCGAGAAAGGCCATCGTCACAATCAGACCGACAACCAGCGCCATCAATCTGGCGGGAAACCAGCGCGAAGCAATACGTACACAACCCAACAGACAAAACGCAGCGCCAAAGCCTGCTGCAAAATGGCAGATGGCAATGAGCCAAATGGCATGTGAAA
>Ga0207080_1120_pt3 | contig 13710 bp, 17 predicted proteins | sample Alteio_BWMinHeat_58_FD_153532 | JGI IMG/M metagenome (GOLD analysis project Ga0207080, IMG submission 153532) | Enriched cells from forest soil in Barre Woods Harvard Forest LTER site, Petersham, Massachusetts, United States -... | ecosystem: Environmental > Terrestrial > Soil > Temperate forest >...
CTGTTCGGCCGGATTGAACGGCAGGATCGCTTGCAAGCGCATCAGCGCATAGAGGATGAAGAATCCACCCACGTGGAACAACAGCATGGCGACCGTGTAAGTCAGCCAGTGCTGCTCGTGCTTCTCGTCAATGCCGCCGAGCCGGTACAGCACCGTCTCGACCGGGCGCAGCACCGGAGACAGGAATGTCCGCTCGCCGTTGAAGACGCGCGTCATGTAAGCGCCGAGCAACGGCGTTAGCGCGACGATGATCGCGCAATACAGGAGAATCTGAATCCAACCAATTGCGGTCATGACACGCGTCCTTAAAAGCGTTCGGGGCGCAGCAGTGCGTAGGTCAGGTAGATGAGCAGCCCCGCGGTCACGAGGCTGGCGAGCGAATAGTCGATGGTCATGGTGTTGTTCTCACAGACGCTCACAGACGACGGCGTAGCCGATCGTCAGCGCAAACAGGCCGAGGGCAAGTCCTGACAAGATGAGGTCGAACATGGGTTGCTCCCTTTCGAATGGGTCGGAGCAAGCCTGCAGATAGGAGGATGAAGATAAGGAAGCGATGGGAATTGCAGTTGCGACACATCAAGAAGAAATAAAGATCACTTTTGCCCGTCTGCTCCACCCGGGGGACATCGCTCCGGGGAGGCGGAACCGACAGCCGCGGCAGCCGTTAAGTCTGTATGTCACCTCGCGATGACAGACCCGAGCGCAACTTTACCGAGCCGGTTGATATGCAGGCCGAATATCGGGAGTGTTGCGCGTCATTTGAGCAGGACCTTACAACCCCGCAGGACAATCGCGATTGATTGTTGAAGCCCTCACCTGCGCCAAGTCCGCCGTATGACGGTGTTCAAGGGAGTGTCCGTGTCGCCGCCGCTGATCGTCAATATTCCCCACCGACTCGGCAAGGATGAGGCGCTGGGCCGCATCAAGGCCGGAATCGGCCGGGCCCACAATGAGTTTGCGCGTTTCCTGACGGTTGAGGAGGAGACATGGACGGGCGACCGCCTGAACTTCCGCGTCAAATCGCTCGGCCAACGGGCAACGGGCACCATCGAAGTGCGCGACGATCATGTGCGGCTTGAAGTCACGTTGCCCTGGTTGCTCGCGCGTTTCGCCCATGCCGCGCAACGGGTGATCGGACAGAAGGGCCAACTCATGTTGGAAAAAAAGTAATTTTTCGCAGGCGGCGGCTGCGACCGCGATTGCGCCGAGCAATTCCTTTTACATAAATGAGTTTCCTTGATATTGGGCATAAACAGTGACAATTATTGTTTTAGCCTTTCGGGGTGGAGTTTGGAGCATCTCCAATGCCGCTGCAGCGAGGTGAGGTACGGGGATATGAATTCAATCGGATGGTCGTTGAGTTCACGATGCTCAATCAAGGCAAAATTATTCTGTGTACGATCAGTACCGCGGCGATGGACGATCTTGAAGGTGCGCGCAACGTGAAATCAGATCAGCGCGTAGATCAGTTCATGCGGCTGCGCGAAGTAATTGAAGAGCGAGCATCGCGCAAGTTCTTCGAAGAGCAGGCCCAGGGCGATCGCCCCGTGGCATTGCGATCTAATGATTTCTTTAGGTAATCGTTACCTACCATCGTCAAGGCTTTTTCAGCGGACCGTCCCGCGGTAATCAGGCTCAATTTCTGCTTTGGGTCACAACCACAGGGATATTCCGTAATCTATCATTCAACGAACCGGACGGCCGACGTTTTATTTTGGGGTGATCCCGGCCGCTTTGATAAGCCGCTCATTGGAAGCGAGCTCGCCGGCAACGAACCTATTCATTTGCTCAGGGCTCATCGGCATCGGATCGACGGCGAGCTTTTTCAATTTGGCCTGCATTTCTTGGCTCGCCAACACCTTCGTCGCAGCGGAATGGAATTTGTCGACAATCTCGCGCGGCGTCTTGGCCGGCATAAATACGGCGTACCAAACGATGGTAGTGGCGTCCTTGTAGCCCAGGTCGATGGGCGTGGGCACTTCGGGCAGATCGGAGGCGCGCGTCGGCGTTGAGACCATCAACGGAATCGCGCGACCGTCCCGGATCAGCGGCAGAGCGGTCGAAATCGGAGTGAACAGAAAATCGATGCGGCCGCCGAGCAAATCGGTCAATGCCTCGGCGCCACCTTTATATGGCACATGGGTGGCCTCGATGCCGGCGGCGAGCTTAAGCCGCTCGCCGCAAATATGCGTGGCTGTGCCAAGGCCGGCCGAACCGAAATTCATGCTGCCCGGCTTAGCTTTCGCCGCGGCGACGAAGTCCGTCATCGTTTTCCAGCCGCGCGATGGCAGCACCAGCATCACATTGGCGTTCTGCCCAATCATCAGGACGCCGGAAAGGTCGCGTTTCAGGTCAAAGGGAAAATTCGGTACGATGAAGGGGGCGATGGCATGCGCCGAGGAATTGGCGAGTATAGTGTAGCCATCCGGGTTAGCCCGCACGACTTCGCCAATACCCAGCGTGCCGCCAGCACCGCCCTTGTTCTCGACGATGATCTGCTGGCCGAGTTCTGCGGACAGCGCGTCAAACACAGTGCGCGGGATAACGTCGGTAGCGCTGCCAGCGCCGAACGGAATGAAGGCTTTGATCGGCCGGTCGGGCCACGCTTGCGCGGGCATAGAAGCGATAGCAACAACCAGCGCGGCCAATGCTGCACGGGAAACTAAGCTCATCGTGCCCCTTCTTTCGCCAATCGCAGCGCCAACTAGCTCCATGGAATACCGCCTTCTTTTTTCAAACAGCGAGACTTGAAAAAGCGTTGGTGCTTTGGACATTGTCGCGAACTCCGATGTCGGCCGCCACTCTGGCGGAAAAGTCCGAACTTCCGCGCCGGGTCATCTTTTCTATCCAAACAGTGCCGACGCGATGTCCGCTCTTAAGCCATAAGCGGACATCCTTCGCAGCCAGCGGTATGTACGCCACGCAAATGCCGTTTAAATACCGTCGTCAGGAAGATCATTAAGAGCGAGAGCCTTAGCCTTTTTAATCTCGGCTTGCACGAAACCCTCAGGGTGCAGTCCGGTCTCAACGCCGAGTTCTTTGCATTCTGCGTAAATGTTTTCAATCGCTTCCTCAGATAACTGCCGATTAGAACCCCGCACTACCAAAACGGTTATAATCGGCAAATTATGTCGAACGCAGTAGCCGATTACTCGAGCGAGGCTTTGGTCAATAATTTGCTGAGTAGCGTTGCCTATCCAACGATCATCCAGACGAAACGACCGCCACAACTCTCCATACGTGAGAAATCCATCGACGGACTGTCGAGCAAGTTCAATAATCTTTGCAGCGACCTCGCGAGGCCCAAAGGGACCCGAAATTCGTCGACGTTGTTCAAGTAAAATCTCGCTTAAACTATATTTTCGCCCTCAGTCTTTTTGGCGGCTCGATAGTTAGTCGCAAAGATCTCAAGTTGCTCATCTGTCAGGTCTTTAATCGCCATGATTAACCTCAACTCATCCGTCCCGTGATTACGGGACCGCCGGCGTTGTTACGTATTGAGCAAAGCTTCTGCTTAAAAATTTGAACCCTGCAAGACCAAACCTCCAGTATTTGGAGCGCTGCCGCTGTCGATTGGCGAGCCGGCCGATGGCATCGGGGCATTTGCCGGCCCGCCGTTCGATCCAAACGATATCGCTGCCCATCTTGCGGTCTGGAAAATCCATCGCTGACCAGCCTGGGCGATCTTTTCGCACTGCACAATAAAAAATCAAAGTGCCTCTAAATTCGGCGCCCGGAACTGCTCGATTTGACATAGATCACTAAGTATTTGATTTTACTGTTATTTCTATAAAAGATGGAACTGGCACAAAGTTCGCAATGAGATGAGCAAGCGCGCCTTGAGCGCTCAAGTCCATCGTTGGACTGACAGCAATGCCGCTGTTCAGGGGAGATACGCGCAATCGCGCACCTCAGGCTGCGGCTTTTTTGTTGGTGCGAGGGAAAAGGAAGACAGCGGCAAAAAGGGGAAACGATGGACGGCATATCGACCGGGGTCACACCAAAAGGAAATATCCGATGAGCAAGCTTAACACGACATGGATTTCAGACTGGAACCCAGAAAATGAGGAGTACTGGAAGTCCAAGGGCCAGACTGTCGCCAAACGAAATCTCATCTGGTCGATCGTTGCCGAGCATATCGGTTTTTCGGTCTGGCTGATCTGGAGCATCGTCGCAACCAAACTGCCGCAGGCTGGTTTTCACTACACGACTGACCAATTGTTTCAGCTGGTGGCGCTGCCCGGACTGATCGGCTCGCTCATGCGATTCCCCTATACATTTGCGGTTACGGCTTTTGGCGGCCGTAACTGGACGATCTTCAGTGCGACGGTGCTGTTCATTCCGACAATCGCGCTCGCCTATTTCGTGACTCAGCCTGACACACCGTTCTGGTTGATGCTGGTAGTGGCCGCAACGGCCGGTCTCGGCGGCGGCAACTTCGCATCGAGCATGGCCAATATTTCCTTCTTCTTTCCGGATCGCATGAAAGGCTGGGCGCTGGGCTTGAACGCGGCCGGCGGGAATATCGGTGTCAGCAGCGTACAGTTGTTGACGCCGATTCTGATGGGGGTCGGCCTTGTCAATCTCTACCAGGCAACGCCGGGCCCGGGAGGAACCTATCTCCAGAACGCGGGGCTGATGTGGTTGCTTCCGCTGATCATTGCGGTGGTCGGCGCGTACCTCTTCATGAACAATCTCACGTCGGCACGCTCCACGTTCAAAGATCAACTGGCCATCGTTGGTCGCAAACATACCTGGATCATGTCTTACATCTACATCGGAACCTTCGGTTCTTTCATCGGTTACTCGGCCGCGTTTCCACTGCTGATAAAGACCCAATTCCCTGCGGTCACGGTGGCCATCGCGTTTCTGGGACCGCTTCTGGGTTCGCTCTCGCGTCCGTTCGGCGGCCTGCTTGCCGACAAAGTCGGCGGCGCGATCGTGACGTTCTGGAATTTCATCGCCATGGGCGCGGCTACGGTCGGTGTCATGTATTTCGTGGAGATCAAGGAGTTTGCCGGGTTCCTGGCGATGTTCCTCATCCTTTTCGTAACGACCGGTATCGGCAACGGTTCGACTTATCGGATGATTCCGTCGATCTTCCGTGAGCAGAAACTTCGGGAAGCGAAGGGCTCAGGCGACGCCGCCCGGACGCTCGCCGTGAATGCTGCCAGAATAGAAAGCGCCGCCGCGCTCGGATTCATTGGTGCAATCGGCGCCTGCGGCGGCTACTTGATCCCGCGCGGCTTCGGCGCGTCAATTGCCGCCACCGGTGGCCCGCATTTGGCGCTGGAAATCTACCTGGCGTTCTATGCGACCTGCCTCGCACTCACCTGGTGGTTCTACCTGCGCAAGAGCTTCCTTTCGCCGAGCGCCGAAGCGCGTGTGTGACATCGACGTGCCACGACAATCTGCGGCTCGCGGTGGACGAGGTATTTGCTGCCTCGAAACTGCAAGCCGATCGGCATAAGCGGGCGCTGATGGAGGTCGCAGATGAGCGAGCCGCTCGTCATCGTCGGTAACGGGATGGCCGCGATGCGGCTGGTCGACGAGCTGAGCCATTCAGCCCCAGCGTCACCCTTCGTCCGTTGTTGGTCCAAATAGGCGACAAAACCCGGCGCGTTCGGTTTGTCCGCGAAGTGCCACTTCCGGACTCATGCACCGCACAAGAATTGCGGAGGACTTGTCTTCAAAAAATCCGTCGCGCTAAACTAACATTGAACTTGGATCGCTCGCTGTGAGTCGACCAAATGGCCAATTGGACGCATATAGGGCCTGCAGTGATCGCCGCTTTCTTGGCGTCGCTGCTGGACTCTGTCGAAGCCCTGACCACCGTCCTTGCCGTGGGAACGGTCAGGGGATGGCGCCCGGCTTTCATTGGCGCCGGGGCGGCAATGCTCGTATTAGCTTTGCTCGTCGCGACACTAGGACCTGCCTTAAGCCTCGTTCCGATCTCGGTTCTTCAAGTGACAATTGGGATGTTGCTGCTGTTGTTCGGAATGCGCTGGCTTCGGGAAGCGATTCTTCGCTCCGCTGGCGTGATAGCCGTGCATGATGAAGCCGCAGCATTTGCAAAGGCAACGACTTTGCTAGGCAGAAAAAGAAAAAGCGTCGTTGCGACATGGGATAAAGTCGCGATTGCAACCACGTTCGAGGCGGTAATGCTCGAAGGGCTGGAGGTCGTTTTCGTTGTGATCGCGATCGGCTCCGTCGGAAACACGCTCATACCTGCGACCATCGGGGCAGCTGCCGCTTGCGTCTTGGTGATGATCGTCGGGTTTGCTTTGTATCGCCCCTTGGCTCGGGTTCCAGCGAACTTTTTGAAGTTCACAGTTGGCGTGCTCGTGTCCGCATTCGCAATCTTCTGGCTCGGCGAAGGACTTGGGTTCAGTTGGCCCGGTACGGATACGGCCATATTGGGTATAATCGTGATCCTCATCGCGGTGGCCGTGGGAGCGGTCCGCCTCGTTCGTTCCAGTGGTCGGGCTCCTGCGCGCAAGGCCAACCGGACATGAATCTTATCGTCAGGGCTTTCAAGCAATTAGTCGGTCTCTTCGTTGAAGATGGCACACTCGCTCTCCTGCTGATTATCTGGGTCGGTATTGCCGCGTTGGCGCTCCCCCGCGTGCCTATCAATAGCTCCTGGGATGCCGTGATCCTGTTTGCAGGATGCGTGGCAATTCTCGTCGAGAACGTAGCTCGCGCAGGTCGGCGCGACTGAGAGCTCTTGGCCGGACCGAGTTTTTGGACCGCCTCCAATTGAGGGGCTAGCTTTCCTCAGGTCCGCTTCGGGTCAAACGCTCATGCACCGCAGCAAACAGCATTGTTATTCGATCATCTCGTCAGCGCGGGCAAGCAGGTTCTGAGACTCCTAATGGTCATGCTGCTCAGAAGACGCGGGATGGCAACTTCGGATTTAATACCTTGCGGGCGCTTTCCGCACCGCTCACCGGCAGACCCTTGGGATCAAGTAGCCCGACCTGCACCAGGACGCCGGCCTGATCCCAATAGATGTGCTCATGTGAAATTTTGTCGTCCTTGAAGCCGACCACGACAGCGACGGCCATCTCAACTGGCTTTCCGGTGGGCTTAACACCGGGCAAGAGCCAATCAATCTCCGTTGTGTGCGTGAAGCTAATGAAGATCTCATCGACAATTTGATTGTCGCCAACGGTGCTGGAAACATTCGTCATTTTAACGTCCGGCGGAAAGAATTTGCCCACCAGATGGTCCCGGTAAAAGTTGCGCACGCCCTCGCGGCCGACGCCGCCGGCCATGGTCGGCACGTGATTGAGATGGGGATCGGCCGACATCGTGGCCATCGTCGTGTCCAAATCGCCAGCCAGTTCTGCGCCCACATGCTTTTGGAACGTATCGATCATCACTTGTTTTGACATCGGGCTATTTCCTTGAGCTGAAGCATTGAATTTAAATAGACCAGTGAGGGCGGAGACTGATAACGCCGCGATACCCAGAACGCGTGTGATGAATTTACGCCTGCTCTTCATGATCAGCTTCCAACTATTAATCAGGATTCCCCGGATGACTGCCAATCTCGCGTGAATATTCGCGGTTTTCCGGCCTCCCCACAAGACCGACGCGGGGTGCAGACGGCTACCGACAAGTTGGGCGGCCCGAACGTTGGTCGAGGGGCTAATTTGGAATGGTCCGAACCGGCCTCAGAAACTGAGCGGTCCAATGTCCTGGCGATAACTTCACGCGATGTCCGCTCTTACCCCGAAAGCAGACATTGACGGCTAGTCGTCCGATGTCCGCTTTGTGCCAAGAGCGGACATCTCAAGGACGTTTAACGTCCCGGCAACATGGACAGGAGAACCGTGTCGCGCCGCCAGAAGTGATGATAGAGCGCGGCGACGGCGTGGAGGCCTGCGAGCCAGATCAGCGCATCGCCGAGCCAGCCGTGGATATTGGCTAGCACAAGGCCGAGCTGCTCCGATTGCGGAATCCAGGGTTGAATATCTCCCACGGCAATCAGCGTGAGCGGGTGGCCTTCGAACCACGCGCCAAGAATGGCGGTGACCGGCACTAGGACGAGTAGCGCATAAATCGCCCAATGCCCGAGCCTGGCGCCAAGCTCCATCAAGACCGGCATTTCCGAACTCTTGGGCGGGGGAAAGATCGCCCGCCACCACACGCGAACGAGTGTCAGCGCGAACACGCTCATACCGAGCAACTCATGGAGGCCGCGGCGGAAGTCATTGGCCGGGGAATAGACGCGCATCTCCGAGCCACCGACGCTCGCGACGTAAGCGCCAACCACAAGCAGCACCGTGACCCAGTGAAAAACCTGCGCAGTAGCGCTGTAGCGCTCGACGACAGTGAGTGGCTGAGGGGCATGCATATTCCGTGCACTCCATGTCAAGTCGGGCAGCAGATCCAGGCAGGGCCTGATGTCGCCGGCCGTCATCACATAGTGAGCGCAGGCAAAACCGCTAAACACGTGGACAAAATTTAATGAGACTTTCGATGATCCCCAATTGTATTGAACCGTTGCGGATATCAACTTGGGGCGGCTGGGGGCCTTAGAAACCTAAAGGACCCTACTATGATGACAAGAAAGGCCCTAACGCCGGCGTTGCTCTCGGCACTTCTTATGTCGGCCACCCCTGTGCTGGCCGCTCAGTCAGAGATGCATGCCGCCGCTGCAGGACAAGAAATAAAAGCAGAGCCCGCGAACAAAGCGGACTTGAACGCTTTTTCGCAAGCCAAGGTTTCCATCGCAAGCGCCATTGCGGCTGCTGATAAGCACAGCGGCAAAGGCAAAGTCATTGACGTCAGCTTCGATGCCGGCAATGGCAAACCAATCTACAAAGTTAAAACCTACCAAAATAACTCTGTATGGGAGGGCGTAGTTGACGCGCAGTCCGGCCAAGTCATTGGCGTCGGCAAAACTACGCAACAGGGTCTGCTTGACCAAGAAGATAAAGCCGAACTAGCAGGTCTGCAGCAAGCCACCGCCACACTGGCGCAAGCAGTTGATACCGCTGAAAAGCAACTCTCGGGAAAGGCGATCAGCGCGGGCCTGGAGGAAACAAAAGGCCAGATCGTCTTTGAGGTTATGGTCGTAAAAAACGGATCGGTTCAGAAAATCGTGATTGATCCGAAGACCGGCCAAGTCCTCAGTTAATTGAAAAAGATCCGCGAGGTTTTTGCCTCGCGGATCTTCCCGTCCGCATTAATCTGCGCGTCCGCATTTGGATCAGAAGACATCTCGACCACTAATCTGATTTACGCTTCTTGAAATTGAACTCAAGGGTGACAAGTCTCGCAATCAGCGTCGCCGGGAAAAGTTGACCGATTATGCCTTCTAGATTTGCGAGGCTACGGGTGAAGGGATGTACCGGAACTATGTCGCCGTATCCGGTTGAAGTGAGTGCCACAAAGCTAAAGTAAATTGATTGAGCGGTGCCTGAACCCTCGATGATATTTATTGGTGGCTTGAAAGCATTCGGCACGAAAAGGGCAATCATCAGGTATAGGACGCTAAAGATGAGCGCAATGTGGAGATAAATTACGATTGCCCCCTGCACGCGGTGGAAAGTGATTCGACCGGGCGCGAAAACGGCATGGCCGACAACCGAAGTCAGAACGATAACGAAAACGAGGTTTGCTGCAAGGTTCGCGTAGACCGTCGCCACAGACGGCAATTCTTCTCGTATAAATATAGCCACCCAACTCACAACGATAGAAACTAGTACGGCCGCCAGAGCAAAGCGGTGACGAGAAACTACGGCGCAGCCAGCGACAAGAATCAGCGACACGGCAACGTTGAAAACTCGGAACGAGAACACTCCTAACTCGGAAAGAGGAAGTGCCACGAAAATGGCGAGAATCTCCAGCAGCAAAAGGGCCGATAGGCCCGGTTCCTGAGCCCGCCCCTGCCACTGAACCATGCGTTTGATGGTATTTTTCACGCGCTACGCTCACTCACAGTTCTAATTATACAACGAAAATGAGACGGCCATCGCATGTCCGCTCTGGGTCATTAGCAGATCTGCTGTTGCTTCAATAACGGACAAACGCAGAGACGGTCGGTTTGTCCGCTAAGTGCCAATCACCGACATGAAGCAGCCTAGCGACCGGACTGATGCAAAAACTATTTTGTGAGACGAGCCTGCTGAACGGCCGTCTGAAACAGCGCATTCATTGCGGTGGAGATACCTTGCGTCGGGCTGACTTCAAAATAAAGACCCGGTGATGAACAGGCCTGCATGTTCTTGGCAATCTGGCTGTTGACCGACGGCGCGTAGGGTCCGGCGTTAAATGGGTCGATCCAGCTCATGTACCAGCCGTTAGTCGGCAGCGCCAAATAGGTCGTGTAAAGCACCGCAATCTTGATGCTGCGCTTCTTGAGCGTGTCGCAATAACTGGTCTGCAGCGGCTCCTGGCAGCGCGTGTAAAGTGTTCCGGTCTGCGGGTCTTGACCTGCCGTTATCGGTTGAGAACAGAGCGGCAATCCAAGAGCCCGGTCTGCCACACCATCCGACACAAAAAACACGTATTTGAGCGGCGATCCCGACGTCGAGCCGTCACCCGGATTGGGGATCGCGCTGTTCAAGCCATTGAATACGCCAAAATCGGTATCGGTGTCGCTGGCATAGTTCTGATAGGGCACCGTCATAAGATCAATGCCGTTCGCCGCACCTTTTGCCATCCCCAAATTTGACGTCAGAGATTGAATGGTCGTGAGTCCTTTATTTTGCGCGGACGCGCCGAACGTGTAAATCGCCATCCGAAATTGGTTGGACACGACCTGTGTGGTGGAAGCGGTATCCATCAGCTGTTGCGTAGCTTGCCGAACAACATCGATGCGCGTCGTCACGCCGAGCTTCTTGGCAAGCCCGTAATAGTCCTTCGGCGAAATGTCCATCTGATGACAGGCGAACGCGCATTGATCGGGTGTATTATTCACCATCGTGCTGACATCGGCCGGAGTGGCGCCGACGCCCATCGACGGCGTGTTGTCGAGCAGAAGGTAGAAATCAATATAGGATGGCAACCCCGATGCCGCTGTCGACGAGCCATTGATCTTGATGTTGTTGATGCCTGCGATGCCCATGATGCTGGTGGGCACGATTGCGGTATAGCTGACGACGGCCGTACGACCGGATGAGCTGTCGGTAACCTTCGACGTTACAGTCGACACGCTGCCTCGCTTGAGGCTCGCCGCTTGAGCACTGAAATAGCTGGCGCTGTTTGCCTGCGCGGTAGTAGCGGTCAAACTCATGGCGGTTAGGTTTACGGCCGACAGCGCTGACGCATCGGCAATTGCATCAAGTTGCGCCTTGGCGCGATTTGCCAAACTGTAGTCGACCGTAGCGCCGACCGCACCGATTATAGGCAAGGTGGCGAGAGCAAAGGTGATCGCGACATTGCCGCCTTTACGGCGACAAAAATCCTGTATCCGGCGAAAAGTATGTGAACGTCTTTTGGTCATCGAGCGTCCGTACGCTTGATGCCAAATTACAAATGATTCGGCAAAACACAGCTAACAAGATTGCTAAAAAATACGTCCGGCCGGATATTTTACTCGAAAGTTATATGACCAGAGACGCACGTACGACACTTCGACATCGACCGTTTAGGAGTCCTAATTGCATCTGATGAACAGGATAAATTCAAGATAGCTGCAACGACACCCCCACCACCCACGCATTCGTAATTGCCTAGGTTTTGCCTAGAATTTCCGTTGATCGGGATGGAAGCAGAAACCGGCAACAAACCGAATATCGGTCGAGCGGACATGACGCCCTTGAATGGCGATGTCCGCTTTACCCCCAATAGCGGACATGGATCAGGTCACACTGAATATCCGCTTTGTGCCAATAGCCGACATCACGCCTGTGGTTTGAATTAAAGATGCCGTCAACTGAAGCGGCCAATTAGGCAATGGATGGCGGCTTGGTTGGATGCCGCTTAATTATTTCTCTAATTTCAGTTGTCGTTTTCCCGCGAACCTCATAGCCGCGATGTTCAAGCGCGGCAATTGCCGATCTTTTGAGTCCCGCAATCTCTTCTTGCATTTCCTTGTGCCGCACGGCGCGATCATCGGACATGGAACGTCGTCCTATCTAATAAATCGGCAAATAGACCCCAATAGGCGGCTGCGACCAAGACACAGCACATGATGCACGTGAGCGCCCATGTTGCCCCTATCCTGAATCTGTCAGACATCTGAGCCCCTAGGTAGTTCGTGCCTCGCGTAAATCCGATTGGCGCAATGTCTAGGATCGCTAAGAATTTTTGTCTGTTCAAATTAGGCCACTACGTAATTCAGCCATAATTTTTGTTCTTCTTTGTAATCGGCACGCGTGCGCGAATCGGTGGCGTCTTAGCCATCCGCCCGCACTGATCAGCTTTGTGGCGATACCACGCAGCCAATGACATGGACGGATTTTGCGTCCGTCAGCCTCATGCCGTCTGTGCAATATTGGTCACTTCCGGCTGAGGCGCGGCAAGCCGTTGTCGTGCGGACCTGACGTCCGCTTTACCCCCAATAGCGGACAAATGCGGAAGGGTTGGTTTGTCCGCTAAGTGCCAGAAGCAGACATGCGTTGATTAGATTGGCACGTCTGTTCAGTGGGCTAGGCCGGCGTAGCCCATGCCGCGTTGCCGCACTTCCGCGACCGCTGCGGTCGCGATAAGTGCTGCGTCTGTTTCCCCCGCCTTAATACGACGCTGGACAATATCTCGCAGGAGCAGCGCCGCGCGTGACCTCGCCTCAGCCGTCAATCGCTCGTTGCTGCCAATTTGCGGCCAAGCTTGATTGAACGCCCGATTAAAAAGCTCGATCTGTTGCACAATTCCAGCCAACGCTTCACCCTCAGCACAAAAAGAGAGCCTCCCGAAGTGAGGGAGGCGAAAATTCGAACCGCATCAAGCGGCTTCGCATCAAACTCGCATTTGGGCCACTAATATTCGTTCCGAAATTCGTCGAACTATGGGGCCGTTAATACAACGATGCCTAGCGTCGCAACTATGATGGCAAATCCACCAACGACCTGCAGTATTCCGTGCATTGGGGCGGGCAGCAGGGATTCCGATCTTAAAAGAATTGAAACTCGGACCATTACCGCGAGCCCGATGGTTATCGCAACGACATTGACCCAAGTCATCGGTTCAAAGCCTGCCGAGCAAAACTAGAATCAACACGATAATCAGCACGAGGCCGAGGCCGCCACCGCCGTAGTAGCCGGTCCCGTAAAAGGGACCGCCACCGAGCCCGCTAAAACCTCCAAGCAGCGCGATCACTAAAATGATGAGCAGTATGGTTCCGAGCGACATGGCGGTATTTCCTTTTGCTACCAACTTCCGAACAACACTTCTAGATCCCCCCGCGCGCAGATCGCTACGAGGCTTCACGCGAAGGCAATGTCAGACCCACGATGGTTCCCTTGTTGCTGCTCTCTCGTTCGACCTTGCCGCCGAGCTGTCGCGCAAAGGTCTCGACCAGCCGACCGCCGAGCCCGGAATCGGATCGTCGAGGATCGACCCCTTGCCCATTGTCGGCGACCGTCAGGCGAAGCTCTCCCGAAATGCGCTTTAGCGTCACCGCGACCGTGCCGCTTGTTTCGCTCGGGAACGCATACTTAACGGCATTTGTAACGAGTTCGTTCACGATGAGCCCGAGCGGAATCGCCTGATCGGCTGGCAGGAGTTCGCTCTCGATGTCGGTTTTGAGCGCAATGG
>Ga0207080_1095_pt2 | contig 13691 bp, 12 predicted proteins | sample Alteio_BWMinHeat_58_FD_153532 | JGI IMG/M metagenome (GOLD analysis project Ga0207080, IMG submission 153532) | Enriched cells from forest soil in Barre Woods Harvard Forest LTER site, Petersham, Massachusetts, United States -... | ecosystem: Environmental > Terrestrial > Soil > Temperate forest >...
GTTGAGACGCACGATCTTTCGGGTCGGTTTTCGTTTTGATGAACTGCGCCGGCAGGGGATCGGTAAATTCCCACGGTATGCGCGTAGCCGTTGGAGGGGTCTCAAGTCGACGTTATCGGGGTTGGTATGGCACAATTCCGCGCGCTTCCAGGTTCTAATACGCAAGTCTGGTTCGCCTGACATAGAACAGGTCCTTTTCGTTGCGGCGAGTTCCTATAAGCCACGACCACTTGGATTCCCGACCGTCATTTTCCGTTGTAAAGACTGGCCAATGCTGTCAGCCGGTGATCCTTACTTCGGGTGGCGTGAATTGCTTACGGGCATAACCGAAACCTATGAGGTTCCAGGGGATCATAGTGGGATTTTCAGCGAGCCGAGTGTTACAGTGCTTGCCGAGAAGTTGAGAGATTGCCTTCAGAAGGCAAGACAATCGGAAACACCTTACTTCGATATGAATATTGGCGGAGATTGAAATCTTTATTTAGGCATATCACACCTCAAATTAGTTTCCCATCCCGATATCTTCTTATTTTTTGACCGGTTATTTTCGTTGACGCAATTACGATGCCTCGGGCCTTCCGTTTCCACTATTAGAGAAGCCGGGGTTAAGAATCAAACGGATAAAAGTGCGGGGTTGGTATGTCATTTGATATGAATCGTCTGGCTCGGATTGAATCCAGGAGGAGCACATTCAAGCGGTGCAAATTTTGTGCGGTTCGGTAGACCTTACAGTTTGTTCCGCCAATGCAAAGGACGCGGGAGGTAAAAAATGAATGGCGATATTTTCCGCGCGATTGAGCTGCTAGAGAATGACTGGTATGGCCGGCGAATTCTTGTCATCGGCGATGTCATGCTGGACAAATACATCCATGGAACGGTTGAGCGCATTTCTCCTGAAGCCCCAGTGCCAGTAGTTTGTTGTTCCCATGCTACACACAGCCCTGGCGGGGCTGCGAATGTTGCAATGAACATCGCCAGACTCGGCGCCAAGGCCACAATTATCGGTTTCGTGGGCGAGGATGAAGATGCCAATGCGCTTGACTCGGCCCTGGCCGCAGCCGGAGTCACCTCGGCTGTCCTTTCTCTGCCCGGTTTTCCCACAACTTCGAAACTGCGCATTCTGAGCGGTAATCAACAAATGCTTCGCATCGATTGCGAGAAGGCGGGCGCTCGCCCGCAAGTCGCCTACGAGCAATTAATTCAGCAAGCACGTGAAGTGATCCCCACATGCTCGGCGGTGGTGCTTTCTGATTACGCCAAAGGAGTATTGAGTGATCTTGTCTGCGCGGTTCTCATTAAAGACGCCCGTACACTCGGAATACCGGTGTTGGTGGATCCCAAGTCGCCCACCTTCGAGAAATACAGAAATGCCACCACCATCTGCCCGAATTTGAAAGAGCTATCGCTGGCGGCTCATGACTCGGGCGAGGATTTCGAGAAGTTGCTGGATATTTGCGAACGGTTTGTTGAAGAGTATGGGCTGGATTTCCTCACGGTTACGCTTGCAGAAAAAGGAATGGCGGTCATACGTAAGGGCGAGCGAAAGTGCGCCCCGGCGGCAGCCAGGCAGGTATTCGATGTTTCTGGTGCTGGTGACACGGTGATTGCAACTCTTGCCTTGTGTCTTGCGTGCGGACTTGAAATCGAAGCTGCGATGGATCTGGCAAACGTAGCAGCGGGAATCGTTGTGGGTAAGGTTGGTACCGCGCCGATTGAAAGGAGTGAATTGATCGGGGTCTTGTCGGCTGACATCGGTTTACACGCTAGCGACAAAATCATAACTATAGACCAATTGCGGGCTCGCGTGGCGGCGTGGCGCGGTGCAGGCCAGCGCATCGTGTTCACAAATGGCTGCTTTGACCTCATTCACATGGGGCATATCAGACTTCTCGAACGGGCCCACCAGCAAGGGGACAAATTGATCGTGGCGATCAATGGCGATGACACCACAAGAAGAATAAAAGGGCCATGTCGGCCGGTAGTTGGCGAACGCGAACGTGGAAGGGTCTTAGCGGCCCTTACAGATGTCGACGCGGTGGTCATTTTTAACGAGAGCACGCCTCTAGAACTCATTCGAGCGCTTCGCCCTGACGTTCTAGTCAAGGGTGACGATTACGCTGAGAGCGAAGTGGTAGGCGCTTCAGAAATTCGGTCTTGGGGTGGTCGGGTGTGTTTAGTGCCAATAGTTGAAGGATTCAGCACCTCCGGGCTGATTGCCGAGGCCGTTCGATTGGGGGGATCATAGTTCTCGGAGTTTGGACGGAATGAGGAAGAAAAGCTTTTGGTTAAGTTAATCGCCAAGAAGGGACAGCGTGGCCAAGCGAAACAGGATTCTTATGATCTCCTTTATCGATGAACGCGTTGGGCGACAGATCAAAGCAATTTCGGCGTTGATTCCAATTTAAGAGTCGCATGGCGGAGATCAATTTCATGTCAGGAGGAGTGGCGCAGTGAAGTCCTGGAAAATCCTGGTCACCGGCAGCAGCGGCCTGATTGGCTCGGAAGCCGTCGAGTATTTCGACCGCCAGGGGCACAAGGTCGTCGGCGTGGACAACAACATGCGCGCCGTGTTCTTTGGCCCGTCGGGAGACACGCTGTGGAACCTCGAACGGCTCAAGAGCGCTACGCGGCATTTCACTCCCGTGGTGCTCGACATTCGAGACCGCGACGGGGTGATGACCCTGTTCCGCGAAAATCGCTTTGACTTGGTGATCCACTGCGCCGCGCAGCCTTCGCATGACAAGGCGGCGGACATCGCCCTTCTCGATTTTGAAGTGAACGCACTGGGCACCGTGAATCTGCTGGAAACCACGCGCCAGCACTGCCGCGATGCCGCCTTCATTTTCATGAGCACCAACAAAGTGTACGGCGACGCGCCCAACGAGAAGCCGATGCGCGAAAACGACACGCGCTATGATTACTCCGACCCCGCCGATTATGAAGGGATCGATGAAACCTGTCGCATCGACCGCACACTGCACTCCCTCTTCGGCGCTTCTAAAGTTGCCGCGGACATTTATGCGCAGGAATATGGCCGCTATTTTGGAATGGGCGTCGGGATTTTCCGCGGTGGCTGCTTGACGGGCCCTTCCCATTCGGGGGTCGAGCTGCACGGCTTTCTTTCGTATTTGCTCAAAGTAGCGCTCTCCGGCAAGCCCTATACAGTGTTTGGCTACAAAGGAAAACAAGTCCGCGACAACATCCACAGTTTTGATGTCGTGCGCGCCTTCGAGGAATTTGCGCGCAATCCGCGGCCCGGCGAGGTTTACAACCTCGGCGGCGGCCGCGCCAATAGCGTCTCCATGCTGGAAGCAATCTCTCGAATCGAGGCGCTGACCGATCGCAAGATCAACTGGACGTATTCAGAGCAGGCCCGCAAAGGCGATCACATCTGCTACATCTCAAATCTGGCCAAGCTGAAGAGCCATTACCCCGGCTGGAGCCTGACTCGCAGTCTCGACTCCATCCTGGAAGAAATGGCGGCCTCCGAGCGGGAGCACAGCCAGAAAGCTGGGGCGTGACTAAAACAAGACGTGGTGTTACAAGGAGTTAAGAACCCTGGCACTTCTAAGGTGTTGGGATCGTGGCCGACACTTGGTTGGAATCACCCGTTTCGTTGCCGCCTGAGTCAACCGAAGTCGCGACGTAGTAATACGTTTGGCTGGCAAGGACGGTGGGATCTGTATACGTCGTGGAAGGAATAATTGATGAATTCAATTTCGTGTAAGGCCCATTCGATACCGAGGATCTATATATGTTGTAGCCCACGACGTTTGCCGAGTTGGGAGCTAAAGTCAGCGTCACTGAGTGTAATACCGCCTGGACAGCAGTGCCCAGCAGAGAGATCGTCAGTGTTGAATTGCTGGCGTTGCTGGTGACAGTGACGCTACCGTTCAGAATGCCAGAGGCGGATGGTGCGAAGGTTACGTTCAAGTTAGCAGAGCTTCCAGCGGCTAAGGTTAACCCGGAGGAAACGCCACTGGCGCTCAGTCCGGCGCCCGAGAGGGTTACGTTCGAAATGGAAATGCCGAAGCCCCCAGTGTTCGTGAGCGTAACGGACAGAACTTTGCTGCTTCCCACCGTTACGCTGCCGTAGCTCAAATTCGAAGTGCTGGCGGTGATCTGACCAGCGGCAGCTACAGTCAATATTGCGACGCTGCTGGTGACATTGCCGGTCGAGTTGCTAACGACCACGGTGAACTGTGATCCGCTGTCAGAGGCGGTCGCGGCTGGTGTGTTGTAGCTGGAAGAAGTTGCGCCGCTAATCGACGTTCCGTTTTTGCGCCATTGATAGGTGAGCGGAGCCGTACCTATACTGCTGACCGAGAATGTCGCAGTCTGGCCGGCAGTAACAGTCTGACTGATCGGCTGCGTGGTGATCGAAGGCGCCAGGCCTGCAGCATTGACGGTAAGAGTGGCAACGTTGCTGGTGACATTGCCAGCAGAATTGCTAACGACCACAATGAACTGCGATCCGCTATCCGATGTCGCTGTGGCCGGGGTTGTGTATGTCGTCGAGGTCGCGCCAGTGATGGACGTCCCATTTTTCTGCCACTGATAGCTGAGCGGAGCCTCACCTGAGGCCGCCACCAAGAACGTTGCGGTTTGGCCGGCAGTGACCGTCTGGCTGACCGGTTGGGTCGTTATCGACGGTGTTACCGGTACTCCCGCACCGCTCATCGAGATTGATTCCTGGTTCGTCGTAATCAACGGTGTTACCACTGCACTCCCATTGGTCACGTTTGGTGCTGCTTCCTGGGTCTTGGTAATCATGAGACTTCCCGAAGCGTCACCTATTGCAGTCGGTGCGAACCTTGTTGTGAACGTCGTGCTCTCCCCCCAAGCCAAAGTCAAAGGGAGCGATGGCCCCCTGACGGTAAAGCCCCCGCCAGACGCGACTGCGTTGGTGATCGTAATTCTTCCAATTTGGGAATTCGTGACGGTCAGGGTCTGATTCCTGCTGGAGCCTATCGCCACGTTCCCGAAACTGAGGCTCCTCGAACTTGTGGCGAGGTTTCCAGACGTTGGAGCACATCCTGTTTGCGTTAGGGCCGCCAACAATACCGTGGGCAGCAGAAGGAAAATAGTACGACAGATCGAAATTTTTCGAGTATGAAGACGATTTAATTTGGGGCACACCATAACACGAGCAGTTTAAAAGCAGGAGGCGAACATCAACGACTGGTCAGAAGGATGAACTACGGCCAGGTATTTTTAGATGCCCGGTTGGGCTTTCTGGTCCTGGCCCTGCCCGTCCTAACAGGTTGTTTCCAGGACACTTCAGATCTCTCGTTCGCTGTGAAAGTGCTGAAGATGTAGTCAGGACACTGCGAACTTTGACTGATGGGTCGCAGCGTATTCGCTCGGAGCATCGGGGAATAGAATGACATCTTACGTAACCATTCTCAATCCAATGACTTGAGGACAGGAAGGGTTAAGAACCCCTGCGTCGTTTAGAGATGAAGAGGCATAAGCCCCATGACCAGGCATGGGGGCAAGTGGCTAGGACTTCCGATGAGCTTCTTGATGACACGATGCGCAGAGAGCGATCAGATTCTCGGCAGAATCATCGCCCAGTTGGCTCCGCCATTGAATATGATGGACTTGAAGATCCTCCATGCGCCCGCACGATTGGCAACGCCACCTATCTCGCTCCAGAACTTCGTGGCAGAGTTGGCGATAAGCTTCTGGTTCAAGTCGCAAGCGGGGTCGTTTGCCGGGGATCCCGTTCAAAACGTGACCTGAACTTCTTCAAGGAGTTGCTTTCGCTGCGGCTTCGGAAGACCAATGACCAACCGAATGAGGCAAGGTAATAATGCATCTTGGTTGCCCGCCTCCAAGCTCACTCCCGCCAGAAAATCCGCACAGATCATCTCCAAGCAGTAGCCTCGTGATTTGTCGCTCCCGAGCATTAGACCCGCTGTTTCAAGGGCCTGCTCGATTATAGGCAGTTGGCTCTTGTATGCCTTGAAATAGAGCATCTCCCACGGTTCCGTTTCCTTCCCGGTCAGGTGCTTCGAGACTTCCCGTTTGAACTTCTCCTTGGGGAGTTCGCGAGCTTTGTGCAACCAGGTTGCACTATCGAACCTCTGACCGTCCCGCCGCGCTACTTTCGCTAGTTCCGTCGCCTTCGACCAGCCCACCTGCTGCAGTTCTACCTTGTGAATGCGAGGCAGTTGCTCGTGAATGGCCATCAAGTAGTAGGCCTTGCGCCTGGACTCCGGGAACTTCCTCTCCAGGAACTCATCGAACGATCGTACGTTGTCCACCCTCCAGTATTGCCCTGCCCGGGTCTCGCACAGATAGCGGCCGAGTTCGACGAACTTCGAATCCCGCTCGCGGTCCGTGGCCTTCTCCCACGACAAGATCTCATCGATCTTCGAGAGTACAAACACGGCACGCCGGCGATTGAGCTTCGGAGCCACGAGCGGCCTTCCGTTAGTCGTCAAGCACGTCAAGCCAATCAAGGTCGGCGGCTCCTGGTTGACGAATGAGTTTGGTTCCGACCAGTGCTTCGTTCCCAAGGCACAGGCCGAGGTGTGCACAGCTGACGCACCCGTTCTGCGGGAAACGGATTCCTGGGTGGGAAGGAAACTGGGCCGTTTCGATTTGACGAGCGGTCGCTTCGACCAGCTGGCCAAACTCCTGACGCTGCTCTTCCGTGATCGAAGCCAAGAGGTACTGAATCTCCGGAACGCGCTTCCTCACAAACGCCACAATGGCGACATCGGAGATGCCCGTGATCCAGCTGTAGCAGACGAGCTGAAGGTCCAGTGAAGTCAACCCTTCGGGCTGTTCTGGATAACGGGCACTCGTGGTTTTCCACTCTAGCAATCGCCGTGTGCCGTCCAGGTGGCCGATGGCATCGACATAGGCCACAAACTCGTTGCCGCTGGAGAGCGAGCGGACGATCTTCTTCTGCATGTTGCGTTTGGGTTGGCGAATCCGGATGCGGTTATCTCGGGCGAACTGCTCCAAGAGCCCGATCCCCTGGCGAAGCAGTCGCTCCCAGTCGTCTCCGTGGGAGTACTCGAGCGGAACTTCGCGGTAGGCTCCCCACTCCTTGAACAACACAGCTCCAGCATCCTCGCGCTCGAAGAGTGCCGCGATTGCCTTCTCAAAACAGCGCCCGAAGCACAGCGCCGCCCGAGAATCCTTCTCCCTCCAGCCGTCCAGATACCGAAACCGGTAGCTCCTCGGGCAGCGTAGGTATTGCGAAACCTGCGTGTAGCTAAACGTCACGGGCCACCTCCTCGTTGGTTGTCACAGAAGCGGAGAGTTCTTCCCATTCACTGGCTGGAGCAAACCCGCCGAGATTGAGGAACGAACGGCCGTTCAGGGTGGTGCGGGAAATCCGCACGATTCCTCGAAGGCCCATCAGTGCCTTCTCGTCAATCTCGTCTCGACCCATCAGATCCGGGTCGTAGCCAAAATCCCGTAGGAACCAGCGGAGTTTCCACAGTGCCTTCGGAGTGCAGTAAAGGCGACCGTTGAGGGAACGGCCATGATGTTCTCTTGGTTCGAGAATGATGAGCCGCAGAACGTAGAAGGGCCGCTCGGGATGCCAGCGGTAGAAAACCCGATCGACGCGCACGAGGAAAACTCCCTCCAAGATGGTCGAACGGTCGGGACTGTCGCCATGCAAACCTGGGATATGGCGTTTCAAGGGGCTACCTCCTGGGATTTGGAATAGCAATTTAGCTGGCAAATCAACCCGTCGCGATCCTTGGCGGCGCGCTCGGCCAGATCGTTGATGAAGGCTTCGATCTGCTCACGGCTGGCATCTCGGAGGGTAGGGGTGCCGCAATAGTTGGCTGCATAGGCCTTGACGAGGCCGGCATCGAGCTGGTGCTGGCGAATCAGGAGGCAGAGGCGGTCGCGGAGGCGAGGCTGGCCGTTCTGATGACCGTTATTCCCGTTCGAGGAAGGCTTGAACTCAACAGATGAGCCGAAGGAGCTAGATCTGGGCGCCCAGCCAAGTTCCTCGACTGAACAGAGACCGATTCCGTAGGCCTTGCGGAGGGCACGGTTGACGGCGCGGGTTTCGGCGACGCGCATCTCGGCGCCATGGACCAGGGACGAGACGTTGGAGGGATCGGCGTCTCCGTAGCCAACGAAGCCGCGTGAGCGGGGAGACTTATAGACCGTCGCGCGAAACACCCAACGACTGGAGGCCGGATCTGAGAGTCCCTTGTCAACGGCGGTTCTCATCCCGGAGCAGCGATTGCGCTGGGCTATTCGCAGTAAGCCCGCATGAGTGACGTACCAATTGTTGTCAATCAGTTTCAAATGCCCCGCAGCGACTGACAATTGGAGTTCTGTGGTCAGGTCTTTGAGCGCAGTGACTTGTTCACGGGAAACTTCCCACATTCTTCGGGCAAACCGAACATTTCGGATGGCCAAGAGGCGCCCTTGCAGTTTCTGTTTCGCTGGTTTAAGAGCCCTTTCATTTATGTTGTGATCCATGGTCCACTCCCAGTATCTTTGGTTGCGTTTTGTCCACAGAGAACTGTAAAAGGGTTCTATGAGGAGTTCATGTGACAAGCGGACTCAAAACCAGTGTCACACTATAAGGATATTATATCCATATAAAGATAACTAAGTCAAGGGCAAAGCTTGGAGCTTCGACCGCTTCTATAGATTGGAAAACGGTTGGGCGGCGAATTCGAGAACTCCGTGGATTCGATATGACGCAGCAGGAGTTTGCCCGGCGGATCGGGATCAGCCAGAACTACCTTTCCACAATCGAGCGTGGCAACGTTCAGATTGGAGCCGAAATACTTTTGAAGATGAGCCGTGAGTTCGGAAAGTCCATGGAATGGTTGCTTACAGGAGAAGACTACAAGCCAACTCGCCAAGAACCGTGAAGGAGACCGCCGGGAGTGAGCCGTCGGCTCGTCGTATGACAATGCACGGCTTTCCCACAGAGTAGGGCAGATCTTTTTTCAGAAGGCGATTAGGAAATCGAAGGAAACTGTTTTGGCAATCGTCTCTGCAGCCGGCCCGGGCAAAAGGAAGTTGACCCAATCGTGCCAAGAGTGAGGGCATGCTTTTCTCCAGCACCTTCTCTCCCGCCAGAAGAAAGAACACGCCGAATAGTTCCGCTTTTCCCGGCCCGGGCTAAGTCAAGTCTGGCACTGGTCGAGTAAAGCGCCGTCCGAAACCGCGAATCTCGAAATAAGTTGCCACATTGGGCGCATTTCTCCAGGGAATTCCAACATCGAGGCTAATGGCGCCGTCAAAAATAGAGAGGCAATAATCTTTAAGGAGATTGCGGTCTTCACCTTGGCCCGTACCTAGTGCTCACAGGAGAACACTAGAAGCCAAATTGTGAGGAGTCGCGAAAGAAGATCCTCAGATAGCCCCGTCACACTCTAAACTAATGCGGTCAAGCTGCACTCAACGTCTCGGCCTCGGATCCCCACTGGGAACTATTGGAGTTCACTAACACACTGCCGTCTTGTCCTTCTTTGTTTTTTATCTTCGAGAGAGTGATATTTTTCTTGACCCTTCTTTTCTTTATTTGCTACAGTGGACGAATGAAAAGCGAAACTAGATATTCCGCAGCAGTGGTTGTGCATTTGGGTGCACACTTTTTAATGAAGGTAGTGTTTGATATTCCGAAGTGAGAGTAGGTGAATCCTGCCTGTAAAGTTAACCTAATTAATCCGGGCGATTGGTTCTTAAAAAAAGCGGAGAAAACCGCACGTTTCTGAATATGCATTCGTAGTTTGGCGATGAGTATGGTCAAACACAGATGCGGGGAAGGGAACGGGCGTAATTACTTGGCTTTTTGTTTTTATGGAGAGAATCAAATGGCCCAGAAAAATCCAATCACGAACCAAGATCAGCAGATAATCGTTGAAACTCAAGTGCCTGAGTCTCGAGACAGTGGGAATCACCCAGTAGATGCTGCAGTCAGCGAATGTGGCTCGGAGGCCTCTGAAAAGGTCGATCCTTCAATTCATACCACCGAGCAAGAAGCCGGCGAACGTAACGGGGACACGACGAATGTTCAGAAGGCTGAGAGTCAGGATCCCCATCGTGCCCGCCGGGGGCCTGCCGGTCGGCAACATAGAGTCACCCAGCGACCAGCGGCGGACGATGAGCAGCCCGCGGGGTCGGGACTAAATAAAGTCGAAAAGGTTGGAAAATCCTCGTCCCGAAAATCCACAGGGCCGCGGACGGCTCAGGGCAAACTGCGGAGCAAGTACAACGCGGTGAAGCATGGCGGTCTTTCTAAGAAGCTGCTCATAAAGGGTGAATCGCAGGCTGACAACGAAGCACTGTGGAACGGCCTGTGGGAGGATCATCCGCCTAAGAATACGTTGGCGAGAGAGATCTTCATGGACATATTTATGACCCTGTTAAACAGGCGCCGATTTCATATGGCCAAAAACGCTATGATCGCTGAGAAAGTTCGGTTTTCTGAAATTGATGGGCGTGAGATGCAGCAAGCTCATGCTTGGTATCTTGAGCGGTGGGGGCGCGCTGAAGACGGCATGCTCAAGCCCGGGGGCAATCAGTTTGTGCTAAAGAGATGCTTAGAAATCCTCGAGGAAGTTCGCTGTTCTGTCGAGAAGCACGGTTTTATTTTGAAAAAGGATGGGGATCTTCTAAGAAAACTTTTTGGGGACGACATGGACGGTACGCCACTTGGACTTGCTGATTTTTACCGCCTCCTGGCAGCAAGGTGCGCACCATTAGTAGAGGGCGAAGAAGGTAACGTCGATGCTGATAAGTTAAAGCGAATTATGCTCCGGCTCCTCGACTTTGAAATTGAAAGGGTAATGACCTTGGAAAAAGCTGTCCAGGGTAGGGAGCGTATACGACGCAAGTACATAGTAGACCAGGCGTTCGTTTTATCTCAAGAAGCATCGGACCTTGACATGCGCTACGAAGCTCACTTTACGCGCGAGCTCGCCAGAAAACTGATCCTATTCGAACAGGCACAACGGATGTGCCATGGGTTACCAAATTTGCCACCAGGAAAAGTCGGCGACTAGTTGTGACTTCACCTATTGTGGTACGGGGTGGGTTTGAGCTGAGAGATCAGGAGGATTGCGAACCGGCTCTAGTGTTTGGGGAGGATCCGCAAAGCGCTACCTCTTCCGCCCGCAGGGGACGTCAAGATTTCCTGACCCCGAGGGCAGGGAATCAGGTATTCCGTTCCTGTGCCGGTTCCCAATCCATATATATCAGTGTCGATGGAGCCGCCGTCCAAACGTGACGGTCTTGGATCGAAAAAATAGACCAAAGTCATACTGACCCGTTACGCGAAAAACCGACTTGCTTCGCTCGGAAGGCGCCTCGCGTGTATAATAATCGCCATCAAGGAAGTCATGATTGAAATCCAAGTCCAAGGTATCGGAGGTCTTCTACAGTGGAGAACCGTACTCGGACGTGGATCTTACTGATTGCAAGCGTACTTATTTCATTATCGGTGGGAAGAACTCAAACTATTCCGCTAGAGAATGGACAGTTAGGAACTTCAAAGCTGTATCCCACCGCGCCCGTACCTGACTTGACAGGAGTCTGGGATACACAGAATCCTCAAGGATTTCAGCCAGCCAGTTCAACATTCCCGGGAGAAATGCCACCACTCACGCCCTGGGGGCAGGCGCAGCTGGAAGCTACACGGCCGGCATATGGGCCGCGCGCGGTTCCGGATTCAACCGACCCGGTAAATCCAACGAAACTTGGTGCGCGAGGATGCTTTCCGCCGGGGGTGCCACGCATCTACCTTCATCCGCTCCTTATGGAGATAATTCAGATCCCGGGGCGCATCCTCATGCGCTTCGAGTTCGACCACATTCTGCGTGAAATCTGGATGGACGGGCGAAGCCACCCCAATGATTTGCCCCCCACTTACATGGGCCATTCAATCGGTAAGTGGGAAGGGCAAACGCTCATCGTGGATACGACCGGATTCAACGACAAGACCTGGCTCGACCGCGTCGGGCATCGCCATAGCGAGGACCTGCATGTCATCGAGCGCTTCCGTCGCGTGGACCATGACACTTTGCAGGACGATATTACTGTCGAAGATTCAAAGGCGTTCACCAAACCGTGGAATACGCATGTCACCTTTGTTTTGCGACCGGCGTGGGAAATTCTGGAGTATTCCTGCGCCGACAACTCGAATTTCGACGAGAACCTGAAAATGCAAGGACAAGGTAAGTAGTACAAGTCGGCCGTCTTATGATTCGTGTCGGCTGTTACAAACGAACCCGCGTCTCGCTTGGAGGTACCATGAAAGGGAACTCATTTCGGCCGATCGTTGTAGCTCTGGCATTATTGTACTTTCCGGGATCAATTTTCGCGCATCACGGGACCGCCGCATACGACATGACGAAATCGCTATCCCTTAAGGGGGTTGTGACCAGCTACGAATTTGTTAACCCTCATGCCGAAATTCGAGTCGATGTAACGGACAGCAACGGGCACACCGTGAACTGGATTGCTGAAACCAATAACCCGGGCCGCCTGGTGCGGCGCGGATGGGGCAGGAACACGCTAAAGCCAGGCGACATGGTCACGATCGAGGGGAATCCGGTGAAGAGCGGTAATGCAGATCTTCGCCTCACGAAAGTCGTTTTGGCTGACGGCACGGAATTGGACCCCTTGTGAAGCAATTCCCATCAGCCAACCGGAGCGCGCACTAAATTCAAATGAGCGGACCCCATCTTGCGAGACTATTCCCCAAGCAAGTTTTCATTTCCGCACCAAGTTTTGTCACACTCCCTGTGAAGATTTTATAAAACCGCGCAGCGAACACCACAGCCAACAGGCGGGCAGTTGGGTCAGGAATTCTCCTCCAATACCGGATAGTCTGAACAGGAACACCAAAAGCAAGTAGAATCTGCACGAGAATCCAATGATTTCGGCGGTTTTGTAAGCCCCGCGTTCAGCCACACATTTTGCAATAATCGGCATGCTCGCCACAAGGCAAACGCCACATTTACCAACGCCGGGCCCCCTCGTAGGTTCCTGCGGGGCCTCCTTCGATTGACACTTATTTTTTGTATTGCAGCGGGAAACGGAAGTGTAGTACACCTTCCACCAACGGGTGGTCGAGCACGACTAGATTTAACAACTGCTTCAAAAAAATGAGCGTGTAAGAAATTTACACTCGCAATGTGATTTTCTTTGCGGGCGTAGTCTTATCTGTCCTGGCGACCCGGTCGGGGGCAGGCCGGTGCGGGATGAGCATTGCATCGAAGTCCATACGCTTTGTCGGCATGGTTTTGGAAAGGGAGTTCCCATGGATCTTCTTTCTATCCGGTTCATCCAGGAAATTCGATACTTCACTGCAGCGTATGAAGAGGGCAACTTTACGAGAGCATCTGAGCGAGAACACTGCACACAGTCGGGACTGAGTACGCACATAAAATATCTCGAGTCCATGCTGTCCCTGCAGTTGTTTGAGAGGCACGCGCGAGGGGTGACGCCGACAGTTGCGGGTAGATGCCTATACTCCTGCTGCACAAATGTGCTGGGTTCAGTGAAGGCAGCCAGGCAACGCATGCTCGAACTGGCGGGAAACTCCGGAAGCTCTATTAATATAGGTGTCCCTCTCACATTTGGTAGAAGCGTACTGCCATCTGGCCTTGCTTCGATACAATGGTTGGCGATTTCCTGACTTCCGTCCTTCCTTTCGGAGCCGACACCAGGACAAGCCGGTCGCCGAA